>JGI20214J51088_10003130_pt1 | contig 10946 bp, 9 predicted proteins | sample WetSurMetagenome_FD_51088 | JGI IMG/M metagenome (IMG submission 51088)
CTCCTCGGGGCCGCCACTCGGCTCGACAAGCCCCAGATCGAAGGCCTGGTCCGTAGCATCATGACCTCGCAACGGCCCGAGACGGTGGCCGCCGCACTCATCGCCATGCGCGACCGGCCCGACCGGACTGAGGCCTTGAGGATTCTGGATTGCCCCGTTCTCGTGGTGGTGGGGGAGGAAGACGTCATGACGCCGCCCGAAGAAGCGAGGAGCATGGCCGAACTCTGCCGCGACGGCCGTCTCACCGTCCTTCCGGGCGCCAGCCACCTCGCCAACCTGGATGTTCCCGAGGGGTTCAGCGGGATTGTTCGAGAATTCCTCGCAGGTCTCTGAACCCCACTCGCTGCTAGTCTGGCAAGGCCATTCCTAGAAAATTCAGGACCTTCGAGAAGTCCTTGGGTAGCGGCGCGCGGAGCCTGGTCTCTGGTCCGGCCGAGGAATCGGGGAGATGAAGCTCCGCGGCGTGGAGGAGGGGACGCCCGGGGCTGAGAATCTCGCGGAGAGCTGCGTCACGGATGCCGCGCTCTCGCGCCCCGCCGTAGAGATCGTCCCCCACGATGAGATGACCGGCGCTGGCACAGTGGACCCTGAGCTGATGGGTTCGTCCGGTCTGAGGAAGGAGCCTCAAGAGAGAGGCGTGGGGGCTCGAGGAAAGCGTGAAATACTGGCTGCGAGAGGGTTTGCCGCCGGGATCCTCCCGCATCCTCCGTCGGTCTTTGGGGTCGGGGCCTAGGGGTTGGTCCCACAGACCTTCCCGCGGTCGCGGCTTACCCCAGACGAGGGCCAGGTAGATTCGGTGCACCGCGCGCTCAGAGAAGAGCGTCACGAGAGCCGCATGGGCCTCAGCATCTCTCGCGAGGAGGACGATTCCGGAAGTGCCGACGTCGAGCCGGTGGACGAGGTAGAGCTGGTCCGGTTCCTCCCACAACATTTGACGGTCTGCGGGGGCGAGGGAACGCAGAAGGCGCTCGACGGCAGGCGCGCCCCCTCCGTGCCCGGTGGCCAAGCTTATCCCCGGCGCCTTGTCGATGGCGACCCACCGTTCGGTATCAAAAATCAGGCGGCTTGGCATGCGTCTCCGTTCATATCTACAGTAGAAAAAGTCTGGCGAGAGCCCGTGACGTCCAATCAATAGCCGCTCAGCCCAGGGCATGGCCACGGAAGCCTAATACGATGGTAAGACCCCAGAGCAAAGAAATCAATTCAATCGGAATAATAGCTATAATTATAAATTTAGTATTCGTAATATCTACCGCAGAAACAGGGCGCCTTTCACAGATGGGCAGGGGGGGTGCCGCTAGAGGAATCGGGCGAGATGAATCGCCTGATCAGGGGCCCGATGAGGCCCGGATCTTCGAAAGGGACCATGTGTCCGGCTCCGGGGAGCTTGGTCAAAACTGAAGTAGGCACGCGGCGGTGGGCGTACTCGCACTCCGAGAGGAAAGGATCCTCCGTTCCGACCACAAAATGGACGGGCATGACAAGCCGGGGAGACAGGGAGTCGGTGTCTACCTCCCTCTTCGGCACGACGGACAGAAGGTCCGAAGCGCTGTATCCCTCCATGGCGCGATGGAGGCGGCGCATTCCCTCCACGGAGGTACGGAGCTTCCCGAAGAGCTTCCCTTGGGCCAGGTACCGCGCCGCCGCTTCGGGCCCTTCGTTCTGGGCCACCTCTTTGGCCTTGACCACCCAGGCCTGTGCGATGGGACGGAAGGCCCGCTCGCCGGGGAGCGCACCGTGGGGCTCGGCGGAGCCTATCGCCGTCACCGTAAAGACCCTGTCCGGATGGAGCATGGCGAAGATGAGGGAGATCCTGGCCCCTTTGGAATGCCCCACCAGATGGGCTTTGGCGATCTTCAGCCGGTCCAGGAGCGCCAGGAGGTCCTCCACGTCGGCCATGCGGGAGTACTCGATGTCCGTGTCCGAGGTGGAACGACCCGTCCCCCGGACGTCGTAGCGCAAGACGGAGTGCGAAGGCTCAAGGAAGGGGAGGACGCCTTCCCAGAAGCGCGTGTTCAGCGCCCAGCCCGCGATGAGGACCACGGGAGGGCCATCACCGCCGAGTTCGTAGTGGAGTCGCACGGGCCCGAGGTCAGCGAACGGCATCGCGCTATGCAGCCTGGCTCGAGGGTCAGAGGCTCTTGTGGGTGCCGTCGCAGAAGGGCGCGCCGCCGGTGGCTTTGCATCCGCACCAGGCGACCTTCTTGTCGGCGTCGAGGGTCACCTTCACCGGAGTGAGCCCCGTGCCCTTGTGGGCGCCGTCGCAGAAGGGTTGCGTGCCAGATCTGCCGCACGCGCACCACCAGTAGTCGCCGGGGGCTGCGTCGAGGACGAAGGGAGATTTCTGGGGGCAGAGGGGCTTCTCCATGGTCAACTCCTTTCCGAGGGACGGGTCGGGCGGCAGGGCCACCTCTGGTGGCAGGGCCGCCTCAGGACAGCGATCGCAGCAGGGCACCGTTCTCTCGGAGCCAGTGTCGGTGCGCCATGAACTGGGGGCACACGGTGGACAGCAGGTCCCAGAACCTCCGGCCGTGGTTGGCGTGCCGGAGATGGCAGAGCTCGTGGGCCACCACGTAGTCGAGGACGGCCGGGGGTGCCAAGACGAGGCGCCAGTTGAACGTGACCGTGCCGCTCGGCGCGCATGCCCCCCACCGGGTCTTCTGGTCTCGGATCTCGATGCGCTTGGGGCGCACATCCAGCTCCCCAGAGAGGGTTTGGACGCGCCGGGAGAAGATCTCGCGGGCGCGGTCCCGGTACGAGGCCTCGAGGATCTCGGAGATCCAGGGTTCTCCTTGGGCAGGCATCTGGACCAGGACGTGGTCGCGGTGCCATTCCACGGCGGCGCGATTGCCTGCGGAGGCCTTGACGCATAGTTGGAGGGGGCGTCCTCGATAGACGACGGTGCGGGTGGTGCCGAGAGGTGGGAGTGCTCTGGTCCGGCGCTCCTCGCGCTTGGTGAGCTGCCCGAACACCCAGTCCTTGTGCTTCAGGAGGATCTCTGGAGCCTGAGAGGGCCGGGCCCAGCGGGGCAGGACCACCACCAGGCCCAGCTCGTCCTCCATCTTGATCCACACCCTGCGCGCCCTCGCGTTCTTGCGGACCGTGAAGGACACGGAAATGCCGTCCATAACTATATGTGAGGAAAGGGGTTCGTTCCCCGAGAGACGGCCCAAGGGACACCTCGAAACGACAAGGGTGCAAGGATGTCATGCAGGGGTCAGGAGCGCAAGACCCGCTGGAAGGGAGGTCCCTGGACCGCTGGCGCTAGCCGGCGTTGGAGGGTTCCCGCTCTCCCCAGAGAGAGACGAGGTGGAAGCCCGTCTCGAGGGATTTCGCCATCCACTCGAGGCTGACCCATTCCTGGTGCCCGTGGAAGTTGACGCCGCCCGCGAAGATGTTGGGCGTGGGCAGGCCCTTGAAACACAGCGCCGATCCGTCGGTGCCGCCCCGGATGTAGCTCAGGGTGGGTTCGACGCCGGCGCGCCGGACGGCCTCGAGGGCGAGGTTCACCACCTCGGGGAACTGGTCCAGGACGGTCTTCATGTTCCGGTAGGATTCCTGGATGAGGACGTCCGCCTTGAGGCCGGGGAAGGCCTCTTCGGTCTCCTTGGCGATGCGGAGGAGGTCCTGCTCGCGGGCCTCGAGGTCCTCCACGGTGAAGCCCCTGACGATGAACTTGATCGTCACCTGCCCGACCTCGCCGTGGACCACGTAGGGGTGCAGGTAGGGCTCGCGCTTTTCCGTGGTCTCGGGTAGAAAATCCTTGGGCAGGCGCGAGATGAGGTCCGCCGTGGCTCGGATGGCGTTGACCATCCTGTCCTTGGCCATGCCCGGGTGGACCTCGAACCCCGTCAGGGTGACCGTGGCCGAATCGCCGCAGAAGGTCTCCGCCTCGATCTCGCCGAGCAGGGAGCCGTCGAAGGTGTAGGCGGCGCTAGCACCGAAGCGGCCGACGTCGAAGAAACGGATCCCCGTGCCCGTCTCCTCGTCGGGCGTGAAGCCGATCCGGATCTTGCCGTGGGGGACCTCGGGGTGGCCCAGCAGCCAGTGGGCGAGGGTCATGATGATGGCCACACCCGCCTTGTCGTCGGCCCCGAGGAGCGTGGTGCCGTCGCTCGTGACGATGGTGTGCCCGAGGCAGCGCTGGAGGAGGGGATTCTTGGCCGCCTGGATGGAGGTGCCGGGCTTGCCGGGCAGCGAGAGGTCGCGGCCGTCGTAGTCCTTCCGCACCTGGGGTTTGACGTTCTCGCCGCTGGTGCCTGGGTAAGTATCCACGTGGGCTAGGAGGCCGATGACCGGCGCCGTGCGGCCCTCGGGCAGGGTCGAGGGGAGGGTCCCGAAGAGGTAGCCGAACTCGTTGAGCTCGACCTCCAGCACGCCGATCTCCTCCATCTCCTTGGCGAGGAGCTTGAGGAGGTCCCACTGGCATGCGGTGGACGGGAAGGTCTCGGAGTCTTCGGCCGAGCGCGTGTTGATCTTCACGTAGCGCAGGAAGCGATCCAGGAGCTCCCGCTTCTCGGCCCCGCCGAAGATGTCGACGTTCGCGTGGCTCGCGGCGTTGTGGTTGTCCATCGGGTGTCCCTCCCCCTCTCCCTCGGTCACTTGTAGCTCTGGAGAACCTTCATGTAGTTGGCCCGCTCGAAGGCGGCGGGTTCGGGGCAGTTCTGCTGGCTGAGGCTGCCCTTCATCTGGGCCACCGACTCGTAGTCGTGCTCGGCCATCCAGCCCTCGACGCCCTTGAGGATCTCCGAGGCGCGCTTGATGCCGTGCACGATGAGGGTGGAGCACACCTGGACGGAGCTGGCCCCGGCCATGAGGGTCTTGATCACGTCCTCGGCGCGGTGGATGCCGCTGGAGCCCACCAGGTCGGACTTCACGTGGCCGTAGAGGATGGCGATCCAGCGGAGCGGAAGCCGCATCTCGGTGGGCGACGAGAGCACCAGGTTGGGCACCACCTCGAGGGAATCGAGGTCGATGTCGGGCTGGTAGAAACGGTTGAAGAGCACGAGGCCGTCGGCGCCGGCGTCGGAGAGCTGGCGCGCGGTGTAGGCCATGTTGGTGAAGTAGGGGCTGAGTTTGATGGCCACGGGCACGGTCACGGCGGCCTTCACGGCTTTCACGGCCTCAACGTACATGGCCTCGATGTCGCTCGCCGTCAGGTTGGGGTCGGCGGGGACGTAGTAGATGTTGAGCTCGATCGCGTCGGCCCCCGCCTCCTGCATGCGCTTGGCGTAGCTCATCCAGCCGCCGGCGGAGACGCCGTTCAGGCTGGCGATGATCGGGATGGAGACCTTGGCCTTGGCCTTGGCGATGTACTCCAGGTACTCCTCGGGGCCCTTCTTGAATTCGGAGGTGGCCGGGAAGTAGGAGACCGCTTCGGCGAAGCTCTCTCCGCCGTGGGTCAGGAAGTGGTCGAGCTCGCCCGCGTCGTGCTGGATCTGCTCCTCGAACAGGGAGTCGAGGACCGCCGCGGAAATGCCCGCGTCCTCCATGTGCCGGAGGGTGTCCAGGTCTCTGGAGAGGGGGCCGGCGCCGGCCACCAGGGGGTTCTTCAGCTTCAGTCCGAGATAGGTCGTCGAGAGGTCCATGGTCGTCATCCTCCGTTGCCCGAAGGCTCGCCGGTGCCGAAATTGATGGCGGCCAGCTGCTCGTAAACCTGCCAGCGCTGCAGGGTCTCCTTCTGCGCCGCCTCCATGAGGGACTTGGAGTGGGCCGGGTCGCTCTTGGTGAGCATCTTGAAGCGCGTCTCCTTCATGGCGTAGTCCGCGAAGGCCAGCTTGGGTGCCTTCGAGTCGAGCTTGAGCGGGTTCACGCCCTGGTTCGCCATGTCGGGGTTGTACCGGAAGAGCGGCCAGGCGCCGCACTCCACGGCCTCCTTCTGGTGGGCCATGCCCTCGACCATGTTGAAGCCGTGGGCGATGCAGTGGCTGTAGGCGATGATGAGGGAGGGGCCGTCGTAGGCTTCGGCCTCGAGGAAGGCCTTCACCGTCTGGTTGTCGTTGGCGCCCATGGCCACGCGCGCCACGTAGATGCCGCCGTAGGTCACGGCGAGCAGGCCCAGATCCTTCTTGTGCATGACCTTTCCGGAGGCTGCGAACTTCGCCACGGCGCCCGTGGGCGTGGCCTTGGAGCACTGGCCGCCCGTGTTGGAGTATACCTCCGTGTCGAGCACGAGGACGTTCACGTTGCGCCCCGAGGCGAGCACGTGGTCCAGGCCGCCGTAGCCGATGTCGTAGGCCCAGCCATCGCCGCCCACGATCCAGACGCTCTTCTTGACGAGGGCGTCCGCCACCGAGAGGAGGTTGAGGGCGTCGGCGCTCTTGAGGCTAGCGAGCTTCTGCTTCAGGGAGAAGACGCGCGAGCGCTGACGGGCGATGCCCAGCTCGTCCTTCTGCGGCTCGTCGAGGATGCCCTGGACGAGCTCGGGTCCGATGGTGTCGGCCATCCTGCGGAGGAGCTGGCCGGCGTACTCGTTCTGCTTGTCCAGCGTGAGGCGGAAGCCGTAACCGAACTCGGCGTTGTCCTCGAAGAGGGAATTGCACCACGCGGGGCCGCGCCCGTCGGGGTTCACGGCGTAGGGCGTGGTGGGCAGATTGCCGCCGTAGATGGAGGAACAGCCCGTGGCGTTGGCGATGATGGCGCGGTCGCCGAAGAGCTGCGTGAGCAGCTTCACGTAGGGCGTCTCGCCGCACCCCGTGCACGCGCCCGAGTACTCGAAGAGGGGCTGCAGGAACTGGGAGCCCTTCACGGTGTCGATCTTCACCGCGGTCCGGTCCACTTCAGGCAGGGCGAGGAAGAACGCGTAGTTCTCGCGCTCGGGCTCGCGGAGCGGGATCTGGTCCACCATGTCGAGCGCCTTGTGCTTCACGTTGCTCTTGTCCTTGGCGGGGCAGATGAAGGCGCACTCGGCGCACCCGGTGCAATCCTCCGGGGCGACCTGGATGGTGTACTTCATGCCCTTGAACTCCTGGCCCTTGTAGTCGCACGACTTGTAGGTGGCCGGGGCGCCCGCCAGGAGCGCGGGGTCATAGACCTTGATTCGGATGGCGGCGTGCGGGCAGACGAGCGCGCACTTGCCGCACTGGATGCAGATCTTCTCGTCCCAGACGGGGATCTCGAGGGCGATGTTGCGCTTCTCCCACTGAGCCGTGGCCGTGGGGAAGGTGCCGTCCGCCGGCATGGCGGAGACGGGCAGGTCGTCGCCCTCGTTGGCGATGATCTTGGCGAGGACGTCCCTGACGTAGTCGGGGGCCTTGTCGGAGACCACCGGGGGCTTGTCGAAGGCGCTCGTGGCCTTGGCGGGAACCTTGACCTCGAAGAGGTTGGCGAGGGTCGTGTCCACGGCTTCGAAGTTCTTGCGGACGATCTCCTCGCCCTTGCTGCCGTAGGTCTTCTTGATGCTCTTCTTGATGGCTTCGATGGCCTCGTCCTTAGGCAGGACGCCGGAGATGGCGAAGAAGCAGGTCTGCATGATGGTGTTCACGCGGCCGCCCATGCCCGAGTCCTTGGCCACCTTGTAGCCGTCGATGACGTAGAACTTGAGGCCCTTGTCGATGATCTGCTGCTGCACGCTCCTGGGCAGCTTGTCCCAGACCTCGTCGGGGCCGAAGGGGCTGTTGAGGAGGAACACGGAACCCGGCAGGGCCGCCTTGAGCATGTCGAACTTCTCGAGGAAGACGAAGGCGTGGCAGGCGACGAAGTTGGCCGAGGAGACCAGGTAGGTCGAACGGATGGGGCGGGGCCCGAAGCGCAGGTGGGACACAGTGATGGAACCCGCCTTCTTGGAGTCGTAGACGAAGTAGCCCTGGGCGTAGTTCGGCGTGTCCTCGCCGATGATCTTGATGGTGTTCTTGTTGGCGCCCACGGTGCCGTCGGCGCCCAGGCCGTAGAAGTGGCAGCGGATGACGTCCGCTCCCTCGGTCGTGAAGTTGGGATCGACGTCGAGGCTCAGGTGGGTGACGTCGTCCACGATGCCCACGGTGAAGTGGTTCTTGGGGCTCTTGGCCGACAGGTTGTCCAGCACCGCCTTCACCATGGCGGGCGTGAACTCCTTGCTCGAGAGGCCGTAGCGGCCGCCCAGCACCTTGGGGAAGGCGAAGGGGAGGCTGCCCAGGTTGAGACGCTCGCCCAGGGCCGTGAGGACGTCCTGGTACATGGGCTCGCCCGCGGCTCCCGGCTCCTTCGTGCGATCCAGCACGGCGATGGACTTCACGGTCTTCGGCAGGGCGTCGATGAAGGCGTCCACGGCGAAGGGCCTAAAGAGGCGGACCTTGAGGAGCCCGACCTTCTCGCCCTTGGCCACGAGGTACTCGACGGCCTCGTGGGCCGCCTCGGCGCCGGAGCCCATCATGATCACGACGCGGTCCGCGTCGGGGGCGCCCACGTAGTCGAAGAGGTGGTACTGGCGGCCCACCACCTTGGCGAACCTGTCCATGGCCTTCTGAACGATGGCCGGGAAGGCCGTGTAGTAAGGGTTGCAGCGCTCGCGGGCCTGGAAGAACACGTCCGGATTCTGCGCCGATCCGCGCAGGACGGGGTGGTCCGGGCTCAGGGCTCGGGCGCGGTGCGCGCGGACGAGCTCGTCGTCGATCATCTGCCTCATGTCCTCGTCGGTGAGCTGCTCGATCTTCTGGACCTCGTGGGAGGACCTGAACCCGTCGAAGAAGTGGAGGATGGGCACGCGCCCTTCGAGGGTGGCGGCCTGCGCGATGAGCGCCATGTCCATGATCTCCTGGACGGAAGAGGCGGCGAGGAGTCCCCAACCGGTGGAGCGGACCGACATGACGTCGCTGTGGTCACCGAAGATGGAGAGGGCGTGCGTGGCGACGCAGCGTGCGGACACGTGGAAGACCGTGGAGGTCAGCTCGCCCGCGATCTTGAACATGTTGGGGATCATGAGGAGGAGGCCCTGGGAGGCCGTGAAGGTGGTGGTGAGGGCGCCCGTCTGGAGCGCTCCGTGNACGGCGCCGCTCGCCCCGCCTTCGCTCTGGAGCTCCACCACCGTGGGGACCGTGCCCCAGATGTTGGCCTTGTNCTCGGAGGACCACTGATCCGCCCATTCACCCATGTTGGAGGAGGGGGTGATGGGATAGATGGCACAGACCTCGTTGGTCTTGTGGGCCACGTAGGCCGCTGCCTCGTTCCCGTCGATCGTCACCATGCGCCTGGACATCTGCTTCTCCGCATCTGAAGGCTTCCGCCGAACCGGATCACCGCAGTCAGGACGGACCCTGACGGTGCTCCCGGCGTCGGGCGGAACGCCGGTCCTGTGTCGCCGCTATTGCGCTGAGACCCCCGATGGGGCGCCACTGTGGCGCCATCCCTCAAAAGGAGGGCATTATAGGCCGTACTGTCCAAAAGGCCAAGGAAAATTATCTATGGACCTCCCGGGCGGGTCCCATCTTGGGGTAAATGCCCCACGGCGGGTGATTCTTGGCCTCGGAGCGGGGATTAGCGGCCAATAGTTTAGGCCCTTGGGTGAAGAAACGCGCTTGACTCCCTTGAGCCGGAGGCCTAAAGATGTGAACCGAAGGGACGCTTAAATGAACAAGCTCGGATGGCTCTTCTTGTCCGTGTCCGAGGGTGTCGAACTGGCCCTCCCGAGCACCTCGGTCCACCGGGTCGTGGACCGCGGCAACCCCGACTTCGAAGGGTTCAAGGTCGAGGCCGTGGACATGGCGGCCTTCCTCGGGGCAGAGCCCGACCCATCCCTGCCCCAGGTGATCGTGGTGCTCCGCTCGGGCGCCGCCTGGCTGGTCGGCGACGCGTCCCTGCAGAACGAGCGCGAGTCACTGGCGTACCTGCGGCTCCGCCCCGACTACCTCAGGATCACCCCGCCGTGGTGTCGCGGCGTCCTCCGCGACGCGAGACACTGGGCCTACGTGGTGGAGGAGGGGGCCATTGCCTGAACAGGTCTACCTCGTCATGGATTCTGGCGGGCGCCCCTTCGCGATTCCCGCGCGGGCCGTGGAGGCGCTCAGGTCCTGGGAGGAGCTCCACGTCCTCCCGCTGGGTTCGCCCTGGCTCCAGGGCCTTCTCGAGGGCGAAGGGGAGGTGGTGCCCGTGCTGAGGGACCCGTGGTTCCAGGGCGGCGGCGGCGCGCCCCAGGAGGTCTTGGCCCTGGTCAACGCCGGCGAGGCACGGGTCGCCGTGCCGGGCGACCATCCCCGGCTCTGCGCGCCGGACGCATCGGAACCTCTCCCGGAGGACGCCACAGGCCCCTGGTCTGGGATGCTGCGGTTTGGGCTGGAAAGCGTGGTGTGTCTTGACCCGGGGAAACTTTACTTGGAATTGGGACTGCACTAGAATTAGGACAGCACGGATAAGGGGGTCTTGATGACGCGTAAAATCCTGCTCGCCGACGACAGTGTCACGATCCAGAAAGTGGTGGAGCTGACCTTCTCGGATGGGGCCTATCAGGTGCAGTGCGTCTCCAACGGGCGCTCGGCGGTCCAGAAGATCCAGGAGGACCAACCCGACATCCTGCTGTGCGACGTCATCATGCCCGAGATGAACGGCTACGACGTGGCCGCCTTCGTCAAGAAGAACCCCAGCTACTCGTCCATCCCGGTGATCCTCCTGACCGGGACCTTCGAGCCCTTCGACGAGGAGAAGGCGAGGCAGTCGGGAGCGGATAGCTATATCACCAAGCCCTTCGACTCCAAGATGCTCGTGGACAAGGTCGAGGAGCTTCTCAAGAAGCGCGTGGCTTTCGACGCGAGCGCCAACGAAGCCGTGCAGGTCTTCCACAGCCGCACGGAGTTCATGATCGGCGGCGCGGGGGCGCCCGAACTACCCCCCCTGGAGGAGAAGCCCGTTCTGCTGGCGCCCTCGGCGGTCCCAGGATTCCTCGGTGGGCCTCAGGAGTTGGAACCCCCCGCCGGGGAAGGGCCCTTCGTTCAGGCCTCCGATTCCGACGATACGAACCAGACGGTCCGCATGCAGGC
>JGI20214J51088_10003131_pt1 | contig 10945 bp, 7 predicted proteins | sample WetSurMetagenome_FD_51088 | JGI IMG/M metagenome (IMG submission 51088)
GGGAAAGTGGGTCATAAGGGAAAGTATACAGGATTAATGGCTGCAGATGAGTGTGAAACCAATAAAGGTAGTGTTTATTTTACAACATCTGTAAATCAGGCTATGTATTTTCCCCAAAGATTTATCCAGGCTGCATAAACCAACAGTTTAAAGCTCGTCCAATTTCCTCACGGTCTGGTCGATTGCTGCATCTGTGGACAGCTTTGCCCCCTCCTTCCAGGCAGAATCAAATTCATCTTCACTTAGGCTCGTCCGCGCTGCAGCAATAAAACAGTCAAAATAGGGCTGGTAGTAAATTGGGTCTTTCTGGTTCGTGCTCAAGGCTTGGGTAAAACTCAAAAAACGAACAGCCACCTCTGGATATCCGTGAACGAACAGGCCGCCGATCTGGAGGAAAAAATATGACAGATCGCCCGGTTCCTCGCAGCATTCTTTTACAATTTCAATTCCATTCCGAAGATCGACCAGGGCGGCATCCCGGTGATTCGTCAGGGATTGGAGCCGCCCTGTCAGTGCATGCCCCCAGGCGATATGTCTCGGTGTTCCGATTTCCTTCATCAGATCGAGAAACGCCTGCTGATCGCGTAGTGCATCCAAAAGGGCGCCCTGCATTTCAGCCACCATGCCGAGGAACATGCGAATAAAGGCATTTGTATTCTTCTCGCCCACTCGCTGGCAGTATTCCAACGCGGCGCCGGCTTCCAGCTTCGCCTTTTCCGGGTCGCCAAGTAAAAAATACAGCTGTGCCAGATAGTAACGGTTGAGATTCCTTCTGGAGGACCCGGTCTCGGCCAGTAATGCATCTGCCTCCAGGAATGCCGATTCCGCCTGCTGCCACTCGCCCCTCTTCATGAAGCCGAGCCCATACTCGATGACCAGCACATCCGCAAGCAGATAGCGATCCCCGGCCGCCCGAACGGCATCCAGCAATGGCTGGCGGTTCCTGATGTAATCCACCTGCACGCGTCCTATGCGCAGGGCCCGGACGAGATGGTACATGGCGAATGCCTGGCCCCATGGATCCCCCAGCTTGCGGAATTCATCCAATCCCTGTTCCATGAAGGCTACCGCATTCCTGGCATTGCCTGTTCGAATCAGATATTTGCCCACCGAGACGCGCGCGTAGGCCGTGCCCCAGGCATCTTCCACTTCCTCACACAGCGACAATGCGGAATGGGCGGATATTTTCATCGCATCATAGGCATCCAGTTCATGGGCAATGGTTGCCCTGCTGTAGAGCACTTTCGCACGCGCCGCCCTTTGTACCCGGTTGTTTTCATCCCAATCCATGCCCAGGGCCTGGTCCATCCACTGGATACCATCCACCAAGTAGTCTCGCATGTTCCAATAGAAACCCAGCGCGCCGGTCAGTCGCAGCGCAGACTCGGCCGATGGCCTGCCAACCGCCCAATATAGGGCCGTCCGCAGGTTTTCATAGTCAGCTTCGATCCGTGCCAGCCATTCCAGTTGCTCCGGCCGGATCAAATGCGGCGCGGCGGTTTCCGCCAGGTAGAGGAAATACTCCAGATGTTTATCGCGCAAGCCCGGGCTTTCACCCGACTCAACCAGCTTCTCACTGGCATATTTCCGGATCGTTTCCAAAAAACGGTAGCGTGTTTCGTGCGGCCCTTCGTCCACGATGACCAGGGATTTATTGATGAGGTGCTCGAGCAGATCCAGTACATCATCACGATCGACATTTCCATCGGAACAGACGGATTCGGCGGCTTCCAGCGTCCAGCCGCCGGCAAAGATGGATAATCGTTTGAAGAAGACCTGTTCATCCACCGGCAGCAGGTTGTAACTCCAGTCGATCGCGGCCCGCAGTGTCTGGTGATGTCCAAGTGCAGTGCGGCTTCCCCCGCGCAGCAAATGAAAAAGATCGTCGAGCCGCCTGGCGATCTGCTCGACATTGAGCACCCGGATTTTTGCCGCGGCCAGCTCGATCGCCAGCGGGATCCCATCCAGGCGATGGCAGATCTGGGCGACGAAGGGCGCGTTATCGTTCGTCACTGTGAACGTAGGGACGGCNGTCACGGCGCGTTCGATAAAGAGTTTTACCGCTTCATATTGGCTGAGCGATTCGATCGAGGGCAGGCGGGAAACATCCGGCAGTCCCAGCGAGGGGACACGATACGTGACCTCCCCGGCGATCCCCAGGGCTTCCCGGCTGCTGGCCAGGATGCGGACATGCGGGGCCACCTGAAGGATCTTGTTTGCCAGCTGCGCGCAGGCATCCACCAGGTGCTCGCAGTTGTCGAGCAGGATCAGCATCCTTTTATCGCGCAGGTAATCGCAGAGCATATCGATGACCGGGCGCTGCGGCTCATCCCGCAGCCCGATCGCGATGGCGGTGGTGCGCGGCACCAGCAGCGGGTCAAAGAGAGGAGCCAGTTCCACGAACCATACCCCGTCGATATATTGGGACAGCAGCTCACCGGCCGTCTGGATGGACAGTCGCGTCTTGCCTGTACCGCCCGGTCCGATCAGGGTGAGCAGGGGCGCATGCAACAAAAGTTTCTTTACATCGTCCAGCTCTTTCCGGCGTCCCACAAAACTGGTGAGCTGGGCTGGCAGATTGTTCGGGATTTCACTCAGCGACTGCAGAGGCGGGAAATCGCGCTGCAGCCCCGGCGCGAGGACCTGCCAGAGACGTTCCAGCCCAGGCAGTCCCCTCAGCCGGTGCTCTTTCATATCGCTCAGGGTTATTCCGGGAGGCAGCTCATGATGAAGCAGCTCGGCGCTGGCGTTGGATACCAGGATCTGTCCCCCATATGCAACGGACATGATCCGCTGGGCTTTCGCCAGGGTAAGATACCCCTGGTAATCATTCCCATGTACTTCGGCGGAACCGGTATGCAGCCCCATGCGAACCCTAAGGGGAGTCTTGCCCCAATCCTCCTGCTCTAACCCACCCTGCGCATCCACCGCCGCTTGAAGTCCGTCGCCGGCAGTGGAGAAAGCGACACAAAAGGCATCGCCTACCATCTGGAAGACAATGCCATGGTGCGCCTCCATGGCAGACCGCAGGATCACCTGGTGGCGCTCGCGCAAAGCTTCCCAGGTCTCCGGGTACTGCTGGGCCAGCAGGGTACTGCCCTCGATGTCCGTGAAAAGGAAGGTAACCGTGCCGGTCGGTAGGATCTGCCCTTGGAGGCTCATTGCGATGTCCTTCATGCCGAGTATACAGAAATTAAGGGAGACGTACAAGCGCGGAAACCATTCGGCTTGTCTTTTCGTCCTAAAGCCTATACAATGAATTTACCACGACAACGGAGGCTTTTATGAAACAGGACCGGTTTCTGCTGGGCATTTTGATCGGGATTGGAGTATTGATCATTGCCGCGCTGGCGGTGTTCTTTATCCGCAAGGACTCCCAGACCTATGTCCCGGACGATGTCCCCGAAGGCGTGGTCCATAACTACGTGGTGGCCGTGCTCAATAAGGATTACGAGAAGGCCTACGGCTATCTTGCCGACCTGGACAANAAGCCCACCTNCGANCANTTCCAGAAATCGTNCGTGACCGGCGCATTGAACCCTGGCAACTCAGCCGTCGATGTTGGCAAGTCGGACATTACCGGNGACAACGCCACTGTCGAAGTGGCCATGATCTATAACCCCAGCGACCCATTCTCAACAGGCTATCGAGACGTACAGAACGCCATTTTGGTCCGTCAGAACGGACAATGGAAAATCTCATCCATGCCCACCTACTATCTGTGGGACTATAGCTGGTATCAAAANNTNCCCAAATAAATCTCGCGCTNAGCGGAGGGGCAGCGCTCTTCTGCCCCGTAGTCGAAGCGCGGGCCACATGTATTAATCTCACTACTTGATGTAACACTTTTCTCCGCCCCTCTCAGGAGCACACCAATGAAATCCATTCGCCGCTTATATTTTTATCTCGTCGCCTTCATCAGCATCGAAGTCGTGCTGTGGGGANTGGTCAGCCTGCTCCGCTCGATCGTGGACAGATCCATCTCGGGCGGCGTGGATGCNCTGGCCCAGGCGCTGGCCTTGATCCTGGTCGGCGTGCCGTTCTTCCTGATCCACTGGCTGTGGGCCCAGCGTGCCGCGGCGCGGGACGAGGAGGAGCAGAACGCCAGCCTGCGGGCGGTCTTTCTCTATGCCATCCTGCTTGCCACGTTAATTCCTGTCGCNCAGAACCTATTGTCCTTTATCGATCGTTCCTTCGTCGAGCTGGCAGGTCTGGGAATCGGCCGTGCCTTCAGCTCCTTCAGCAGGCAGACAGTGGCCGACAACCTGATCGCCATCCTGATGAATGGAATTGTCGCTCTGTATTTCTGGAATGTTCTGCGCAATGACTGGACCAAGCTGACCGACCGGGAGAACTACGCTGACGTCCGCAGGCTGTACCGCTATCTCTGGATGCTGTACGGGCTGCTGCTGACTGTGTTTGGGGCGCAGCAGATCCTGCGTTTCCTGTTCTATGTCCCCAACGGTCTGCTTGGCCATCTGGGACGTGAAGTGGCGATCAATGGGGTGGCTTTGCTTGTGGTTGGGACCCCGATCTGGGCCTACTCCTGGCATATCATCCAGAACTCTTTGGCCGATCCCGAGGAAATGGGCTCGACCCTGCGCCTTGTCGTGCTCTACCTGCTGTCGCTTGGCGGGGTGATCACCGTCATTACTGCTTCCTGGATGGTCATCGACACGCTCATCAACGTTCTGCTCGGACAGTCTCTTTCTGCTGGCGAAGTGATCCAGAAGATCGGTGGTCCGGTTTCCATCGCCATCCCTCTGGGACTGGTCTGGGCATATTACGGCTACTGGCTCAACCGTCACATCGAGGCGGCTGGAGATCGGGTGCGCCAGGCCGGTTTAAAGCGATTGTATAACTACATCCTGGCCTTGATCGGCCTGGTTGTGGCCTTTGTCGGGATGGCAATGTTGATCGCCTTCCTGATCGACATGCTGACCGGGTTCGGGATCGTGTTCAGCGACGCCATGCGCAACAGCCTTGCATCGTCCCTGTCCTCGCTGATCGTCGGTCTCCCGCTCTGGCTGATCATGTGGAGACCGATGCAGGCGGAGGCCATGGTACAGGGAGAGCTGGGCGATCATGCCCGCCGGTCGCTGGTACGGAAGGCTTATCTGTATCTGGCGTTGTTTGCTTCGGTGATCGGCGGCATGGCAACAGCAGTGGCGCTGGTTTACAACCTGCTGCGGGCCATGCTGACCGGCGACACAGGTACGGATTTCGCCAATACTATCCTCAACATATTGCAATTGCTGTTCCTGTTCGGCGTGGTTCTGCTCTATCATTTGAGAGTTCTACGCGCCGACGGCACATCCACGGCGGATTCGCTGGCGGAACGACAGAAGGAATTTCCGTTATTGGTGATCGATTCAGGGAATGGATTTGTGGACTCGATCCGCACTGCGCTGGCCAAACATGCGCCCAATACGCCGGTGACGGTGACCGCTCCATCCACAAAACCGGATGGGAGTTTCAGCGCCCTCGTATTAAGTGGAAGCGCAGCAATGGACGCGCCAGAGTGGATTCGCGCGTTTAACGGAAACAGGATCGTGGTCCGCGACGATGCGAAGGATCTCATCTGGACGGATGACGCGTTCCAGGCNGCGCAGTCCATCCAGAAGCTGGCCGAAGGGGAGAAACTCCAGCGACAAAAAGCAGGGCGTTCGCCGTGGATGATTGTCGTGTATGTCTTTGCCGTGTTGTTCGGATTCATGCTGCTGATGATGTTGGTAACTTTTGGCATTTCCCTTGTGATGAACGCGGGATTGTAAAGTTGTATAACTTATAATGAAGTAAAATTGAAACATCCATTTGCATCGATCGAGGAGACACGCCATGAAAGTAACTGTCCTTCAAGAGAATCTCGCCCGCGGTCTTGGTACTGTTTCGAAAGCCGTTTCGCCGCGTAGCACTTTGCCAGTGCTTGCCAATATATTGATCGCCACTGACGAAGGACGGCTGCGTCTCTCCGCCACCAATCTCGAGATGGGCATCACCTGCTGGATTCCCGCCCGCATCGATGAGCAGGGCTCGACCACTGTCCCTGCCCGCACCTTCTCAGATCTGGTAGGAACCCTGCCGGGTGACCAGGTTCTGTTGAAGCTCGATCCGTCAACGCAAACTCTGAACGTACGCGGCGGCACATCCACGAATGACATCAAGTGTATCGATGCCCAGGAATTCCCGCCCCTGCCCGTGCCGGATTTGGAGGGCGCTGTGCAGATCAACGTCGGCGACTTCCGCGAGATGATTCACCAGGTCGCTTTTGCAGCATCCTCTGACGAGGCCCGTCCCGTGCTGATGGGTGTACTCGTGCAGGTGGATAAGGATAAGCTGACCATGGCGGCCGCGGATGGATTTAGACTCTCGGTCCGCAAGGCGGTTCTCTCCACGCCGGCGCCGGCTCCCATTTCGGCGATCGTCCCAGCCCAGGCCCTGAAAGAGCTTGCGCGCGTGGCCAGTGATGGAGAGGAGCCGATCTACATGGTATTGCCCAAGGGACGCGGCCAGGTCGTCTTCCGCGTCAAGGATGTGGAAGTCGTCTCGCAGCTGATCGACGGCACCTTCCCCGATTATCAGCAGATCATCCCGCGCTCCTACAAGTCACGGACGCTGGTTTCCACCTCCTCCCTCCTGAAAGCCTGCAAACAGGCCGAGATCTTCGCCCGTGAAGGCTCCAACGTGGCGCGCTTCAACATCAAGTCCGCCCAGGGCGAGCTGCAGCCCAGCGAAGTGGAGATCTCCGCCACATCCGAGGAGACCGGCAAGAACGAAACCATTGTCGAAGCCACCGTGGACGGCAGCGGGCTGCTGATCGCCTTCAACGTCAAGTTCCTGCGCGAAGCCCTGGAAGTCATCCGCACCCCGAACGTGGCTCTGGANACATCCGCGCCCAACGCACCAGGCGTCGTCAAGCCGGTCGGCGATGACCAGTTCCTGCACGTGATCATGCCGATGCATCTGGGTTGAAAGTTTAAACGTTTAAAGGTTGAAGGTTTTAAGGTTTGCGGCGGATGTNCTGTCCGCCGCTTTTATTTTGTATTTCCCCGCTAGGGTGAGGATGCCAGCGGCAGCAGCACCTTGAATATCGCCCCCGCTCCTTCGCCTTCCGATTCTGCCCAGATCTCTCCTTCCTGCGCTTCAATGATCCCTTTTGTAATACTGAGACCAATACCCATGCCGCCCCGCTGGCTTGCATCCGCCGTTTCGACCTGGTGGAACTCTTCGAAGATTTTCTGCANCTGATCCCTGGGGATGCCTCTACCCCGGTCCCGGACCCACGCCAGGGCCTCCTCCCCATTCGGAACGGCACCCACGGTGATTTCACATCCTGGCGGCGAAAACCGGATTGCATTATCCAGCAGGTTCGTAAAGGCCAGGATAGTCTTATGGAGATCCAGATTGACAGTGATGGGCTCCTCCGGCAGCACAAAGGCCAGCTTTTGATCGCGCGCTGCGGCAAACTCCCGGATTCCATCGGCCGCCGCAGTCAGGATCTCCTGCAGGGAAACCCGCTGCGGCTTGAGCACCATCTCATCCGATTTCAGCATGGCCAGGTTGTTCATCTCGTCGAGAAGCGAGCGCATTTTCATGGCCGCGCTCAAAACCTGGCCGGCACGGCTGGAATTCACGCCTCCCACATCCTCCCTCAAAAAGGTCGAGTAGCCAATGATAATTCCCAGCGGAGTCCGCAGCTCGTGGGAGGCCAGCGACAGGAAGCTGCTCTTCAGCCGGTCTGATTCCCTTACCTGCTGGAGAGCTCTTTTGGTGGCCTGCAGCAGGCGGGTGTTATCGATGGCGATCGCAGCATGTGCGGCTGTCACCGATAACAGTGCGGCATCCCGCTCGTCAAATCGCCCGGCGCGCTTATTTACGGCCTCCAGTACGCCCACCGTCCGTTCCCGGATGGACATGGGGACACCCAGCAGGCTTTTGACTTTGAATTGGATGTGTTCCGAAACCAGGGAATAATGGCGCGGGTCATGCGCCACATCGTTCAGGATCAGGGGCTGGCCGGTGCGAAAGATCGTCCCGGCCAGGCTGCCGTCGATTGGGACAGGCGTCTCTGCCAGCTGGGCGGGGCTCGAGCCTGTCGCCGCGGCGAAGTAGAGACGCGGGTTGCGCTCGTCGTACAGCAAAATGGAGGCGGCTTCGCAGTTCAACAGATCAGCCGCCGTGCTGANAATCATCTCCAGCAGGTCATTCAGGTCGAGTGTGGAATTGAGCGTCATGCTCAACTCCACGAGCCTCTTTAACTGCTGGTAGGGGATCTCATGCTCGCCAAGCTGTCCTGAGCTCATACATAGAGTGTAACGCCCTGGCGGGTCGTCTTCAACCCTACTTTTGTATCTTATACACGATAAACCGGTTGTTCCGCAGGACTTCGTCCAGCGGTAAATTGCAGGCCCCGATTTCCTCGGGCGGGATCTGCTGGTTGGGTCCCACCTTTCGGCTCAGGACCAGGTAATCGCCCTTCAGCATGCGGCTGCATTCCATGCTCATGATGCTGTCACGGTCGGTCATCAGTTTCATCACTCGTGGCTTGAAGAAGACAACCACGCTGCTGGCAGGTGTTTGTTCCTGGATGTATTTGTAGACTTCCTTGCTGTATGGGTCGAAGGGGCCGCTGATGTCACGATCGTTCTTCAGGTTGGTGTACGCCTGTACACTGGAAGTAACAAGGAAGAAGGCGATCAGCAACGACCAGAAGCCATAAAAAACCATCTGCCCCGTGCGGGCTCTTTCCACAGGCAGCTTCCCCAGGGCAAACTTCATTCCCTGGAAGATGAAATAAAAGAAAAGCGGCAGAACGGGAAGGATATAACGCGGTCCCTGCCAGTAGGGATAAGCAATATGCACCATCATCCAGGAGACGAAGAAGATAACAAAAAGCAGGTCATCCCGCCATCGCCGCCAGACGCCGGCCAGGAAGAAAATGACCAGCAGGTAATAGATAAGCTTCCAGCCCAGTCCAACGCCGAAAAACAGGCTGTACACATCGAAATAGCGCAGCGCAAAATCCCGGATCGTCCCGGCGGTCATCCCGGCATACTGTTCAAGGTAGGAACCGCCGCCGCCCGGGAACAGCAGGGATGTGATCACGAACAGCAGGATGAATGTACCCATGACGGTAAGCGAATCCAAGACAATTTCCCTGATCGCTGACCAGTCCCTGCGCCGGGCAATGAGATTCACGAACTCCACGAATAGAAAGCTTGCCAGTAACAGGATGCCCGTGGCGCGGATAAAGACCACAAAAAATATGCTTGCCCCGATGGCGATATTTTGCCACGGGCTGCGCCTGCCCTCCCGGGTCAGCAGCCACAGCGACAGCGTGGAAAAAAACAGGAACGGAATATCCGAAAGGATCTGGTCCAGCAGATCGATCATCAGGGGATTGAACGCAAACAGCGCCACGATCAGCAGGCTCTCTTTTTCCGGGAGGCGGTTNCGCATCAANAGGTACAAAACNAAGAGAAAGCCGGCGTAAAGAAGCAAGCCTGGTAGTTTCAATACCAGTGGATGGATGCCCCGCAGTGCATACGCCGGCGCCAGGAGGAGCGGATAGCCCCATGGATAGGCGAGGGGGCCGACATAAGTGGTCGACTCGCGATTGGTGAACGCGCTTGTTTCCATGAACTTGTCCATGGAACCGTTCAAAACGCTTTTGGCCTGCAGGACATACCAGGCCCAATCGTCGCCCCATAAGTGACCGCGCCGCAGAGTCCCTGCACCGAGCAGTATGGAGATGACAATGATGATGATCAGCAGTCGTTTATGCATGGCCCGATTGTACCTGTTGAATTACAGAACAAATGTGCTATTTTTCACAAATAAAATATCCATCTGATCCCAGATGGACATTCATACGGATCCTTCGCAGCCGCGGGTGAATTCCGTTTAAGGGAATGGATCAAACCTGCGGCATGGTTCTCATCCGGCGGGCCCGTTCAGTCAGGGGACGCTTGGCCACGATCGTCACCTTTCCGCTCCCGGACGGCGTATACACATTGACCGCTTCCCAGCCATCCGCGCCCCACTCATCCAGCGTCTCCTGGATCAATTCATCCTTTGTTCCCAACATGCCGCCGATCGTTTGGACTCGATATTCCCATTGCTTGATTTCATCTGCCATGTCTATCTCCTACAACTTTGCGATCAACGAGCTGCGATTAAATATGCGCAGCCCAAAATAGATCAGGATCGCATCCACAATCCACAGCAGCGTGCCGATCAAAAACATGGCGCCAACCCCGAGGAATAAAACACCTGTCGCCTGCCCGACGACCAGCGCCAGCACGACGACGACCAGCGAGCCCGTCAGCTGGTAGGCTTCCATGAATGTCTTGACACGCGCCGAGATGATCACTGTGGCGGCGATGCCGAACAGGGCGAAGGCCGGCGTCACCCAGAACATCATCGGCCACCAGGGCGCCAGCGGGAACCAGATGCGGCCAAACAGATTGAAGCTCCCGGCATTGACCACGACGATATAGATCAGGTAGGTCAGCCACGATAATGAGATCGCCGGGATGACCGCCGCCAGGATCTTGCCGAAGAAAAGCTCCCTATCCGTGGCGGGGGAATACAACAGCGCTTCCATCGTCTTACGCTCGCGCTCCCCAACAAAAGAGTCCGCCCCGACCACTGACGAGAACATCAGCGGCATGATCAAAAACAGCGGGGCGAGCATGAAGGCAGTAAAATAAACAGTGAACATTTGTTCTAATTTCAAACCATTGAACATCACCTGGACGGCGGCCGGCAGATTTTTCAATAACACCTGCATGTCCGCGATCTCCTTTTCGATATCTTCCACCGGCATGACCTGCGGCAAGACGGAAAAGATCAGGGGAAAGACAATTGCAAAGATCACCGGAAGGACCACGGCTGGAATCCAGGCTGCTTTATTCTGCCGCACTTCTTTTAAATCCTTAAGGGC
>JGI20214J51088_10003132_pt1 | contig 10944 bp, 8 predicted proteins | sample WetSurMetagenome_FD_51088 | JGI IMG/M metagenome (IMG submission 51088)
GAAGAGGGATGGGCAATTTGCCGGGCGACAGTATAGGTTGGACGCCAATGGGACCGGGAAGAAGAATGATGGAGAGTATTCCTAATGTAACAGAGAATCAGAAAAAGCAGTTACAGGATCTAATGGCAAAACAACGTGAAGAGATGCAAAAAATAAGGGACGAGATGTCTTCTAAAATGCAAAATCTTATGGAGTCACATCAGAAGGATATGCTGAAAATACTTACAGATGACCAGAAGAAATTTATTGAAGCTTCAAAATTCCCTTCCAGAATCCCTCAAAAATAAATTATTGGTGAAACTCCAATAAAAAAGGCCTCACGGGTTAATCGCCCGTGAGGCCTGATACTTTGCCTTTCACAACATATGCCTCTTTATCAGGGCATAAGACCTTTTTAGTTTTTTACCTCTACAACTGCATATTTTGAGATTTTCCAGAACTGTTCAGGATCTTTAATCTCAATGCTTGCAATCTTGTTGTCTTTGTCACGAACCATTGCATAAGAACTGCTTGGATGCGTGGTAATAAGTTTTGCATCTTTAGAATTCACAGGGATACTTTTTGTCTCAGTTATATTGACCTGTGTAAAATCTTTGTCAGAAAAATTCTGATGCAGTAATTCTTTTTTACCCAAACCTAAAAATCCACCTTCTTTTGAGATAATTCCTTTGGCCTTCAGATCTTTGTATGTTCCATAAACAACAAACGCTTTGTTTATCTCTGCGGTCTGGTTGGTGATTTTCTCGTCCTTCTGGGCAATGGCAACCTGCTGCTCGGTCATCCGGGTATTAAGTTGTCCGATCTCAAAATCTTTTTTGGTAAGTGCGACTTTCAGATCAGCGATTTCAGTCTCACGCTCTTTCATTGAAGCTTCGAGTTCAGCTACTTTTACCTGTAAACCTTTGATTGTTCCTCCCTGGCTCTTCAGCTGTGAAGTCAATGAAGCTATTTTCTTTTTATTCTGATCAAGTAAAGTATTAACATACTCGATATCCTTCAGTATCTGTTGTTTCTTGTCTTTTGAAAACTCTTTATCCGATGACTTCATCGTTATTATGTTTTCTTTTTCCTTGACAGTACTCAGGTCCTTTTCAATTTCATCAAATGTCAACATCCATTCGTTGATCACAGAATCGCGCGATGTTAGTAATTGAGTGAAAGAATGTTTCTGGTTTTCCACAATGGCAACATTCTTTTTCTGCTCATTTTTAAACATGGAGTTAACTACGAAGGCACCGGTAATCAGAAGTACAAGAGCGATAATTACTGTCGTGAGAACGCCTTTCTTTACGCCTTCTTTTTTTGCCTTTAATTCATTATTCCTTGCGGCCGCATTGTCAGGTGTGACAGGACGGTTACCGCTTACTTCATTTGTCATTTTTTAATCCTCCTAATTTAATTTGTTTGGTTTTTATTTATTTCGTTTATGCTGAACCTCAATGTTTTTACCTACCTGTAGTACTGCTTAGACTATATAGAAAAAGATCGTCGGCACACTATATTTCAAATGTTGTGCCTTTAATACACAAATGCATTAACAGATTTAAAATGAGTGCATTATCTTTGAGTCCAAAGATCAGAGATTATTCATTTTGAGAAATGAATTCTCATATTGAGAAAACATGGATCAGGAATGATTGATAGGGAAGCTTAGGATGTAAATTACTCCTTTTCTTCCTTTAAAATACGGTAGATGGTCGAAATCCCAATGTCGAGTTTCTCAGCGGCCAGTTTAATATCGTCATTGTTTTTCTTTAGAGTGGCTCTGATGATTTTCAACTGGTATTCGCGTAATGTCAGATTATCGCTGGCTATATCTGACAACGGATCACCTCTGTCAACAACCAGATCAACAGGTTCTATAATGTCAGCTTCCGATAGAGTGACTGCCAGTTCTATAACAGATTTAAGCTCACGTACATTTCCCGGAAAAGGATAGCTCATTAGTTTCTTTTGAGACCCGACAGATAGTTTTTTAAGGCGGATATTATTTTCATCACAGAATTTTACCATAAAATACCTCGACAGGATCAGGATATCATTGGCTCTGTCACGCAGAGGAGGGAGATCAATTGGCAAGCCCAGAAGTCTGTAGTAAAGATCTTCTCTGAAGTTTCCTTTCCTGACTTCCTCTTTAAGATTCTTATTTGTAGCCACGACAATACGGCAATCAGTTTGTACAGGCTTATTACTACCGATCCTGACAATTTCTTTTTCCTGGAGAACACGTAATAATTTTGCCTGCAAATTCAGCTCCATTTCTCCAATTTCATCCAGAAAAAGAGTACCTCCATCTGCCTCTTCGAAACGACCGATACGCCTGTAGGCAGCTCCTGTAAATGCTCCTTTTTCGTGACCAAATAGTTCGCTCTCAATGAGTTCTGAAGGAATTGCAGCGACATTAACCGTTACAAAAGACTTATCTTTNCGTTTCGAGTTGTAATGAATGGCTTTTGCAACAAGTTCTTTCCCTGTTCCTGTTTCTCCTGATATTATAACGGTGATATTTGTACTTAACGCTTTTTCAATCAAGTCNTAGACAGCTTTAATTGCGGGGCTTTCACCCAGTATAATTTCACGGAAACTATACTTTTTTTGAACTTCTCTACGAAGNGTGGAAATCTCCCTTTTGAGACCAATTCCATTCCTGATATTTTTAACTGTGTTAATCAGACGGTCCTTAATATCATCGGATTTGCTGATATAGTCGTAAGCACCCATTTTTAGCAGGCTTACAACGGTATTAATGTCCTCCTGTTCAGAGATCAGTATCACCTGTACATCATTATTTTCCTCTCTTATTCTTTGAAGAAGCTCAAGTCCTGTAAAATCGGGAAGCCTGTAATCGAGAGTGATAATATCAGGAGACTCAAACAGGGCATTCAGAAAGTCCTTTCCATTGAAAAAACTCCTGATCTCAAAGTCGGGATTTAATGAAAGAGTATGCACCAAAAGCCTGTTATACCATTCGCTGTCTTCTACAACAAATATTTTAAAGGGCTTTTCAGACATATCAATTCAATTCCGGTTTATATTTTCTATTTAAACACCTGCAAAGTAAAGTAAAAATGACCGGATTTGCCAGCGTTTTAGCCTATTTTAGTGATATGTTCATTAATAAGTCCACTCACAATTTCAAATTCAGCAGTGGTTTCATTAACCAGTTTTTCAATAGTCGGAATGCCAGCTTTCAGATGAACATTTTCTTCAATATTCCTGAGAAGTTTGCATAGATCCGAAGCGCCGATATGTCTGGCCGGCGGTAATATTTTATGAGCCAGTTCTGCGACCTGGATGAACTGCCCCGATTTGCAGGCATCAAGCATTTCATTAAGTCCCTTTCCTGTAGAATCAATAAAAGAGAGCAACATCTGTTTTGCGAATTGTTTATCGCCACCTGAGATATGATACAGATTTTGTAAATTAATTTTATCGGGTCCGGCAGGCTTGATTATTTTCTGACTAACCGGTTCCCCCATATTAAGAGGCAGGTAATCTTTTATTACTGAAAGAATAGTTGTCAGTAACATTTCTTCTGTAAATGGTTTGGGCAGATAAGCATTCATTCCCGCCTTCTGGTATTTTTGCCAGTCGTCAGTCATAGTTGCAGCTGAGATACAGATGATGGGCATATCCGATTCCTTGATATTCATCTCATTCCGGATAAATTGTGTAGCCTTTATGCCGTCAATTCCAGGCATCCTTGCATCCATAAACAGAAGGTTANATTTATCGGTCTTTAATATTTCAAGTGCCTCCATTCCATCTTTAGCCTCAATATGTTGTACTTTCCAACGGTCGAGTATTGTTTTGAAAAGCAGACGATTGTACTCTTCATCATCGACAACTAATATTTTNAGATTTTTTATCTCTTCAGGAACATANAGAGGGGGTTCAACATCTGTCATGACCTTATTTTCATCACCTTCAAAATAAGGGATATTGCATGAAATTTTTGTTCCCTGGTTTTTTCTGCTTAAACACACTATGGTACCATTATGCAGTTCTATGAGCTTTTTAACTATTGATAAACCCAGACCGGTTCCGCCGTATTTGCGGGTAGTACTCATTTCTTCCTGTGTGAAATCCTCAAAGATAAAGTCGATTTTGCTCTCTTCAATACCTATCCCTGTATCAATTACATCTATCAGTAGATCAAGCTCTGACGATTCCTTTCTGATACAATTCACACTTAAATTCACTGTTCCGTTTTTTGTGAATTTTACTGAATTACTGACCAGATTCATTATTATCTGCTTAAGCCGGTAAGGATCGCCAAGCAGGACTTTCGGTGTATTGTCACTGATCGTATAGCTCAGAATGGTATTGTTCTTCAGAGCCTGACGTTCAAATAACGTATATATTTCCTCTGTAATCTGATTGATTTTGAAATGCACTTTTTCGAGCGAAAGTTTGCCATTTTGTAATTTGGAAAAATCAAGAATATCATTAATAATTCTTGCCAGATGGTCGGTTGATGATTTAATGATTTTCAGCGCCCTGTTTGTGTTCTCATTTAATGGTTCGTGCAAAAGCTGTTCGGTAAATCCCGATATGGCAGTTACAGGAGTACGGATCTCATGGCTCATATTTGCCATAAAGATCTCTTTTATCCTGGCAAGTTTTTCAGCCTCTTCTTTTGAACTTTTAAGCGCAATCTGATACACCTGAGTTTTTCTGACATATCTTACAATGACCAGCATTACGAGTATTGCCAGGAGGGTACCCGATACTGAAAACATTGCAATCCATATGTATGTTATTGTTGCTAATTTATTAGCTGCAATGGCCTTAGTATTGATAAGATCAGAAATTTCATTTTCTATTTTAGTGATAAGGTCATAAAATTGTTCTTTGATCTCTGTGCTTGTGATTGCCAGCTTTGTTTCCCTTCTGGTAAGTCTTTCTTTTGTAATGCTGTCTTGTTGTTCGATAACCTTAAGATTACTTATTACCTGCTGTTCACTGAATCTGTTTTTATTACTGCTGCTGAATACACGCTTAAGGATGTTTTTGTCATTTTTACTCGATTGAACTGAACTGCTGTCCAATTTGACTGACAGTTGTTTAAGATCTTCGACAACAGTTTGATTATTATGGAGATATAACAACTGATTCCATATAACAATGTTTTCTTCTATAAGTCTTCCGATTGTATCGGTCTGTCGCAGGACAACAGAATCATTCAAACATTCCTTTCGTAATCTGCTTACCTTCCCATCGATATTTGAGATAATATTATAATAAGGCTTAAGGTCAGAATTGTTATGTGTATTTGTATAAATACGGATACTGTTTTGTGCCTTCTCAAGATCCATTGAAATTTCCCTAATACTTGATAATCTTTGATCGGGTTTCAGATCTACCTGTATGGAATTAACAATTGAAGAAAGGTTNCGATAGGATAAATAGCCGGTAGCTGAGAGCAGAATAACTGCAAGTATCATTAGAAATCCGATCTTGATCTGAATTGGAGCTTTCCTCACGTCTGTAATGATGATTAATAATATCCAAAGCTATAAAAATTCAATGAGTATCAGGAATCGTGCATAAACCCTCATTGATTTTCTTCGTTTACCCCGACCCCATGGGGAGCGAAGAAAATCAATTTACTCCCCTTGGGGACGGGGTAAATAAATTGATTTTCAAGCGTTTTAGGATTTTGTATTAATCANTACAGATAGTCACAAAAATTTATTTTCAATAAATTGATCAAGATAGAGTCTGCAGAGCGCAGGAGCAAAAGTATCCTTGATCACAAAAAAATCATAGCTATTTTGGATACGTATTTCTTCAGTGGTTTTTGATTGTGAGAGCAGTACCGCTAATGTATTGGTATTTTCCTTTTTCAACAATTTAATAATTTGAGTACCACTTATTCCATTATCCATNTTTCCGTCGACGAAGGCAATTACATCGTTGTCGACAAATTCACGCGATTCAATTTTTCTCATACATACCGATGAATCGATAAATGAATGGAGAACCAGCCTGAAATCCATTTGTGTTTGTACGAAATGGACGCTTTGTTGTAAAGCATTGTATATTAGGTTATTGAAATATTCGTTAGCTTCAACAATAAGAATATTGATTGTTTTTTTCATCTAATTGATATATAATTGAAGCAACTCTTACGCCAATAATGTGCCATATTCATTTCAATCTGGAGTAATGGATGGCAAAAAATTATAGNTCAAGTAGTTAAATATATTATTATTTAATTTCACATATAACAAAACAGTAAAAGTTTTCTCAAAATGAGAAACTTTTAAAAGATAAGCAGGAGAGTGGGAGTTTATCTTTGTACAAATCTTTGATCATATCTGAGGAGATTTTTCATTCTTCCTTTTTTTACCCTACTTTTGATAGCTCCCGATAACTATCAGGACGGGACCCCCAAAAGGGCAACTTTCTTCCTGAATTTTGCCCCTCTGCCCCCCTAAAGGGGGTCTAATGAAAGAATTAAAAATTAAGAATGAAGAACATCGAATAGCGAATTAAGAATTACAGAATAGTTCATAATTCTAATTTCATATGTTCGTTATTTTGATTTCAAAAAGCCCCCCTTTAGGGGGGCAGGGGGGCAAAGACCAAAGGAAGACCGAGTTCTTTGCAGAAAGGATGACAGTGGGCAAACAACAATGAATGAGATACATTCAATAGATGTTTNCAATGAACAGGAGAGGGGGAGATAATGAAATGAAAAAGCGAATTCCTGATATAGGAATTCGCTTTTTTTATAGAATTATTATCGTCTGCGATCCGGATCCTTGCTATCCTTATCTTTTATTTTGTTGTCTTTTTTTACNGTTGACTCAGATTTAGTGTCTTTGACTTTCCTTCTGGAAGGAGAGTTTTCAATAGTTTTTGTCTGGTTGTTGGATCTGTTTACCCTGATATTCTGATCAGTAGAAGGATTATTCCTGGGTTTGTTAGATACTGAGCTCTCTGATCTTCTGAAGGTATTCTTTTGTGAACCAGATTTAACCACAGGCTTGTCAGTTATTACTGTTTCTGATCTTCTGGTTGTAACAGTGCCATTGTTTGAAGAATGATTTGTTTCAGATCTGTTGATCCCGTTATTATACGACCGCCTGGATATTCCGTTATTATTATTTGAGGGACCTGTTTCAGTTTTACGTGATACGGAAGTATTTGACCTTCTGACCACATTGGAATTATTGCCTGAAGAAACTGAGGATGATCTCCTCACCTGATCGGGATGCATTTCACCAAACCTGGCTTCTCCGGCTCTTCTATCTTCAGGATGAGAATATGTACTTTTATAATTACCAACTTCAATCCTGTGTCTTACATCGTTCGAATATGAACGTCTTCCAGCATAGTAATAATCATTCCATCTTGAATAGCGATGATAATCCCAGCGGTGAAATTGTCCGTAATAATCGTGATACCAGTTATAATGATAACCGTAATAATAATTCCAGGAATAACAATGCCATGGATGCCAGTAAGATGGGTAGTAACCCCAATACCAGTTTGAGTGCCATACTGTATAGCCGGGAAGGAAGATAAATCTTACAAGTGGCCATGTGGCAATTTGAACAGGAGTGGTTCTGACAATTGTTANAGCCTGTCCATTGACGGTTCTGGTAGACCCGGTGTATCCTGGATTAGGTGTCTCTCCGGGATTTACATCGCCATAAATAGGCTCAATAATATAATTCTTACCATACAATTCCTCATCACCTGTGAGCTGTATCTGTACTTCTCCGTCTCTTAGACGTTGAACTGAAAACACAGCAACGTCCTGGTTTTCCTTAGGACTTACTGCGACCTGAAGAACTATATTATGAACATCGCCGTCAACATCATCAAATACTTTGATATANTCAACAAGACCATCGCCGTTAAGATCAAGATTATTGATGTTTGTATTCGGATCATTGAGGTTCTTTTCGAATTCTTCGAGAGTTTTTGACTGCTGGAACTGCCTCATTACTGCGTATAAATTAAGATTATCCCCGGGCAGACCAAGGTAATCGTCCTGTTTATCCTGAGCCATGAGCGCTGTGCCGGCAAAAAGGAAAGTAAACAGAATTGATGTGATAAATAGCTTTTTCATAAAATTGATATTAAAAGAACAAGTTAGTACAATATAGCTATAACAAAACTTATACCAACTTTTTTTGTAAGAAATTTTAATAACAGCAGAACCAGGAGCCCTTCGTCCTGTGCCCCGCGCCCTGCGCCTGAATCGGACAGAATTTAATTTCAATTAGCTATTTTTACTAAAAATAGTGTCATATTTGTTTGATAATTAATAATATTTTTCGTCACGGCATTATCGCTCTATAGTGTCCAAAGACGCATTTTTTTTACAGGACTTTTCGATAAAGTTATTTTATGAATTTGAGGATTCCATTAAAAAACATGGCCGCAGTATCNTTACTGCTAATGATTTTTATCAGCGATCATGCCCAGACAGGGAAGAATGAGAATCATCAGCTCTGGCTCGATTGCAAACTTAACGGGAAAATTGCCTTTAATATTTTTAATATGGCTGTTACAGGATCTCATATGATAGAAAACAGGGNCAAAAAGAGCATTATCAGTATCATTGATTTCACGAAGCCATCAACTGAAGAACGGTTCTTTGTTATCGAGCTTGAACATAAAGAGCTTAAATATAAATGCTATGTTGCGCATGGCAGGAACTCAGGTGACAACTACGCTAAAAGTTTTTCCAATAATCCGGAGTCACTTAAAAGCTCATTGGGTTTCTATCTTACTGCTGAAACGTATTCAGGAGTTCATGGATACTCACTGAAGTTAGATGGTCAGGAAAAGAATATAAACGATAAAGCAAGGCAGCGTGAAATAGTAATTCATGGTGCTGAATATGTAAGTGACGAATTTATAAAGAAATATGGAAGACTTGGACGAAGCTGGGGATGTCCGGCTTTGCCGGTTAATATTTCGAAAGAAATAATTGATGTAATTTCAGGAGGCAGCTGTCTTTTTATATATGGAGATGATAAATATTACATGGCTAATTCAGTATTTCTAAAAAGAGAATAATTGATCAAAAAAGGCTTTTAGAAATGTTTTAAGTGTAAATATCCTTATTTCTCACTTGCTTCGGCAGCCTCTTTAACCACTTCCAGATTATGCCTTGCTTTTTCTGCAATTTTTTGATCGGAACTTCCAGTGAGCCCTTCAAGAAGCTCAATTGCTTTTTTCCAGTCACGTTCAAAAATATAGCGGTTGGATTCTGCAAACGGGGTCCCGGAATAAAGTTGTCGGGTCTCATGTGTTAACTGTTGATAGAACTTTGACACATAATCGAGGCCTGATTCATATGCGAGTCCTCCTATATCTACTCTTGCTCGTTGGAGCGATGGTACAATGGTTATTAACCCCGAAATTGTGGGCCTCGATCTGTAAATTGTTGACTTATCGAGTTCACTTCGGTTTATCAGATCGCCAGTTGCAGAATAGAGAGATAAAAAAAATCTGGTATTAATATAAAAGTTTTTAGTCTTGGCTGTATATCCATTATTATCATCAGAGATTGTCTCCCAGTCGAAATAAATATTCAAAGAGTCAAGCGTGAGAAGCATGTTGGAACTATTCCTGTTACATATTGCGCTGACAGAATCAACAGGAAGTAATGTTGTAAGAAATCCTTTTTCTATCCCTTTTTTCAAGGTATCTTCTACAACAAATCTGAAAGTACTATCAGAAGCAAATGATGATAATCCTTCTAAGAGTCCCATCACACCATTATGAAAAGAAATTTCATCCTTCTTCAGAATATTTGATTGTGTCGTGTAATCAAACAGGTTCACAAAAACAATGTCACGCTGCTCTTTTTCAAGGACAATCTCGGGGTCAATTCTCTTTCCGATGTATAATATTTTTGTACATGAAGAAAGAAGAATTGTTAATGATACTATGATTAAAAGCCTGATAATTATTCTCATCTGGTCTTCTTGTTCAATCTGAAAATGATGAAATAAAACAAACTTAAACTAATTAATTAAAACGGGATTCATGTAAAAACATTGTGTTGAAACAGCTTGTAATTAAACAATTGTAATTTGTTAATGTTCGGTTATTTTCATTCCTGTTTCGGCTAGAGTTGTATGTTGTATAATATTGGATCTGCCAGCTATAGTAAAATATTGGAAGACTGATTTTAGAATGAATTAATTTTTAAATTTGCAATGTTAACAAAGTCAATACTAAAATGAAAGAGCTAGTACGTTGTCGCCCATGTGGATTTGTTATGGATGCAGATAAGCTTGGTGATGTTTGTCCGGCATGTGGAATGCCACGAAAGGTTTTTGAGCCATACAGAGAAAGAGTTTCCCGTAACAGGCTGGTATTGCTCAACCTCGATCTTCATCCGATAGCAATTCATCTTTCCCAGGCACTGGTAATTGCAATACCATTACTGGCTGTCATAACAAATCTGTTTAAGCAATTAGAGCCAGAAATTCTGAAAAATGTTCTTTCATTTTCTGTTTTTGTTTTCCCCTTCACACTTATACTGGCAATTATCACTGGTGTGATCGATGGCCTCACACGATTCAAAACTCTTGCTACTCCGATATTGAGAGTTAAAATTATCTTCAGCCTGATTATTCTCAGTTTATCAGTTGCCCTGTTTTTTGTAGCTCCCCTTAAAGATATGTACATTCTTACTATAGTCCTGAGTATTCTTGCACTCGGTGCTGGTTTTCAGTTAGGACTATGGGGTAAAAAGCTAATCAATGTTATCTTGCCCGGCTCTTATCCGCAGAAGAGAGGCAGCAAAGAAGCCCAGCCTAAGCCGCAGGATGCTCAACCGGCATAATATTGATAGCCTTGGGATCAAATTATTTCCATGAAGGCTGTAACCATCAAAGAACTTAAAGAGGAGTTGTCTGAGTGCACTCCTAAGGATTTGAGGGATCTGTGTCTCCNTCTTGCAAGGTT
>JGI20214J51088_10003133_pt1 | contig 10941 bp, 7 predicted proteins | sample WetSurMetagenome_FD_51088 | JGI IMG/M metagenome (IMG submission 51088)
CAGGTGGTACCAGACCAGCAAATCGGCCAGATACTGTCCCGACAGATAGGTCACGTTTTCGCGACCGTGCCCATCCATCAATGCCTGCAAATCGAACAGGTGTTGATAAGACCGGTACGGCTTCAACATCTTGGTATGGTTGCTCTTGAAACAGCTGTCCAGAATATGCTGACGGGCTTCATCCCCCAATTCATCCAGATGCTCGTGACACAGCATCCTGAGCAACGCATCGCGGATATGGCCGCTCTTGAACTGCTGTTCGTAATCGTGCAACTGCTCGACCAGAATTGGCACAAAGTTCACTACCGCCCTCGCCTTGGGATGCTGCTCCAGGTGAAAAACCATGTCGGTGTAATCCTTCATGGCATGCAGATACGTCCAGGGCAGCACATATCCGTGGTGCAGATATTCGCGGTAATCTGGCTGATGCATGTGCCAGCACAGAATGAGCTGAAGTTTCTTGTCTGTCTGCTGTGACGTGTTGCTTTGTGGCATGGCGCTTTCCATTGACTGCAATTTATTCCAAAATTTTCATCGGATGTGGTGAATCGACTGCCCAAGCATGTCTGGGGTCACCAGTGTGACGCCACCGGGAGATACATGGAAACGACGGGCATCTTCCTCGTGGTCGAAACCGATCATCATCCCGTCCGGTATTTTACAATTATTGTCGAGTACCACCCGATTCAGTTTCACGTCCTCCCCGATGCGCGCGCCGGACAGGATCACCGAATCGTCGATATCACTGCGAGCGCCGACGCGAATATCCGAGAACAACAAGGAATGGTGCACTCTGGCACCGCTGATGATGCAACCGCCCGAGACCATGGAGTCGATCGCCACGCCGCGCCTGCCTTCGTCGTTAAAAACGAACTTGGCAGGCGGTAGCTGTTCCTGGTACGTCCAGATCGGCCAGTTCTTGTCATACAGATCGAGAGCGGGCGTCACGCTGACCATTTCCATATTGGCATCCCAATAGGCATCTATGGTTCCCACATCGCGCCAGTAGGGCTCAACTCCGTCAGTCGTGCCGACGCAACTCTTCTCGAAACGGTGTGCATACACTCGGTAGCGGTCGATCAGGTAGGGAATGATATCGTGGCCGAAATCGTGAGTGGACTTTTTGGTGTCCGCATCGCGGATCAACTGTTCGTACAAAAATCGGGCGTTGAACACGTAGATACCCATGCTGGCCAGGATACGCCCCGGTTTGCCAGGAATCTCATCCCCTTTTGGAGGTTTCTCGGTGAACTTGATGACGCGGTCCTTTTCGCCGACTGTCATCACGCCGAACGACGACGATTCGGACGCAGGCATTTCAACGCAGCCCACCGTCATATCCGCGTCGCTGCTCACGTGATACGCCAGCATCTCGCCGTAGTCCATCTTGTAGATATGGTCTCCCGCGAGGATCACGATGTACTCCGGATTATACCCGCGCAGGATGTCGATATTCTGGAATACCGCATCTGCGGTACCCCGATACCACTCTTCCTGGATGCGCTGTTGCGCGGGCAGCAAGGCCAGGAATTCGTTGAACTCGCCGCGCAGGAACCCCCAGCCCTTCTGGACATGCTCGATCAGCGTGTGCGCCTTGTACTGTGTTACCACGCCGATGCGCCTGATGCCGGAATTGATGCAATTTGACAGGGGAAAATCGATGATGCGGAACTTGCCGCCGAACTGCACCGCCGGCTTCGCATTCCAGTCCGTCAGGTTATGCAACCTGCTGCCCCGCCCTCCTGCCAACACCAGGGCTACGGTGTTTTTGGTCAAGGCGCTGATGAATCGCGGTGAACGCATTTCCTGTACCATGATGCTGCCTCCCCTTTAGTCACTCTCCAAAAACATCACAATGCGATCATCCGGTACAGGTCGATATAACGCCGGGCGCTGCTGCCCCAGCCCACATCGCGGCGCATGCCGTTGAGTTGTACCCGTTTGAAATCGTTTTCGTCGCGATAACATTCGATCGCCCGCACAATGGTGCGATACAAAACGGCTGAATCCGTCTCGTCGAAGACGAAGCCGGTGCCGTCTGCCTCTTTCGCATCGGTCACCGAGTCCGCCAGGCCACCAGTCCGGCGCACCACCGGCGGCGTGCCGTAGCGCATGCCATACATCTGGTTCAGCCCGCAGGGCTCGAAACGGGACGGCATCAGAAAGATGTCCGCTCCCGCCATGACCTGGTGCGACAACGCCTCGTCGAAGCGCACGGTGACCGAGGCTCTTCCCGGATAACGCTGCGCGAGATGCTGATAGCGCCGTTCCAGTTCCGCCTCGCCGCTTCCCAGCACGACCAGTTGCGCACCGCCATCCAGCAATTTGGGCAGGCATTCCAGCAGCAGATCCAAACCCTTTTGATAGGTCAGTCGGCTCACGACACCGAGAACAGGCGCCTGGGCATTGGCTTCAAGACCGAGTCTCTGCTGCAATGCCTGCTTGACTGACGCCTTGGGTGCAAGATCGCTGCTGTCGTAAGTGGCAGCCAGATATCTGTCGATCGCCGGATTCCATTCATTTTCGTCGATGCCGTTGAGAATGCCGCTGACATCGCCGTTGCGCGCCGTGAGCAATCCCTGCATGCCGTAGCCCATCTCGGTCGTTTGTATTTCACGCGCATAAGTCGGACTGACTGTCACGATGCGGTCGGCGTAATGCAAGCCGGCTTTCAGGAAGGACAGGTAACCGTTGAATTCCACGCCGTGCATATCGAAGCAGGATTGCGGCAGATCGAGCGGTTGCAGCCAGTCGCGGTCGAAATTGCCCTGAAACGCCATGTTGTGGACGGTCATCACCGTCTTCGCATGCGCGCTCTGGGTCATTTGCAGGTAAGCCGGGGCGAGACCGCTCTGCCAGTCGTTGCAATGCACGATGTCGGCGCGCCATGCGACCGGAGAAAGAGCGCTGCCCAGCATGGCTGCCACTTTGGATAGCATGCCGAAACGCATGGCGTTATCCGGCCAGTCGCCGCCCAGTTCGTATTGATAGGGTCCCGCCACGCGAGAATAGTATTGCGGTGCATCCAGCACATATACCTGCACTCCGGTCTCCGGCATCTTCGCGCCCAGCAGCCTCACCTCCGGCTGCCCCGGGAACACCGCAAAGGCAGCGACCGTGCGCTTGTTTTCAAGCTTGTCCAACACCGGGGTATAACCGGGTATCAACAACCGCACATCTTCCCCCATCGCCTGCAGGGCGGCAGGCAGCGCGGCGCTGACATCGGCCAGCCCCCCGGTCTTGATCAATGGGTGGACTTCGGAAGTGGCGAAAAGTATCTTCATTTGAGCGTGTTGTAGTGATGGATCAATCCGTTCGTGGATGAGTCATGCGCTGTGACCTCAGCCCCGCTGCGCAACTCGGCCTGGATATGGGTAGCCAACTGCTTCCCCAGTTCCACGCCCCATTGGTCGAAAGAATTGATGTTCCAGATGATGCCCTGCAAGAATATCTTGTGCTCATAGAGCGCGATCAGCCTGCCCAGCGTGCGCGGCGTCAACTTCTCGAACAATATGGAGTTGGTGGGCTTGTTGCCCGCAAACACCTTGTGCGGCAGCAGCGCCTCAATGGCTTTTGCTTCCAGGCCGGAATTTTTCAACTCGCCAAGCGCTTCCGCTTCAGTCTTCCCGCGCATCAACGCTTCGGTCTGTGCAAAAAAATTCGACAGCAATGTCGGATGATGTTCGCCCAGAGGATGAAAATCCTGCGCCGACGCGATGAAATCGGCCGGAATCATCTGCGTACCCTGGTGAATATTCTGGAAATACGCGTGTTGCCCGTTGGTGCCGATACCGCCCCACAGAATGGGACCGGTCGGGTAATCAACGGGAACACCATCGCGGTCAACGCGTTTGCCGTTGCTCTCCATGTCGGCCTGCTGGAAATACGGCACGAAATATTCCAGCGTCTGGTCATAAGGCAACAGCGCCTGAGTCGAGACATGGTGGAAATTGTTGTACCAGATACCCAGCAATGCCAGGATCACCGGCATGTTCTGTTCCAGTGGCGCGGTGCGGAAATGCATATCCATCTCGTAGCCGCCGCGCAGCAATTCCTCGAAATCATCCATGCCGACCGCCAGCGCGATGGGCAACCCGATCGCCGACCACAGGGAATATCTCCCGCCTACCCAGTCGGAGAATTCGAACATGTTCGCCACGTCGATGCCGAATGCCGCGACCTCTTTGGAATTGGTCGAAAGTGCCACAAAATGTCTTGCGATGTGTCTGCTATCGCCGGCGCTGCGCAGAAACCAGTCGCGTGCCGACCGCGCATTCATCAGTGTCTCTTGTGTGGTGAAAGTCTTGGAAGCGACGACGAACAACGTGCTCTCCGGGTCGAGAGTCGCCAGATTCTCCAGCAAGTCAGTACTGTCGACATTGGAGACGAAATGCACATTCACCTTGCCGTCATATGGATGCAAGGCGCGGCACACCATCAACGGCCCGAGGAACGAGCCGCCGATTCCGATGTTCACGACGTCGGTGATGGTCTTGCCGGAATAGCCGCGCCATGTCCCGTCGCGCACGCTTGCGCTGAAGACGCGCATCTTGTCCATCACCCGGCGCACACCCGGCAGCACATCCTGTCCATCGACAAGAATCGGCGCATGTTTGTTATCCAGCGCCGCACGTAAAGCCGTGTGCAGCACCGCGCGCTGCTCGGTACAGTTTATCTTCGCACCGGAGAACATCCTGTCGCGCCAGTCTTCGACTTCACACTGGCGTGCCAGCGCGAACAGCAACGCCATCGTCTCTTGAGTGACAAGGTTCTTCGAATAATCCAGCAACAGGTCGTCCAGACGCAGGGAGAAACGCCCGAAGCGATCCGGGTCGCCGTCGAACAGACGACGCATCGAAAGCTGTCCATTTGCAGCGTAATGGGCAAGCAAGGCTTGCCAGGCTGTCGATTGTGTCAATGCAGACATACTCTCCCCCTGATGCCGTCAAAGCACTCGCTGCAACACGACCCCGGCCAGCGGCGGCAATGTCAGTGTCAACGATTGCGGTTCACCGTTCCAACTGATGTCCGAGGTATCCATCCCCAGCCCGTTGCCCATGTTGGAGCCGCCGTAGAAATGTGAATCACTATTGAATATCTCGCGGTAACAACCCTTGTGCCGCACGCCGACGCGATAACTCTCCCGCGGCACCGGCGTGAAATTGAGTATCACCACCACACATGAACCGTCGCGCGCGAAACGGCGAAAGCTCAATACCGATTGGTCCGCATTGTTGCAATCCAGCCACTCGAAGCCTTCCGGCGAGAAGTCCTGCTCATGCAATGCCGGCGCATTTGCGTACAGGCGATTGAGGTCGCGCAGGGCGGACTGCACCCCGCTGTGCTCGCCGCGCCCGAGCAGGTACCAATCCAGCTCGGAACCGACCTTCCACTCGTGTCCCTGCGCAAATTCGTTGCCCATGAAATTGAGTTTCTTGCCCGGATAAGTCATCTGGTAGGTAAACAGCAAGCGCAAATTGGCAAATTTTTGCCAAGGGTCGCCCGGCATCTTGTCCAGAAGCGATTTTTTTCCATGCACCACTTCATCATGCGAGAACGGCAACATGAAATTCTCGGTGTAATTGTAGAGTTGGCCGAAGGTGAGGCTGTTGTGGTGGTAACGGCGATGCACCGGTTCGTGCTCGATATAATCGAGCGTGTCGTTCATCCAGCCCATGTTCCATTTCATGCTGAAGCCCAGGCCGCCCAGATAAGTCGGGCGCGACACCATGGGCCACGAAGTCGACTCCTCGGCGAGGGTCAGCGTGCCGGGAAAACGATCGTGCGTCATCACGTTCAGCTCGCGGAAGAAATCCACCGCTTCGATGTTCTCGCGCCCGCCGTATTTGTTCGGCAGCCATTGGCCAGCCTGACGCGAATAATCGAGATACAGCATGGACGCCACCGCATCCACGCGCAAACCGTCGATATGGAATTCGCTCAGCCAGAAATGCGCGTTGGCCAGCAGGAAATTACGCACCTCGTTGCGGCCGTAATTGAAAATCAGCGTACCCCAATCCTGGTGCTCGCCCAGTCTTGGATCTTCATGTTCGTAGAGCGCGGTACCGTCGAAGCGCGCCAGCGCGAAAGAGTCTTTCGGAAAATGCGCAGGTACCCAGTCGAGGATCACGCCTATGCCGGCGACATGGCAAGTATCGACGAAATACCGAAAATCGTCGGGCGTGCCGAAACGGCTGGTCACGCCGTAATAACCGGTGGTCTGATAGCCCCAGGATTCATCCAGCGGATGCTCGCTGATCGGCATCAGTTCGATATGCGTGAATCCCATATCCTGCACGTAGGGAACAAGACTGTCCGCCAATTCGCGAAAATTGTAGAAACGCCCGTCCCAGTGACGTCTCCAGGATCCCGCATGTACTTCGTACGCATTCAACGGCTGATGTATCCAGTCGCGACTTGCACGCCGTTCCTGCCACGCCGCATCGCTCCACTCATAACCATCCAGCACGGCAACCCTAGACGCAGTGCCGGGACGCCTTTCAAAGCTCAAACCGTAAGGATCGGTCTTGACGAAAACTTCTCCGGAATTGCGATTGCGTATCTCGAATTTGTAGAACTCGCCCAGCCCGATATCCGGCATGAAGAGTTCCCAGACACCGGTGCTGCCCAGCGCCCGCATCGGACACACGCGCCCGTCCCAGCCGTTGAAATCGCCTACTACACTGACTCGTTCGGCATTCGGTGCCCACACCGCGAAACGCACACCCCACACCCCGTCGCACTCCATATGGTGCGAGCCGAGCATCCGATAAGCCTGTTCCAGCCGACCTTGAGAGAAAAGATAGAGATCGTGCTCGCTGATGCTGCTACCGAAACAGTAAGCATCATGCACTTCGATGACGTGATTGAAGAAGTTCAGCTTCAGGCGGCAGGGTGCAGGCAACGCTTTTTTGCTTTGCCAGTGGTAAAAGCCATTGGAACTGTCGCGCTCAAGCTGTTGCCAGGCATCCCCGTCGTGGACGGAAATCTCGGTGGCATGAGGTTGAAAAACCCTCAGAACCCAACCGGACCTGTTCTGATGCAACCCCAGATATGAAAAGGGGTCATGATGGCGCGCTTCTAGAATGGAGCGCTTGTTCTGGGTATCACTAGACATTTCTTCGCTCCTCAATCGCAATATAGCCTTTTAGCACGGGTGGGGCAATTTAAAACTCTCTCCAGACAAAAATTAACACATGCTTGAGAAAATGGCCTTCCGTTCGACGGCCTATGACCTATCCAAGTATCGCCAACTAACTTTCGCGGCTGAAGGCAGTCACTTCACGCTCATAGATTCATGGGACGAAAAAGCGGTTCTTTGACGGTTGAATTCTTCTTGGCAGATTACTCATCGCCCAACTCCGAAGTAAGGCTCATTGGTACGTCCCCTCCCACAGAATTTGTAGGGTATTACTACCATCGAAATACCATTTTCACCCCACTGCTTCAATCCCAGTCAATCAATCAGCGTGAAACGTATCGGCTTTTCGGGATTCTGCTCCTGCACTTGCTGGTGCTTGAGGTATACGCCCGACATCGACTTGCTTGCCTGCAGGATGCGTATGTAGGCGAACAGCGCGGCGGAATTCTTGGCCTCGCCGCTGACCCGGACCAGACGCTTGGCGGCATTGGGCTCTATACCCAATAACGCGATGTTGCTGCTGTTCGCCTCTTCCAGCGCGTTGAACAGTTCGTTCCAGGGCATGCTCAATTGCATGATCACATCGTTGGCCGCCTTGATCTCCGCACCGGCTTGCTGAGTATCGGATACCGACGCCTTCGCACCCGAACGTCCCGGATGCAGCTTACGCTCGACTTTCGCCACCTGGTCTTCGAGACGCGCAGCCTGTCCGGACAGGCTGTAGTAGCCGACTCCCATCGCCACGACACCCGCCACTTCCAGCGCCAGCACCAAAAGACCGACCCGGTGCTGGGCAGGATCGTCACGCCGGTAATCGAGGAATAATGGACGCATCGCTCTACTCGCTCATGCCCGTTGCAAAATGACTTCCGAAATGCGGCGGATATCGGGGGCCGCCCGCAATTGATGCACTATCCAGCCAGGCAAATCGGTTTCCGGAGAAGGATCCGGCGCAGACAGGTACACCTGCCCTCTTTCCAGGCCGGAATTTGAAATAAGGAATTCGCGTTCCAGAAGTTTCTTCAGCGCGTCCTGCCAGTTTTCGCCGACCTTGGTCGTCCGCAAAGTGTGCCAGCGCCCTCCTTCCAGCCGCGACACGCACAGCCGCCCGGGTTCGGCGACGACGAACCACACGGCCGAATCCGGCAACCGGTGCCGCCATTGATTGAACATCGCCATGAAATACGGCTGCAACGAAACCAACCGCAAACCCTGCGACAGGAAGACACGCTCAAGACCTTCCAGCAGGCTCTGGTCGATTGCGCTTGCGATCTGCGTTTCACCATAACCGCACGGGCTCATGCGCATCGCCCAGCGCTGCACATCTTCGCCGTAGGTCTGGGAAAAACAATGCCGGATGAATGCCTGTTCCTCGTCACGATCGCTGATCTGCTCGCTCCATGGCACCAGCGCATAGCGCACGAAATGATTGGACAGCACCACCCGCACATCGCATTTTCCGCCCGAGATCCCACGCAGTCCCGTCTCCAGGCTCGCGAGCACCTTCGCCCACGGTGCCTCGTCAAGCGCAGGCGTTGCGCAGGCGATCTCGTGTCTCGCCCTCACCGCGGGATGCATCCCGCGGCCGAGGCGCATCATCGCTGCCTTATCTGGGCTCAAGGTGATATGCAATTCGTCACGCCACAAAGGTGACACGATTGATCTCCTGTAAAGTCGTTTCGCCGTTGCGCACCAGATTGACCGCAGCTTCCCGCAGGAAGCGCGTGCCGTTGCGTTGCGCGAGGTCCTTCAAGATACGGATGGGTTCGCGCGCCACGATCATTTCGCGCAGTTCGTCGTTCAGGTACAGCAGTTCGGCAATGGCCTTGCGGCCCTTGAAGCCGCTGCCGCGGCACTGGCCGCAGCCGCGCCCGGTACGAAAATCAAAGTCGTTTTCCAGGCTGATGCCTGAAGCAACCAGCAATTGTCCGTCGGGTTTGTCCGCGATGGTGCAATGCGGGCAATTGATGCGCACGAGCCGCTGCGCGAGGATGCCGTTGATAGCGGAGACGAAGCTGTAGAGATCGACGCCCATGTGCATGAAACGCCCGATCACGTCGAACACGTTGTTGGCATGCACCGTGGTCAGCACGAGGTGCCCGGTGAGCGCCGACTGGATGGCGATCTGTGCGGTTTCCGGATCGCGGATTTCGCCGACCATGATCTTGTCGGGATCGTGACGCAGTATGGAGCGCAATCCGCGGGCAAAGGTCAACCCCTTCTTTTCGTTGACCGGGATCTGCAACACGCCGGGCAATTGATACTCCACCGGGTCTTCGATAGTGATGATCTTGTCCTGGCCGCGGTTGATCTCGTTGATCGCACCGTAGAGCGTGGTGGTCTTGCCGGAACCGGTCGGCCCGGTGACCAGCATCATGCCGTAGGGTGCATTGGCCAGTTGGCGCAGCATCGCAATCGCCTGGTCGTCGAAACCCAGGGAATCCAGGCGCAAGCCGTTGGCCTGATCGGACAACGCTTTCTTGTCGAGTATGCGCAGCACCGCATCTTCGCCAAAGATGCAGGGCATGATCGATACTCGGAAATCGACTTCGCGCCCGCGGATGGTGACCTTGAAGCGCCCGTCCTGCGGCACGCGCCGCTCGGCGATATCCAGTTCCGATATGATCTTGATGCGCGAGATGACCTGCTCGGCGAGATCCACTCCTTCCACGGTATTCATGGTGTTCAGCACGCCGTCGATGCGGTATTTGATGATCAGACCGGAAGACCCGGTTTCAAGGTGTATGTCGCTTGCTTCAAGATTCAGCGCGTCGTACAGGGTCGAGTGCACCAGCTTGACCACGGTACTGGTTTCTTCGCCGATACTCTTGAGCGACAGGTCGTCGACACGCTGGCCATTGCGCGCGGTATTGCCGCTGCTGGCGATGACACTGTCCATCGCGCGCATGCTTTCTTCGTGCCGCGTCAGGTAGGCGGCGATGTCGGACGGGTGCGCCAGATACCATTCGAAATTCTGCTGCAAATGCTCTTCGACCCATGCCTGAAGGCGTGTATCGAACGGGTCGCCCAGCACCACCAGCAAATGCTCCCCCGCATCGTGCAGCGCAAGGCACTCATGCTCCACCGCTTCGGCAAACGTGATGACGTCGAAGGCGGGCTCCAGTTGATGCAGCGCTTTCATGTCGAGCACCGGGAAATGCAAGGTCGCCCCGAGCGCTGCCGTGAATCTTTCCGGTGAAGCCCCCAGTTTTTCTTCGAGTACTTTGCGCACCGGTTGGTGCGTCCTGGCGGATTCCGCATGCGCGGCCCGTACCTGCTCCAGCGTGATGACCGGCATATCCAGTTGTTCCATCATGTTCATTGGATACTCCCGGCCAGTTCGAAAATGGGGAAATACATCAGGATCACGATGACGCCGATCACCAGCCCGATAAAGGCCATCAGCAACGGCTCGAACAGCCGGGTGAACCAGTCCACCCAGCGCGCCATCTCCTCGTCGTAGAAATTGGCGATGCGCTCCGTCATCTCGCCCATACCGCCGGTATGCTCGCCGACACGCAGCAGCCGCAGCGCGACTGCGGTCGTCAGGCCGTAGATTTCCATGGCGTGGGAGATCGGCTGCCCCTCGCGGATGCAGTCGGAGGCCTGCGCAAGCCGGCCGCGCAGTGCGGGCTCCAACAGTCCCGAGACCATCTCCAGCGCGCTGACGATGGGAATCCCGCCGCGCAGCAACATCCCCAGCGTCCGGTAAAAGCGCGCCAGTTGATACACCCGGATACGCTCGCCCACGGCGGGTATGCGCCACAGGGTGCGCATGACCCATTGCCTGAATTCCGGTC
>JGI20214J51088_10003134_pt1 | contig 10939 bp, 7 predicted proteins | sample WetSurMetagenome_FD_51088 | JGI IMG/M metagenome (IMG submission 51088)
CAGGTAGGAGCCGCAATGCCAGAGAACTACATTGCATTCGAATATCCGGTTGCAAGTCCTGATTGGTGGTACGATATCGTTGAAGGACTTCCCACTCCGATTGTAAAGGGAGGGCTCATTGAAGTGTGGGACAGACCTGGTCTGGGTGTTGAAATAAATGTGAAAGCCGCTAAGCAGTATTTGTCTGAAGAGGATAAAAAATTCTTTGATTGACCTGGAAAGCCTGTTAATTGTAAATAAGGGAACTGTATAAAGATTATTTTGAACTTAAGTTGGTGCATGATTACAAATCCGACATTACGGGAATTTTCCCCGAGAAATCTAGAATTATAAACCAGGAAACCTCCGCTTCCTCCAAACTGGAAATCTGCATAAAGAACAGGCTTTCCAGATTTGGCAACAGTCTGTACTACCTGGTTCCAGCAGTTCAACTGGTAAACAATATAACCATCGATTTTTTCCTTTTCATCCAGTAGCATGATTTTTTCTGTCTGCTCCGGACCTGTTGCTAATACCGGAAGAAATTCAAATGAAGGAAATTGATTTTTCAAAGTGCTGTTAGTCTTTTCAATGAAAGGGCTGAAATCAAATCCTACGTTAGGCCAGTCTGGTTTCGATTGTTTTAGTTCATGCAATGAATAGATAATTCTGATTCTCAATTTCTTTTCTGTTCCTGAATATTTTGTATTACTCAGAAAAGTAACGGGTGCCATGGCCATGCAGGCGCCACAAGCAGCACAGGCGGAGATGAATCCTCTCCGGGATGTAATTCCCGGATTTTTTTTCAATGGAAAAATTTCTGGTTGCATAGTATTCTTTATTTGGTATAGAAAATCTCACATTACAATTTGTCAAAAAGCAAACAACAATGAAAGGTAGATCATTGCAATATGTTAATCATAACAGATGAAGCATTTTTCTTATCGTGATAAATCCTATGTGTGGCTTTTTGAAAATCTTTCTCATCAGCATGGTAAATATCAGTGAATTTCTGTGGATTACGGTCAGTGAGAGGGAACCATGAATTCTGAACCTGTACCATAATCCGGTGACCCTTTCTGAAACAATGAGCCACATCGGGCATATTATATTTTACCTGGGTAGCCAAGCCTGGAGTAAAAGGCTCCGGATTTTCGAAACTGTTACGAAATTTACCGCGCATGATCTCAGCCCTTACCAGCATCTGGAAGCCTCCCAGTTGAATATTACCCGGGTTAGGCTCCGGATTTGGATAATCATCAGGATAAACATCAATCAGCTTAACCACATAATCAGCATCAGTGCCGGTTGTTGAAACAATCAGACTGGCAATTACCGGACCGGCGAGGGTGATATCTTCTTTCAATTCTGATGTCTGATATACCATTACATCAGGCCTACGTGCCGCAAACCGCTGATCATTGATCATATACTCACGGGTTCGCTCCGAATGAATACCGTCATCATATGGAACAGGTTTTGCGGGATCACTGATATATTCATCGAAGCTAGATGCCTCCTCAGGTGCAATGAATGAGAGACTGCCATCTTCATGAAAGTAAAGACTCTTTTGTACAATGTTTTTTGGAGGCCATGTATCGTATCTGCGCCACTTATTTGATCCTGTTTCGAAGATCATGGCTTCCGGAGGTCCCGGATCAGATTTACCTTTCAGGTATTTCTGAAAGAACGGGAATTCAATATTTTCCTGATACCAGGTACTTGTGGGCTGGTCAGTTTTAATATCGCAGAATATTTCAGACGCTTCCCCATACCATCCTCCTGTTCCGCCTGACCATCCGCCATGAAACCAGGGTCCCATCACCAGAGTGTTCTGGTTGCCCGGATTTTGTTTTTCAATGGCTTCATACGTATGCAATGCTCCGAAACAATCTTCAGCATCAAAAAATCCACCCACTACCAGTGTCGCAGGTTTGATTTTGATCAGATGAGGACGAATATTACGTGACTTCCAGAACAGATCATATGTTCCGTGAGCCATCAGATCATTCCAGAACTGAATGGTATCTGAAAAATATCTGTCCTGAACATTCTTTAATGGACCCAGCTCCAAAAAAAACTTGTACTTGTCAGCGGTTTGAATCTGATATGACCTGGGTCCTTTATCCGGTGTAATAGGTTTCGGCCTGGGTACTCCGAACCCGGAATAAAAGTTAAAAGCATCACTCATCATGAAGGCTCCGTTATGATGCCAGTCATCGCCAAGAAACCAGTCAGTTACTGGTGCCTGGGGAGAAACGGCTTTGACGGCAGGATGTGCTCCCGGTAAAGATGCAGTAGCATAAAACCCAGGATAGGAAATGCCATAGATACCAACATTCCCGTTATTTGATGGCAGGTTCTTAATGAGCCAGTCTACCGTATCATAAGTGTCACTGCTTTCATCAATATCGTTTTTGGTTTTTTTATCGGGATTAAATGGTCTGACATCCTCAAACTTGCCCTCACTCATCCATCGGCCGCGAACATCCTGGTAGACAATAATGTAACCTTCTTTTACAAAGAGCATTGAAGGTACCAGAGCCCCCGGATATTTATTCTCACCATATGGTTTTAACGAATAAGGTGTACGGGTAATCAGGATCGGATAAGTTCTTGTCTGATCTTTTGGAGTATAAATTGTTGTAAATAATTTAATGCCATCCCGCATAGGTATATAAACTTCTTTTTTACTGTATTTATTCCTGATAAAGATTGCTTTATCATCTATCTGAGCCCGGACAGTTGAACTGCAGAGGAACAGTAGCAAAAACAGGTATTTTATCATAAGTGAAAAAGGATTTTGTCTGTTGTATAATTCATATCTAAGTCATATGAATGCAAACCTTAATATTCTTATTTCTTTTCATATACAATCTCTTTGGATCCGGATATCTTATTGTTAACGGCAGTTACTTTTGAGGAGTTTTTTCCTACAAAAATGGCAGTTGTCTGATTCCCTTTACCAGAAGATCTGATTATGTTATTGTTAATGTTAATATCATGGGTTGTGCCACCTATGTAGAAACCACTTGCCTCTCCTTTTATGCCGTTATTTTCTATGATATTATTAGTAAAGGAGTTGCGATGGCCACTGTTTTCTTCATTTTCATCACGGAAATAAACTCCCTGATTTGCATTTTCGTAGATTTTATTATTTTCAAAAATATTATCGGTATCCTTATGACCTATTGAAATCCCGTTATCTTCATTTGCATAAACTGTGTTATTTCTGAAGATACCATTTTGTACCCTCCAGCATAGAAAGATGCCGTCCCCCTTATTATGATGACTGATACAGTTTTCGACGATTGATCTGGCGGATCCTGTTCCGGGATGAAATCCAAGGCCATTGCCATTGGAGGCTTCACATCCTTTTACTGTTATGTTTTCATCAATCTGCCAGCTGAAAGAATCACCATTAAACTCGTTAACAGTAACATTCTCAACAAGACAGTTTTTTGATTTGTGAATATAAACCCCGCCTCCCCGGCATCCATTAATGTAATCATTATTTTTTTTGTTACCCTCAACCACAAGATCCGCAATTTTAACATTCTCAACACCAACTGCTTCAATAATTGAACAACCGTTTGAAACGGTCCCGTTATTCTCGGCTATGTAGTCAAAAACGGTGTTGTTGTCAAAATAAATTACATTGTCTTGAATATCAGTTATAATAGCAGTTGTAACATCCCATCCCTGGTTATGATCGTCATCTGATAGCTGGATCCCCATGCCCTTTTTAAAACCGGACACATCTTTCACAACCGCCTTTAACATTCCCCAGTCTGCGTCGATAATATAACTGGTCCTGAATCCTTCGCTTTTGTGTAATATTGTTCCTTTGCCTGATCCGATTAATGAGGTATTGTCGGGAATACGGACAGGTCCGATGATTGTAAAAATGCCAGGATTCAGTTTTACTGTCCCTCCGCCTCTGGTTTTAATGGCATCAAGAGCTATCTGAATTGCTCCGGATGTGAAACCCGGAATATCGGCATCAGCTCCGCCGACAGTAATTATCTTCTCAGCATATTTAACATTAACAAGTCCTATTCCCTGTCCATAGATAATTGTGTTTGAGCAGAAGAAAAATAAGATAAAGACTAAGACACTACATGACTTCTTTTTCATAGTTAGTTACCTCCGTTTATATTAGTAATCATTTTTAAATTCTGTTCTATAATGTTTCCCATTGTGATCCTTGCTTCATCCCATTTGGCAGCATCAAAACTCCAGATATCCAGGTTCCCGATAGAATTTGGACCAAATGGCAGTTTTATTATACTATTCACAATAGAATCAACACGAATACTATCTTTTTCAATCAGCGACAGCAGCCTCATATATTCATATTCCTGAACTCCGTCTCTCATTGTCTTCAACCTGATGGAAGGACAAGGTACATTAATATTAGGAACAACACCAGGAGCATAAATTAAAAGCGCATTGCCGTTTAATTTCTTATATGTAAACTCGTCATCGGCTTCCGGTTTTTCTCTGGAAGCATCTTTCCATGATTCAGGATCATACCATCCGTTAATCCATCCGGCACCGGCTCCCCAGCTAAGCCAGGAATAAGTACGATATTTCCAGCAGCTCCAGCTTATTGCACGATCATTCACAAGCGGAAGATCAATAAAGGTAGAGCTTCCGACCCAGCTGTTAACTTTACTCTCATAAAGCATTGGTCCATAGAGCCATACTTTTATGCCCATTTCCTGGTACTTTCTGATAGTTTCATAATCGTATTCTATTGTATGAGATGCCCAGGAATTGATTGAGTTTTTAACAATCTGAAGTGCTTCTTCACTATATCCTCCGTCAATTCTGAAATGGGCTTCCGGGTAATTGGTATGGAACAGATCACCGTAGTAAACCATCCGGCTCCAGGCCTCGGGGAAATACGATTCGTCGAGTCCGTTCAGATAGACAGTAATCTCGGTCTTATCTGTATCAATCAGTGATTTAAAATGATCGCGGACCTTTTTTATACAATCAACATATATCGCCCTGTTTTCAGGATTTCTCTCGACATCAGGTTTTCCTGTATCAGGCCAGCCTTTTGTATCGTGTTTGCCATAGACATCAAACGGAAGGACAAATGTCTCGAGTGGTTCTCCGTACCCGGGGCCATATTCATATCCATATTCCCTGGTAAATGCTTTTCCTGAAAAATACTTGTCCAGTCGTTCATCAAACGATTTCCAGTTAATATTAATTCTTCCATCAGAGGATATTTTCAATTCCGGATCATAGGTGGGATCAAGTATCGCAATCCGGTTGCGCTTCATAAGCTTATATATTCCAAGTTCCTGTTCCTCTGTCATATATCTGAGGAACCCTTCATGCTGCAGACCGGCTTTGAATTTGTTCTCATTGGGGATAGCAAAATCCCATACAGACAGATCCACCGGTATAGACTTGGTCTGTCCATCAATCGTAACTGATATATTGGTAGAATATATTCCCGGTTTTGCATCTTCCTGTTCAAAGGGAACATACTGATCAATCCAGACAATAAGAGATTTCTGATTGTCAATACGGTTGTTGAAATCGGGCAGCCAGAGAGGATATGTCCAGCGTCCTCTCACAGCTGACGAATCGTACTGGATATTACCGAATGGAATCAATGCATCTGGATACCAGCCTGTACCAAGTGAGGCTTTGGAATATCCGGTACTGGGTGTCTGAACTTTCACAGACCATTCCAGGAACAATTCAGGTTTGACAGAAAACGGAGTACCATTATTGCTGAAGGGTGGCATTTCAATCCTGATCCCTTTTAAGGTTTTGGGAGTATTATTTGTAACAATAAGCTGAAAGGAGACATATTCTCCCCTGGCTGAATGAAGAGAAATCATGTTATTGTTGTATATCAGGTTCTTTTTCAGCATATCAGCTTTTTGCACCTGACCCTTCTTAAGGAGAATGAACCTCTGGTCAATTACTTCATTAGTAGTTGGATCCAGCCTCACCGAAGGGGGCAGAACCGAAATGTCCCAATCATTATTTCCAGTATTTTTATTTATTGAATTACAGCTGATTAAGATTGTAATGAGAACTAATACGAGCTGGATTTTTTTCATGAGAGTTTTATTTCTTTTACATTTTGCTTTATATCTGGCATCAGCTGATTAACAGAAGATTAATATTATATTTCTTATCATTGCTGTCCGCTTAAAAATATGTCATTCTGAACACACGGAAGTGGAGAGAAGAACCGGCTACACCAATAGGTGGACGAGCTCACCGAAGGTAATCTCCTGCTAATTTCACGTATTATCCATTTAGTAATGATTTCTTATATCTGTTTTAACTTTTTTATCATTTGAAACAAATTCAACATTTGATTATTAATTTATCCAAATTTAGGAAAAACTTGGTTAGCATTTATAAAAGTTCGACAAATTTCCAAGTTCATTTTTTTACTATATTGTAATCTTAAAAAATCCTTTAAATTTCTGTAATGAGTGGTAAAAATATTTCTGCAAAAAGGTCTGTACAGGCAAACTGGATGACGATTGGAACGATCGGATTATTATTCTTTATTTTTGGTTTTGTAACCTGGTTAAACGGCATACTGATACCTTATCTTAAGATATCCTGTGAATTGAATCACTTTGAATCTTATCTGGTTGCTTTTTCATTTTATGTTGCTTATGTTATAATGGCGATACCCTCTTCCTGGCTGTTGAAAAGGACGGGACTGAAAATGGGTATGATGTTAGGACTTCTGATCATGGCAGGCGGAGCTCTCTTTTTCATTCCTGCGGCATTGACAAGGACCTATTCCCTTTTTCTTTCAGGTTTGTTTATAATGGGTACCGGACTGGCTATCCTTCAGACAGCAGCAAATCCATATATTACAATGCTGGGTCCGATCGAAAGTGCTGCGCAGCGCATAAGTATAATGGGTATTGCCAATAAATCGGCAGGGGTAATAGCAACCTTTATATTTGGTGTACTGGCATTAAAAGACGGGGATGCCCTGTTGGCAAGCCTTAAAACCATGGATGTGACACAGAAGGCTGTGGCTTTGAATGATCTTGCCTCAAGGGTAATAGTCCCATATATAGGAATGGCAGTTATACTTGCAATAATAGGGATACTGTTAAAAATCTCAAGATTGCCGGAGATCGATCCCAACGTTGAAAACACAGGTGAAGATGAAAAGTTTTATAGTTCTAAAACTTCGATCTTTCAGTTTCCATATCTGTTACTTGGTGTCATCGCCATCTTTTGTGATGTGGGTCTCGAGATCGTTGCCGGCGATACAATTATCAGTTACGGATTGAGCCAGGGAATTCCGATATCAATAGCAAAGCACTTTACATCAATGGTAATGATTGCCACTATCATAGGTTATACAATAGGTGTAATTGCCATACCCCGATATATTTCACAAAGCAAAGCCCTTCGAATTTGTGCCATTCTTGGTATAATCCTTACAGGACTGGCAATAGGATCGCCAAAAATGATTTCAGTGGTATTCATAGCTCTGCTTGGTATGGCCAACTCTTTGATTTGGCCCTCTGTATGGCCACTGGCTATTGAGGGGCTCGGACGTTTTACGCGTATTGGATCATCGCTTCTTATTATGGGTAATTTAGGCGGAGCTCTCTTGCCATTATTATATGGTCGTTTAGCAGATATCTTCACTCCCCAGCAGGCTTACCTTGTTGTTATTCCCTGTTACTTTTTTATTTTATATTATGCAGTCGCAGGCCATAAAGTTGGAAAACGAGTAAAAGAGCTGCATGAGATCGCCTGATTTGTTATTTTATTGAGTCAAAGCATAAACTAATTTTATCAGAAATTATACAATTTAAATTCAACTGTTATGAAGAATTTATCCAGAAGGAGTTTTTTAAAAACAGGTGCACTTGCTACTGTTGGTTTGAGTGTTCTGTCAAGATCGGCTGATGCATCGACTGAAGCATTTAAGACAGTCAGGATAGGAATAGTTGGTACCGGAAACCGTGGAACAGGTCATGTAAGTACTTTGCTGACAATTGATGGAATTGAGATTGCAGCAGTATGCGACCTTGTTGAAAGCAAAGCAGTGAATGCAGCCGTTTTGTGTGAAAAAGCAGGGAAGAAGCGTCCTTCTGTTTATGCAAAGGATGCCACTAAATATAAAGAAATGCTGGATAATGAAAAACTTGATGCAGTTATTATTGCAACTTACTGGGATTCACATACAGCAATTGCCCTTTATGCAATGAACAATGGAATTTATCCGGGTATTGAAGTGCCTGCTGCCTTAACAGTTGAGGACACCTGGAAGCTGGTGGAAACCTCGGAGAAAACAGGAATTCCTTGTATGATGCTCGAAAACTGGAGCTTCCGCCAGGATAACCTGGCCGCTCTGAATATGAAACGTCTCGGAATGTTCGGAGAAATCGTTCATTGTCATTGTGCCCACTCACATGACTGCATTGATCACTGGTTTTTCGATAGCAAGACAGGTGATAAGAGATGGCCTGCGGAATACCTTATTAAATATAACAGGGACCAGTATCCCACTCACAGCGTTGGGCCGATAATCAGCTGGATGGACATTAACCGTGGAGATATTTTTACTGAGATTTACTCTTCTGCATCAGCTTCAAAAGGAATTAATGCCTACTTCAAAAGAGAGTTTGGTGAGAATCATCCAAATGCAAATCTTAGTTACAAACAGGGAGATATTGTCACCTCGCTGCTAAAGACTAAAATGGGGAAAACACTCGTAATAAATTATGACATGCAGCTTCCACGGCCCTATTCAAACAGGTGGTTACTTGAAGGGACACTTGGAGTGTATGATGAAGAGAAGAGCTCAATTTATCTGAGAAAACAAAGTCCAAAGTATCATGAATGGGAATCTTGGAAGCCGTATGAAGAAAAGTTTAACCATAAATGGTGGCAGGCAGATCTGTCATCACAATCTCATGGAGGAACTGATTATACTATGCTGGTTCAGTTCACTGATGCAGTAAAGGCAAAGGGTCCAACACCAATTGATGTGTATGATTCGGCTGTGATGAGCGCAATTGTTGAGCTTTCAGGTATATCCATAGAAAAAAACGCACCAGTTGCATTTCCTGATTTCACAAAAGGCAGATGGCAGACCAGCAAACCATATTTTGCGATGGATAAGACTTTACTCTGATCATAACCTGTTGATTTATTTGAAAAACTGATAGTATTTATTAAAATATAACTTAACTAGAGAGTTATGAATAAGAGAATAAGTTTAAATGGAAAAGGAAAGTCAGATAATTCATCCAGCCGCAGGGACTTCCTTAAAAAGACATCGATTGCAGGATTGGGTGTGGGACTATTAGCTTCAAACGTTTCAGCTGAAATTATTCAAGCTCCTGTAACTGAAAAGTCGAAAACGGTAATAAAACCAAAGATCAGAATTTCAGACCTGAAATGCGCTATAATAGCCAACAGTGCTGTAGTTCGAATAACAACTGACCAGGGAATAAGTGGTTACGGTCAGGGAGAAACAACAAAGCCATACCTGAAACCAAATGTGCTTTTTTACAAAGATTACCTTATCGGTGAAGATCCCACAGATGTTGAACGTGTGATGATGAAAATCCGTCGTATGGGAAGCTTCAAGCCATGGGGAGCAGCTGTAAGTGCTATCGAAATGGCTCTTTGGGATTTAGCCGGAAAAGCTGCTGGTGTACCGGTCTATAAGCTTATGGGTGGAAAGATCCGCGACCATGTCCGCTGTTACAATGGTGGAGTCAGGGTTTCCCGGGAAGGCAATGAACCAAAACATTATTATGACTGGGCTCTTAAGGTTAAGGCTCTGGAGCAGGGATTTACAATTGTTAAGACAGCTATTGGGTTTCATGGAGGTATGTCTAATGTTCCTGATTTTTACTATGGAAATACCACGCCATCACAAAGCCCGAAAGACGTTGGCCGGCGCGGACCAATAACGGAGTACGGATTAAAATACATGATTGAGCGCGTAGCGGCCATGAAAGAGGCTCTGGGCGATAAAGTCGGCCTCGCTCTGGATTGTGGTCCGGGCTTTCTCTTATCTGATGCTATTCGGCTCGCCAATGCACTGGAACCTTTTAACCTGATGTGGATGGAGGATCTACTCACCGGTGACTATACCCCTTACGTAATGGCTGATGACTATCGTGAGCTGACCACAAGTACAACAACCCCGATCCATACAGGAGAGCAGATATACCTGAGACAAAATTTCCGTGAACTGATTGAAAAACATGCAGTGCGTATAATAGGTCCTGATCCTGAAGATATTGGTGGTATTGGTGAACTGAAATGGGTTGCGGAATATGCAGATCTCCATAGTATCCAGATGGCGCCGCATGGGGTTTTTGATGGATTGATAGGTCTGGCTGCACATGTTCAGGTAGGAGCCGCAATGCCAGAGAACTACATTGCATTCGAATATCCGGTTGCAAGTCCTGATTGGTGGTACGATATTGTTGAGGGACTGCCCACTCCGATTGTTAAGGGCGGGCTCATTGAAGTATGGGACAGACCTGGTCTGGGTGTTGAAATAAATGTAAAAGCCGCTAAGCAGTATTTGTCTGAAGAGGACAAAAAGTTCTTTGATTGACCTGGAAAGCCTGTTAATTGTAAATAAGGGAACTGTATAAAGATTATTTTGAACTTAAGTTGGTGCATGATTGTCTTCATCTTTATAACTATTTGAATAAGTTGAGTATGTTAATTTAGTGATCTCTGTTAATTCTTTAATAGGTTTATAATTATGAAGGTAAAATTTTGTAAAACGGAAGTAGATTACCCTGGTGAAAAGCTGCATGAGTTACGTGATTCCTCGGATCTTTTAAATGACATGAGTGCATTGAGGACCAGAATTAAACAGGATGGTTATTTGTTACTCAGGAATTTCATTGACCGGAAAATAGTACTGGATGCCCGTGAGGCAATTGTAAATTTCCTGGATGAAAGC
>JGI20214J51088_10003136_pt1 | contig 10934 bp, 8 predicted proteins | sample WetSurMetagenome_FD_51088 | JGI IMG/M metagenome (IMG submission 51088)
GAAACGAAATAAAAAACAAGTAAATAACAAAGATTCTTTTTCATTTGAGAAATTTAGAATATGTTTGCAGAATTGATGTAATAATTAACCAAAAAAAAGAATAAAATGGCTTACAAAATTAGTGAAGATTGTACTGCTTGCGGAACNTGTATTGATGAGTGTCCGGTTGAAGCAATTTCTGAAGGCGACATCTATAAAATCGATCCNGACGTATGCACTGACTGCGGNGCCTGCGCTGATGTATGCCCTGTNGAGGCAATTCATCCGGCAGAATAGTATTACGATCTTATGAAANTGAGGGGCTCAAATGGCCCCTTTTTTATTGCGGATCGTATTTTGCCTTCTCAAGAATTTCCTGGACATTAGTATTATTCATCAGCAACTCAAGGTCTCTTCCCCTGTTTTTATTCATAAACGATTCAACAATCCTGAACCCAAGCCAGACAGCAGCCCTTCCCGGCGATTCATTTGTAAAATAGCTCGTAAATGGAGCCTCTCCTACAAGCTTGCGTATTGTGAACTGATCGGTTTTGAAAATAAGATCATTCTCAATCAAATACTGCCACATCTGACTTTCATTATTCCTGCAGAATTCCATCTGTCCCGGTGTAAAGCCAAAAATNATCTCATCCTCAACGTCTGGCAGCATGCTCCTGGTAAAATAACGCAGCTTACCCTCGTGCAACATTTCTGCAAGAACATTATCAGCAGCGTAATTCATTGAGAGAAAGTCCCATTGTGAAGCACCCCAGCCATAAATACAATCGGGTACTATATATTCAGGCTTCATCCTTGCTGACATATAGGTATATATCCCTAACCCTGGATAGTATGCACAATCAGAACCCAGGTACTTGTCGAGACCTATCCCCAGAACCGGTTCACCNGACATTGTAAGAATACTTGCATTAAAGCCGGTTATACATGAAAAGACTTCCGGTACGGCCTTTCCCGGAAAATAATATTTATAATGCCGGAAACCATTTTCAAGATCCCGTTCAACAGATGAAAGATCAGGGTAGAGTTTCATCGTAAGGTCAAACACATCGTTGTTTTGCTTATCGGTACAAAACCTCACAAGGAAATCGCCGAATGACGGATCATTTATATCCCCTGTATTAACAGCATAGCTGAATACCTGCATAAGAGAACCATATTTAGCTTTAAGTTCAGGAAGCTTCGGGACTATCTCTTCAGGATTCATTGTAAAAAGATCCTTCTCCAGCCGCTTTATCTCAATATCGGCCCTTATTGATGAGATGTTTACTTTATAGGGATTCTTCCTGCAGGATGCAAAACAGAGCGACAATAACAATACGGAAAACAAGAATTTATACCCGGTTTTCATAATTTTCAGATAATACGGCTAAAATAGATACTTTCTATTTAAAAACAACAGACAAGACCTTTCTGATTCTTCAGTTTTTATTTGCTATTTTTGGGATAGTTTTGACATTGGAGAATCAATAGAAATTAAGGATTAAGATAATAATTCAATGTTACCGATAATCAAATCACCTGGAAAAAAGAAGATTTTTTTTATCTTCATAATTGCGCTTATCTCGTGCAGAGTTTCAGTTGCCCAGGATTACAGGTATGGTATTTATGCTGCTCCGGCTATCTCATGGTTCAAGACCGATGTGGATAATGTTAANAACAAAGGTGCCCGGACAGGTTTTCTCTTCAGCATTTCGGCTGAGAGGCATCTGACCGATAACTGGCATTTCAGTTCCGGACTTGCCTTTACTGCAGCAAGCGGCAGGCTTGTGAACTCTGATGCTTCTTTTTTCAGATTTCCTGAGTATACTGCCACAATTGCTGCAGGAGAACCTTTAATCTACCGGCTNCAGTATATCTCAATGCCCGTTGGGATAAAGATCAAAACCTCCGAAAAAGGCTATTTTACATATTTTGCCGAGTTCGGTCTTGACCCTAAAATTGTCATTAACGGAAGAGTTGATATCCCTTCAAATGATATTAAAGGAAAGTTCGCCATGAATGAAATACGAAGATTCAACGCAGGTTACCATCTGACAGCTGGCGCTGAATATTCGATTGACGGAAATACCTCCCTTATTCTCGGACTTGGCTATGAAACAAACATATTTGACATTACCAAAGATTTTGAAAGCCAGGGAACCGACCGCACAATTCATAAACTGCTGAAATTTATTTTCGGCCTTAATTTCTGACCTGACCTCTATGAAAATATCCATCGCTCAGCTAAACTATAAAATCGGGAACTTTGAAGGAAACAAGGATTTGATCTGCAAAGCTCTTGAGAAAGCAAAAAAAGAGGGATCCGATCTGGTAATTTTTTCCGAACTCTGCATTCCCGGGTATCCGCCTCTTGATCTGCTTGACCGCGTCGATTTTATTGAAAAATGCGACCAGACTGTCAGAGAAGTTGCCGGTTTTTGTACTGGAATAAATGCTATTGTTGGTTCCCCGACTTTCAATCCCGATCCTGAGGGTAAGAAGCTTAATAATTCGGCCCTAGTGCTTTCGGAAGGTAAAATCATTTTTAAAACCAACAAAGCCCTTCTGCCAACATATGATATTTTTGATGAATACCGCTATTTTGAACCCGAGAAAAACTTCTCGATATTTTCTATTAAAGGAATAAAAATTGCCCTGACAATCTGCGAGGACCTCTGGGATGAACAGCCTTTTGATAACAAGTTTGAAAAATCGAGGCTATATACCGTATCTCCAATGGATGAGCTCTCGAGGTATAATCCCGATCTTATTATTAATATATCAGCTTCCCCATTTTCATACACAAAAGTTGAAGCAAAAAAGAATATTTTTATTTCAAAGGCAGTCAAACATAAGATACCGGTTATTACTGCAAACCAGACTGGTGCAAATACTGAACTGATCTTTGACGGAGCTTCACTTATAATCAGTCCCGATGGTAAAATATTCCGGCAACTCGGATACTTTGAAGAGACTGTAGCAACATTTTCGCTCGAAGATGTCATTTCGGGGGCTACCACTTACAAAAACATTGTTTACGAACCTGTTTCCCTGGTACATAAAGCCCTCATTACAGGATTACGTGATTATTTTGCAAAAACAGGCTTCCGAAAGTGCATCGTAGGATTATCCGGAGGAATTGACTCTGCTGTTGTGATATGCCTGGCAAGCGAAGCGCTGGGTCATGAGAATGTTAAAGCACTGCTGATGCCCTCAAGGTACTCATCGGAACATTCAGTATCTGATTCGATTTCCCTGGCAGGTAATCTTAAAGCAGATTACGAAATCATCAGCATCGAAAAACCATTTTCAGCATTTCTCGAAACACTTGCTCCTTTCTTCAAAGAGAGAAAAACCGATGTCACAGAAGAGAATATCCAGGCACGAATCAGGGCTGTACTGCTTATGGCATTTGCAAATAAGTTCGGATATATCCTTCTTAACACTTCAAATAAAAGCGAAGCAGCCGTCGGATATGGTACTCTTTATGGTGACATGGCAGGCGGTTTGTCGGTTATCGGTGATGTATACAAAACTGATGTTTATAAACTGGCCAGATACATTAACAGAGAGAGTGAAATCATTCCTGAAAGCATTATCAGGAAACTACCCTCAGCCGAGCTGAAACCTGACCAGTTCGATACTGATTCATTGCCGGAATATAATATACTCGATTCAATCCTCTACCAGTACATAGAATTGCAAAAACCGGCTAATGAGATTGAACCTGACGGATTTGAAAAACTGGATGTCGATAAGGTCCTCAGGCTCATTAATTATAACGAATACAAAAGGTATCAGGCTCCCCCGGTCCTGAGAATTTCATCAAAATCATTCGGTGACGGCAGAAAAATGCCCATCGTAGCAAAATATTAATATCATTTAATGCAGTATAAGGATCCTTATATAGAAATATGCATCGAAGGAGCATCTTCAGTCTTCAGGGGTTTAAGCCAGACTGACAAGGAGGCTCTCGATCAGCATCATCTTTCGGTTAATTTCAGTAAAGGCGAAACAATAATCAGCGAAGGCACCAAACCAAAAGGGTTGATTTGTCTTGTTTCGGGAAAGGCTAAATTATTCACTGTTGGGGCAGGAAACAGGGAACAGATCATAAAAATGATTCGGCCACACAGCTACCTGGCATACAGATCACTTTTTTCAGATGTCTCTTTTCCTTTTGATGTTGTCGCCATCGAAAATTCTGCAGTAGTTATTCTGGAAAAACACACAATGTCCAGAATTCTGAAGCAGAACTCTGAACTTGCGATCCGATTCATAAAGATCATCTCCGAAGATCTTCTTTCCGCCGATAGAAGACTGATTTCCCTGACACAAAAGCATGTCCGGGGACGGTTGTCTGAGTCGATTCTGATGTTAATTGAAACATATGGGCTGGAGGCAGACGGGAAGACCCTCAGGGTTCTTCTTTCGAGGGAAGATCTGGCTCACCTCTCAAGTATGACAACCTCCAATGCAATCAGGACGCTTTCACTGCTTGCTTCTGAGAATATTCTAGCTCTGGAGGGGAAGAAGATAGTGGTACTTGACTTTTCAAAACTTGAAGCGATGAGCAAATCGGGGCAATGACCCGTTCCTATTCCCTGAAAAAGACTCTTTTTACCCGTTGAGGAACTGATGTCAGTATCTCATAAGGTATTGTTTCACATTGCCTTGCAATCTCATTAATTGAGATATTCTGTCCGAATATCTCCGCCTCATCTCCTTCCGAGGCATTTATTCCCGTAATATCTGCCATACATGTATCCATGCATATATTTCCTGTAAGGGGCGCTCTTTTCCCTTTGATAAAAAGATTACCTTTCCTGTTGCCAAGCCCCCTGTCAAGTCCGTCAGCATATCCTACCGGCAGGATAGCTATCACCCTTTCAATATCCGAAACATCTGCACAACCATATCCGACAGGTTCACCGGCCGGTATCCTCTTTACCTGCGAGATACGGGTCTTAAACCTACTGGCTGGCCGGAGAGATATACCCTTAAATGAACCTGCTCCATAAATTCCGATGCCTGGTCTTACCATGTCAAACTGATACTGTGGAAACCTGAGTATTCCCGAAGTGTTCAGGATATGACGCAAAAAAGAGTATCCAACTGTTTCCCTTATTTTGCTTACAGCTGATAAATAGAGCTCAACCTGCTGGTGGGTAAATTTATCAAAAGCAGGATCTTCGCTGCTTGCCAGATGAGAAAAAACCGACATTATCCGGATGCACGAGAGCTCTTTCATCAATGAAGCCAGCTTCTGAATTTCATCAGTCATAAATCCAAGCCGATGCATTCCGGTATCAATCTTTAAATGAACAGGATAGCCAAAAAGCCCGTTTCTGGAGGCAGCTTCGGCAAATTTTTCCAGCGATGAGAAACTGTATATCTCCGGTTCAAGATTGTTCTGGATTATAACGTCAGCAGAAGTAAGATCAGGATTCATTACGATTACCGGAATTGATACTCCGGCTTTCCGCAGATCAGCACCTTCATCTGCATAAGCCACTCCAAGGTAGCTTACCTGATTGTATTCCATCAAACCGGCAATTTCCGCAGCACCTGCACCGTAACCGAAGGCTTTTACCATTGCCATAATGCGAGTCTCAGGATTGAGAAACTTCCTGAACTCGTTGAGATTATGAGAAATGGCATCCAGGTTTATTTCAAGCACAGTAATATGAACCTTTAGTTCAAGCAGCCGGCCGATCTTTTCAAGCTCAAAAACCCTTGCTCCCTTTAGCAATATCATCTCGTTCAGGAACTCATTGCCATTGAAGTGAGCGATGAAATCGTCAGTTGAATAGTAGAACCTTGCATCATCGTCGAATGAGGAGCTGTTCCTCATCAACGCTTTGCCAATGCCGATGAATTTATCAATTCCTGTTTTCCTCACCAGATCTGCAACCTCGCTGTAAAGTTCCTTTTCTTCGCGTCCGCTCTGGACAAAATCAGAAAGAATGAGAGTAGTTTTACGGTTGTTTTGTGACCTGAGATATTCAAGCGCCATACCAAGGGAACCCGGATCGGAATTATAAAAGTCTTCAATGAGCTGGCAATTGTTTATCCCGCTCTTCAACTCCATTCTCATTGCTACTGAAACGAGTTCAGCCAGACCCTTCCCTATGTCGGACGGCTTCATTCCGATTGCAAGACATGCGGATGCTGCTGTTATTGCATTTTCGATAGAGGCACGATCGCTGAACGGAATCCTGAAATCGTAAGTTTCATCATTATAACTGATTGTCAGGTCCGTATTATCGCCATGCCTGGTCCGTTTTTTTACGAATATTCTGGCGTCATGGTTATTGAATGACCAGTCGATAAGGTTTTTCCGGCTTAATATTTTATCATCCCAAATAAGTCGGGCTATAAGTGAATGATCTCTGCAGAATATTATGGTCGAAGCATTTACAAACAATTTCAGCTTTTCGCCAGCCTTTGTTTCAAGATCAGTGAAGTTTTCACTGTGCGCATCGCCAATATTGGTGAAAATCCCAATATCAGGATCAATGACTCTCTGAAGCTTTTCCATCTCGCCGGGGAATGATATGCCGGCTTCGAAAATCCCGTATTTGAATTTATCGTCAAGCTTCCATACTGAAAGAGGAACTCCAACCTGTGAATTATAACTTTTAGGGCTCCTTATTACAGGTGACGTTCTTCCGATCAGATCAGAGAGCCACTCTTTTACAATTGTTTTTCCTGCACTTCCTGTTACTGCTATAACCGGTGACTTAAAACAAGTTCTTTTTTTGGCAGCCAGCAGCTGCAAAGCTTCAATACTGTTCCGGGTTACAATAAAGGCCGCATCAGGATAAAAATCGACCTTTGACGGAAGAACTTCCACAATGAACACCCGCAATCCTCTTTTAAAGAGCGAATCAATGAATTTATGACCGTCATGGTTAACTCCCCTGATAGCAATGAATGCGGCATTCCCGGTGAAGCTTATCTGCCTGCTGTCGGTGACCAGATCCGAAACTGAAATATCTCCGGGGCCAGTCAGAGTTCCGGCGGTGATTCTAGCAATATCAGAAGATGTAAAAATCACTTTAGCTTTTCTTTAGTGCGTTGTTGTAACACTCCCTGCAGAGGGGCTCATATTTGTCCTTCTCGCCAAGAACAACCACCTGTTCCTCCTCTGATTTCCTGAAAGAGTATTGTGCAAGACTTCCACACCGCATGCATATAGCATGAACCTTTGTTATATACTCTGCAATTGAAAGAAGTGCAGGTATCGGACCAAAAGGATTTCCCATAAAATCCATATCCAGCCCGGCAATAACAATTCTCATCCCATTGTCAGCCAGCCTGTTGCAGACCTCCACAATTGAATTGTCAAAAAACTGGGCTTCATCAATCCCGACGACATCAACCTCGCCTGCAAGAAGAAGAATAGATGTTGCATTGTCGACAGGAGTGGAAATGATCGACTTGTCATCATGTGAAACAACCCGATTCTCAGAATACCGCTTATCGAGGGAGGGTTTGAAGATTTCCACTTTCAGACCGGCAAACTGAGCCCTGCGCAGCCTTCTGATAAGTTCCTCGGTCTTACCGGAAAACATCGATCCTGTTATTACCTCTATTGTTCCGCGTTTTCCGCTTACTCTTCCTGAATTTTCAAGAAAATCCATAATTAATTAATGTCCACTGCAAATGCTAAATGTAAGTCAAATCCGTTAAGACTTGTGTAATAATATTTATTTTTGCAAAATAAGGAAAATGGTTTGTTATAAATATAACGTATGACATGGATTTAAACTCAACAATCGATATAATTATCAAAGATCTCAATGAAACCAGTGAAATTATTGATGATCTGAAAAAGTACCCGGGTGTTCCCGAACTGCAGATTGAGCTGGCAAAATCAAAATGCAAGAGTGCTGCTGAGGTTATTGCCCTGTTTAAAAATCTGCAGAATAAATCTGCTTCACCAGTGATGGAAAAACCCCTTGTTCCAGAGGAGCCAATCCGTGAAAAAGTCCCTGAGAAAACTGTGCAGACTATTGTCCATCCTGAGAAAGAGAGTAAAAGCATTGTCTCAAAAGTGATTCCGGAAGCAATCCCGGTACAAAAGGAAGAACCGGTCCGTACTGAAAAAAGGAGTGCCGAATCTATAATTGCTGATCAGTTCTCAAACAGATCGGAAAGTTTTAATGAGAAGCTTGGAGAACACAAGCACGAAGATGATATTCTTGAAATATTGAAAACTAAACCCCTTTTGAGTCTTGATGAAGCAATAGGTATCAACGACAAATTCTTATTTATCAGGGAGATATTTGACGGCAGTGCTGATTCTTATAACCAGGCGATCCAGAAGCTGGAGTCTGTCGGAAGTCTTTCCGATGCTATGGCAGTTATTATGAGTTACTCCGGAGAAAACACAGGAAATGAAGCCGTCAGGCAGCTGATTGATATAATAAAACGTAAGTTCCTTTCTCATGAGTAAGCTTTTCCTGGTTCCGACACCGATCGGGAATCTCAGGGATATTACCTACAGGGCGGTCGAAATCCTGAAAAGCGTTGATCTTATACTTGCTGAAGATACCAGACAGGCCCGAAAGCTATTAAACCATTATGATATTGTTACTCCGGTTCAGTCGCACCACATGTTCAATGAACATAAAAGTGTTGAAGCAGTCTGTTTGAAGATACATTCAGGCACCACCGTTGCCCTTATCTCCGATGCAGGTACACCTGGAATTTCAGATCCCGGATTCCTGCTTGTACGTACCTGCCTGGAAAAGGAGATTGATGTTGAAACTCTTCCGGGTCCCTCAGCTCTTTTGCCGGCGCTGGTGAATTCAGGTCTCCCATCGGAAAGATTTTGTTTTGAAGGTTTTCTTCCTCCTAAGAAAGGAAGAAATAAAAGAGTGTCAAGCCTGGCAGAAGAACAAAGAACAATGATATTTTATGAATCGCCTTACCGCCTGGTAAGAACCCTCATGGATCTGAGCTCTTGTTTTGGTCCCGACCGGGAGGCATCCGTTTCAAGGGAGCTGACAAAAATGTTTGAGGAAAATATCAGGGGAACGTTGCTATCTCTTGCTGACCATTTTAAAAAGCAAGTTCCAAAAGGAGAAATTGTAATTGTTGTTGCCGGGAAAAGATAATGACCAAAATTAACATGGGATCATATCTGAACCTGATGAAGCTGGGAATCCGGCTTTTGATTCTTATAACTTTTACCGGTCAGCTGGCTGATGCCCAGGTGCTTAAAGGCAAAATCACCGATAACTCCGGACAGCCTGTACAATATGCAACAGTTTATATACAGGAATTGAAACAGGGAACCACATCCAATACAAGGGGTGATTATGAGCTGAGACTCCCGGGTGGCAAATATATGGTTATCTATCAGAGCCTTGGATATGAACCGGTATTTGTTAATATAGATCTTTCCGACACTGTCCTTATCAGGAATATTTCATTGCCTGAACAAATCTATGAAATACCGGAAGTCAGGATTTCACCTTCAGGCGAAGATCCAGCCATGTCAATAATGAGAAAGGTAATAGGACTTGCCCCTTATTATCTTAATTACATTAATTATTATAAAGCTGAAGTTTATATCAAAGGAAACCTGCTCATTAAAAGAATACCAAAACTCATCGGGAAATCAATGCGGATGAGACAGTCGGATGAGGATGTTACAATATCAGCCGGAGGAAAACCTGAAAAAGACTCCCGTATAATGAAGGAAGGCGATTCATTCTTCATGGAATCATTCAATGAAGTGGAATTCACTGCACCCGACAAGTACGTCCAGAAGGTAATATCATACAACAGCACGTTCCCTGAACAGGGTGATGACATATCCCCAATGGATTATATCCAGGCTAGCTTTTATCAGCCTGTCCTGGCTGATATGGCTATTTCCCCTCTTTCGCCCCAGGCTTTCAGCAGCTATAACTTTAAATACATAGGAACGACATTTCAGGGGAAATATACAATCAATAAAATTGAGGTCATTCCCAAATACAAGAGTCAGCAGCTTTTTGCAGGGACCATCTTTATAATAGAGGATCTCTGGTGCCTGTACAGCGTCGATCTCACAAATGAAAATCTTGTCGGAAAAATCAGGGTCAGGGAATTGTACATTCCGGTCCAGGAAGAGATATGGATGCCTGTAAGTCACCAGTTCGACATTGATCTGCAGATAATTGGAATAAGGGCTGATGTTGGATATGTCAGCTCTGTCAGGTACCTTGATGTAAAACCAAATGATAAGCTTCAGAAACCCCGGGATCTGGCAACCGGCTTTGCAGGACGCTATCTTCCGGATACAGCGGTGACAAAAACAAACAGGGAGATTAACAGGATCCTTCAGAAGGAAGAACTGACCAACCGGGATATGATTAAGCTGGGAAAGCTGATGGAAAAGGAATCGAAAAATACAAGGAGCGATAGTGGTGCAAAAAGCCTTGAGATAAAAGACAATACGACCCAAATCGTTGAAAAAGATGCGAGGAAGAGAGACAGCACTTACTGGGCCGATATAAGACCTATCCCCCTTTCGGAAATTGAACTCCGAAGCATTGAGATAAGTGACAGCATTAAAAATAACATTTCGGGGATAGTTGAATCAACATCTGATACTGTTTCAAACGGAACCGGGAAAAAATCAAGCCGGTTCAGCAAGACCCTGAACAATCTGTTGATGGGACATACATGGTCGGATACAACCGGCTTCAGCTTTACAAACGGAGGCCTGATCGATGTCGAAAAATTAAGCTTTAATACTGTCGACGGATTTGTTTATGGAATAGATTTCCGGATAAACAAAAGATTTAAGAACAATAAGTCGGTTGCATTCTATCCCGATATCCGCTATGCTTTCANCAGGGAGAAGGTTATGTGGAGGCTTAATGGTAACTATTCAACCGGTGGAATGAAGCCAAAACAGTTTAGTGTAAGAACAGGAATGACCAGCAGGGACATCG
>JGI20214J51088_10003137_pt1 | contig 10933 bp, 8 predicted proteins | sample WetSurMetagenome_FD_51088 | JGI IMG/M metagenome (IMG submission 51088)
GAAGATTGCGGAAATAAGTATTAAAACCGGGGAAAATCAATAAAAAATGAAAAAACAAACCCTTGAAGTCAAGGCTGCCATACAGATTGGAAAAACTACAGGTGAAGTATATGAAGCCATTGTTGACCCGTCAAAAATGTCAAACTATTTCATTGCAAAAGGAAGCGGAAGAATGGAAGATGGCAAAACATTGATTTGGCGTTTTCCTGAGTTCGACATGGACATACCCATACGTGTTGGCAAAACAGTGAAAAATAAATACATCTCATTTTTCTGGGATTCTGATGGCATAGAACTTTCTGTGGAGATGACTCTCACTCCCAAAGCGAACAATTCAACCCTGGTAAGCATTTCCGAAAAAGGTCGTGATAATGATGAAGCCGGTATAAAATGGCTTCGCGGGAACACCGAAGGCTGGGCAAATTTCCTTGCCTGCCTCAAAGCCTGGCTTGAGTACGGCATTAATTTAAGAAAGGGAGCTTTNGATTATATGTCCGAAAATAAATAAGCTTCTGAATTTACCGGAGAAATAAACTGATTCTGGTACAGTATTTGTGAATCTCTTCATAAACAGTCTGCCCTAACCTGAACTGATTTTGAAGAATTTAGTCAATATACGGACTTTTCTTTTTNTTATTTCCCTGATCAGGATATCAAACTGGCAAAACATATACCCCCAGACTGATAATTTCATCGAGAAAGTTTATCTCCACGTCGACCGCGACAGGTATTTTCCTGGAGACGATATCTGGTTCAAGGCGTATCTTATAGATGCATCAGACAGGTCGCTAACCAGTCACAGCAGCAATTTGCATGTCGAACTGATTGGCCCCGACATAAGTATTACGGACAGCCGGATCATAAAGATAACCAATGGCCTGGGAAAGGGCGATTTCAGTTTATCGCAAAAGATTAAATCCGGAAAATATCGTATCAGGGCATATACAAATTACATGCGCAACTTTGGTGATCAGTTATTTTATTATAAGGAAATCACAATTATAAATACCTCGGATGCTGTAAAAACTTTCTCTCTAAAACCCGACAGTATAAAAGACCAGCTGGAAATAAGCTTCTATCCCGAGGGCGGATCACTGGTTGACAATGTGGTCTCTAAAGTCGCCTTTAAAGCAGTCGATGCCAATGGAGAAGGCTGCGATGTCACAGGCGAGATCATGTCTTCAACGGGTGAATCAGTGACAACTTTCAAAAGNGTCCATAATGGAATGGGAACTTTCTCAATAAGTCCTGTTCCCGGAAAGTGTTATCATGCCTTAGTAAAGGATCAATTCAGAGATAGCATAAATATTGAATTACCCGGGAGTTTCCCGACAGGAATAGTATTAAATATTTCAAAGGACAGTAATAACAATCTCCTGGTAGCTGTCAGAACAAATGCAGCAACATTTTCAGCCTTAAATGAAAATAACCTTGAGCTCATAGTCTCCTCCCGGAATGTCTTCCTCAAAAAAGCTGACTTCAGGCTAAAATCACTTTCTGATCGGTTCATAATGCCGGTAAATGATCTGCCTGAGGGAATTGTATCGCTTACTTTGGCCGGAGCTGAAAATACTCCTATTTGTGAAAGACTGGTTTACTTAAAAAACAATGATGATGCTCATCTGAATCTTGAAACCAGTAAATCGGTTTATAATCAGCGTGATTCCGTATCACTGAAAATCACTTTAACCGACAGTTCTGCGAACCTGCAGGATGCCTTTCTTTCTTTATCTGCAACAAATATCATTTCAGGGACAGCTTCTTCAGGATTTACTTCATCTATATCCTCCTGGTTTCTGCTGGAATCAGATGTCAGGGGCAAGGTCGAAGAACCGTCGTACTATTTTGATCCCTCAAACCCTGACAGGTTAAAGGATCTCGATCTTCTTCTGCTGACACAGGGCTGGCGCGATTTTAAATGGAAATATAATGAGCCGAAATATCCTTCTGAACATGGCTTCCTGATTTCGGGAAGAACGAGAAAAAAGTTTATTAAAGATCCTTTAGTGAATGAATATGTAAACCTTGCATTGTTTAAAGGTGGGAATCCGCTGATCAATACTGTAATTACAGATTCTGCAGGCAGGTTTACCACTGAAGAATTTGACATGACAGGGAAGGCGGAACTTATCGCTAGTTCTACTGGGAAAAAAGAAAAGCCAGAGGGATGGATCATCCTCGATTCGCTCAGATATCTCCCGGCTGAGCTTAATCCGGTGAATTACCAGCAAAAATATGTATTAGACCATAACAGATTCTCTATTCATGATCAGACGGTGAATAATCTTCCGGTTAAAAATGAAAATCTGACCAGCTATATTCAATACGCAGAAATCAGGAATTCAACCCTGAAAAAATATAAACTGTCAGATACTATCAATCCGGGAGAAGTAACAATAACAGCAAGACGGCAGGAAAAACCTGAATCACCAAAATTACAAAGTCAGAGATATCTACTGTGTCATATGCCCGACGTGGAATATACTATAGTTCCCAAGTCAGAAATATTCGCCAATCTTGGATTACTCATTAATTTCCGGCTCCACAAAAATATTGGAGGTATGGGAGGCGGCATTTCCACCTATCCGCCGCTTGTTTTGCTGAACGGAATGCAAGTGGTGTGGGAAAGCATATCTTACCTGCCTGTTGCCTGGATCGACAGGTTTGACTATGTATCACCTATGAATCCTGCGACGATGATGTGGGGCGAAAAGGCAAAGGGAGGCGTTATTTCGGTCATTACAAGGGACGGGGCACTCGAAAACAGCTTTAACAAAGTTTACCATACTTCTCAAATGAAATTTACAGGCTATGATGAACCGCGAANCTTTTATTCTCCCACACATCATACCTCACTCGAGAAGGATTATAAACCCGACCTGAGAACAACACTCTTCTGGGAGCCTGACCTTAAAGTTCAGAGCAACAATTATGTCTATCTGAATTTTTTCAACGGTGATAATTCGGCAAAAGTGAAAATTGTGGCAGAGGGAATAACTACTGATGGAATTCCGGTGACCGGAGTGACAGAATATGAAATAAAGTGATCTAAAAGATAAAACTCACCTGCAATAATTAACCTAAAATGAGAATATCTGCCCATTTCGTTGCAATTCTTTTAGTGCTTTGCACTTCTGAAATGTTGAATGCGCAAAAGGATCAAAAGAATCATGAAATAGGGGATTCTCTGAATTTCATAGAGAAGGTCTGGCTCCATGCCGACCGTGACAGATATAATACCGGAGATGATATCTGGTTCAAGGCATACCTGGTTGATGGATCAAACATGCTCACCGACAACAGTTTTAATCTTCATGTTGAGCTGATAGCTCCAAAACNAAAAATAGTCGACAGCCGGATAATCCGGCTGACTGATGGTCTGGGAAACGGGGATTTCAAGTTATCAGATAATCTTCATTCGGGACTATATCATCTGAGAGCCTATACCAATTTTATGAGAAATTACGACAGCCGCTACTTTTTCAATAAAGAAGTTATAATAATCAATCCGGCAGATTCGGGGAAAATGTACGGTGACAGTATTTCTTACGTGAAAAATAAAATAGAAGCCGGTTTCTTTCCCGAAGGGGGCTCTCTTGTGGATGATGTCTCTTCAGTGGTAGCGTTTAAAGCCACAGATGCCTCCGGGAAAAGTTGTGATGTGAGCGGGGAAATATTTTCTTCTTCAGGAGAACTGGTTTTAAAAATTAATAGCACCCATAAGGGGATGGGGAAATTTTCAATAACCCCTGACCGCGGAAAGAAATACTTTGCAGTATTTTATAATCATCTGGGCGATACAACAATCGCTGACTTACCAAAGAGCTTCCCTGAAGGGCTGGTATTGAATATTTCAGACAACAGTGAAGGCTTTATTGATCTGACTATCAAAACAAATACTGTAACTCTTCAACAGTTTTCAGGTCGTGATCTTTTCCTTACTGTTTCAGCTCAGAATACGGAATACAAGAGTATTTCATTCAGGATGAAAACCATCAACAGCAAAATGAATTTAACATCAGAGGATATTCCTGATGGTATCGTTAAAATTAAAATATCGGGACCTGATAATAAACCACTTTGTGAGAGACTCATTTTTATCCAGAACAAAAAGAATATTAATGTGCATCTCGAAACAAATAAGCCTGTTTATAAACAGCGTGATTCAGTATCGGTGAGTTTATCATTAGCTGAGAATACAGGGGCAGGCGGAAACGCCTGGCTTTCGCTGGCTGCCGTGAATAACATCTCATTGGACAATACATCAGGTTATCCGTCATCAATTTCCTCATGGTTTCTTCTCGAATCAGATATCAGGGGAATTGTGGAAGATCCGGGCTATTATTTTGATATGTCAAATGCTGAGCGACTTAAAGATCTTGATTTGCTGTTACTCACTCAGGGATGGAGGGACTTTCAATGGAAATACAGAGACAGCTATTATCTACCGGAGATTGGGTTCTCTCTCTCTGGGAGAGCCAGGAAGAAATTTGCGGATGAACCGGTCAGTAATTCAAACATCAATATCGGAATCTTTAAAAAAGGGAAGCCATTAATAACCTATGTTCCAACTGATTCTGCCGGTAAGTTTCATCTGGAGAATGTTGAGATTATCGGAGAGGCAAAATTAATCGCCAGTATTACAGGAGATAATGACAAACTGAAGGGTTGGTTAATTCTCGATTCCATGAACTATTTACCTGCGCCTCTTCTGATCATGGAGAATCGTAGAGGTCTGTTGCATTCAGAATACTTGCCTGACAGTGTCAATAAAACTGACAAATCCCTTCCTTCCTATATACAATATGCTGAATATAAGAGGTCGGTGCAGAAGAAATACAAGCTCTCCGATACAATTAATGTAGGCGAAGTAACCATCACTGCAAGACGCCAGATTAAGCCCGAATCACCACAGGACAGAAACCAGAGATACCTGATGACCAGATGGCCCGATACTGAATACAAGATTGAACCTGAATCGAAAATTTATAATAACATCGGATTTCTGCTTAAAAACAAATTCCGGATTATTTCAGCAGATGATCCATCAAATTCACCTGTCCTGCCTCGTTTAGCTGAAAGCAGCGGATCCCATCAAAGTGCTATGGGAGCAAGTCAGGGATTATCTCTTGAAGCTTCATTAAAAGCAGGGAAGTCCACGTTTAGAGGGAGAAGACCAATTTTCCTGCTTGATGGAATGATAGTTGACTGGGAGAGCGTCGCATTTCTTCCGATCGATTGGGTAGAGAGGATTGATATGCTTGACCCCAGACATGGAGAACTCATCTGGGGAGACCGGGGTAAAGACGGGGTTATTTCTGTCATCACAAAACCCTGGAGCGAACAAAATATAAAATTATACCATTCGGTAAATATTAGTATCAGGGGTTATTATGAACCCCGTGTGTTTTATTCACCAAAGCATCATACAACCCTTGAGAAAGATTATAAACCCGACATGAGAACAACCCTCTTCTGGGAACCGAATATAAAACTTGAAGAGAATAAGGAAGTAATTCTCAGCTATTTCAATGCCGATAATCCTGCCACTGTCAGAATAATTGTTGAAGGCATAACAACTTCGGGAATTCCTGTGACCGGGAAAGCTGAATATGAGGTGAAATAATCATAATTAATCTAAATTAAACCAATTCTTTTCAGATAAATAACCTAAAATATTTCCTCATGAAAACTACAAAAGTTATTCTTTCTCTCCTCCTCTTTTCATTTTTCTTAATCGGATTTATTCAGTCTGATGTAAAAATCAATGGTTGGTTCCAGGCCGGATCTGCTCCTGAAAGTTATCTCTCAGGAATTGATACTAAAATCGCTGAAAACGGACAAAAAAGCGTGTTCACTGAATCAAAAGGTGAAGTTTCTGAAGGATTTTCAACCATCATGCAGTATTGTGATGCAAAAAATTACCTCGGAACAAAAATTAAAATGACAGGATACCTCAAAGCACAGAATGTTAAAGACTGGTCGGGTATGTGGCTGAGAATTGATTCAAAAACACAGGGAGAATCACTTGGCTTCGACAATATGCAGGACAGGCCGGTAACCGGTAATTCAGACTGGACCAAATGTGAGATTATAATGGATGTCCCGGAGGAAAGTATGACCCTTAATTATGGTTTTTTGCTCTCAGGATCGGGGAAGATCTGGTTTGATAATGTCACCTTTGAAATCCTGAATAATGCCTCACCTAAGATACTAAAGGATCGTGTCATGTTGCCTGTCCCTGAAAAACCTGTGAATCTTGATTTTGAAGAATGACTTTCATCACATTGAAATGTGCTAAGGCTGAAAATGTAATTATTTCAGCATAGTCAGGAAAATTTCCAGCCTGATATTCTGGACTATTTATGAAGAGGATTCTTTAATGTTTTTGGCCAAATTTATTATCTTTATTTTATAAACATGGTCATCGAAATTGCTAGTTGAATGGCTTACTTCTCAAGATTATCTGTAATCAGCATTTTCTTTCTGTTCCAGACGGGTTCGCTGTTGCTTTTCTCCCAATCGGGTGATTTCATCGAGGGGAAGGTGATCAATTTAGCCACAAGCCGGCCGGTCCCTTTTGCTACAATAAAACTTAAAGCAAACAAACTGGGTGTTTATGCAAATGCGGATGGTGATTTCAGGATAAGCAGGAACGTGGAATTCAATGACGACAGCCTGATGATCACATGCATTGGATTTAAACAATCTTCAGCAGCATATAAAGATCTCAGCGAGACCGCCACTAATACGATTTTTCTTGAACCGGTGGTTTACGGACTCCAGGAGGTTAAAATTGTGGCTGCCAGAAGAGCTATGAGTTCTCAGGCAATCATCAGACGAGCAATCAGGAATATTAATAAAAATTATCCCCGTGAACCTTTCAATTATATCTCTTATTACAGGGATTATCAGAAGAAAGACAGCACGTATTTAAACATGAATGAGGCAATTGTCCAGACATTTGACCTGGGATTTAATGCCTATGCCGGATTTAATACTTACCGGTTGCTGGATTTCAGACAAAATAACGAGTTTTCCAGAATGGAAATCTCTCCTTACTATGACATTTTAAGGGAAAAAGATGTCAATAATCCGAATAAAATTATTCCTAAAGCCATTATGGGCGATCAGTATGGCAATGAACTTCTGGTTCTTATGGTTCATGATGCCCTGAGGAATTATAATCAGCGATCATTCTCATACGTTGAAACTTTCGCCGACGATTTCGTGTTGAATCATGTTTTCTCCAAACCTGTTGAGGTCCTGAATAATAATCTCCCGCTATATAAAATTGACTTCACTGCAAGGCGAAATCTGACCAGGGATTCTTTAGCGATTTCAGGATCAATCTATATCCAGCCCAGGGATTTTTCAATTCATAAACTTGAGTACACTGCTTATTATAAGACCAGTAAAAAAACATTAAAGCCAATTTATAATATTGATATCGAATACGGGTATGAAAATTCCGTGGATTCTCGTATGTGCCTTAAATACATCTCTTTCAACAACATATTCAGGGTGATTGATCCTACTGATGAGAATTATTTCAGGGTAACCGGGTCAACCTGGGATACGCTTCATAAATCAAAGACCACCATCGCGGTTGAATTCAATAAAGATATCGACCGGAAGACAGCTTCTAAAAAAGAGAACTATATAATCAACATTGGAAAAAAGGAAGCCAGGATAACAAGTATACAGGTTATAGGTAAAAAACTATACATCAGATTAAAAGATGAAGATATCCTGGGAAAACCCGAGGCCTGCAGGATTGTCATAAAAAAAATACAGGATACTCAGGGTTATGTTCTCGACCAGCGGAAATCAATTGAACTTTATCAGTACAGGGAGCTTTTTGTGCAGGATTATAATAAAACCCTTCCTTTCCTCGACAGTTGTTATGTCCGTTATCTGCCACTCGACAAAAACTGTATTGCCAGGTATTCAGGCAATTTCAACTACTGGATGAACACACCAATAAATATTAAACCTAAATAGAACCTTTTCTAAGTCACAAACTATGAATCAACAGATTGCACATATCACACTTTTGGTCAGGGATTATGATGAAGCTATAAAATTCTATACTGAAAAACTCAACTTTAACCTGGTAGAAAATTCAGTCTTAAGTTCCACAAAAAGGTGGGTACTTGTGTCACCGCACGGTTCTGACGGATGCTGCCTTCTGCTTGCCAAAGCCGTAACTGAAGAACAGATGAAATATATCGGCAATCAGGCCGGAGGAAGGGTATTCCTGTTTTTGTATACCGACAATTTTAAAAAAGACTACCAGAACCTGATCGATCAGGGAATAAAAATAGAACGGGAACCGAAAGCCGAACCGTATGGAACTGTGGCTGTCTTCAGCGACCTCTATGGAAATCTATGGGATCTCATAGAACCAATCAGCTAAATTGACCCCGCCTTTACTGAAGACTGACTCCTTTGCGAAAAACATTTCGTACTTTTACAGGGAACCAGTACTATTAACTCATCAGTAATTTTGTAAAAGGATTATAATCATGAAAAGAAGATCTCTTTATTTTCTGTTAGCAGCATTTTTGGTAGGTTGCAGTGCTCCAACGGCCTCAACCTGGGATTACAGATCATTCAATAAACCTGCAGAGAACCCTGTCCTTAAAGCAGATTCAACATATACCTTCACTGACCCGATAAAGAATGAAATTGTCAGATGGCAGAGAGCAGATGTTTTTAACCCTGCTGCTATTGTAAGAAACAATCAGGTTTGCCTTTTATACAGAAGTGAAGATAATCCGGCTGCAATTCTTGGAGGAAGAACATCAAGAATAGGCCTGGCTTACAGTGATGACGGTATTCATTTTACAAAATATCCGGCACCGGTTCTGTATCCCGACAGCAGTAAATACATGGAGTACGATTTCCCCGGAGGATGTGAGGATCCGAGGATAGTTCAGACTGAAGACAGTCTTTATGTTTTAGCCTATACATCATGGAATTACAAGGTAGCCCGGCTGAGCATTGCTGTTTCAAAGGACCTGATCCATTGGGAGAAGAAAGGACCTGCCTTTGCTAAGGCTTACGACGGGAAATTCCTTGATATCTGGTCAAAATCAGGATCAATCATAACAAAAAAAACCGGTGACCGGATTGTCGCAGCTAAAATAAACGGGAAATACGGGATGTACTGGGGTGAAAACTTTGTAAACCTTGCATGGTCAGATAATCTCACTGACTGGTATCCGTCAGTTAATGAAAAAGGAGATCTGACTTCTGTAATCAGCCCCCGAAAGAATAAATTTGACAGCAATCTTACCGAGTGCGGCCCTCCTGCACTGATCAACAACGAAGGAATAGTCCTTTTCTATAACGGTAAGAATGCAGAAAATGACGATGCTGAACCAAAACTGCCAAAAGGTACCTACTCTGTAGGCAAAGTGGTATTTGATATCAACAATCCTGAAAAGGTCATTTCAAGGTCCGACACCTGCCTTCTTAAACCTACTCTGCCTCATGAAGTTTCCGGACAGTATAAATCGGGGACCACATTCTCTGAAGCTCTGGTGTATTTTCATGAGAAATGGTTCCTCTATTATGGAACAGCCGATTCGTATGTAGGTGTGGCTGTATCAAAATAATAATAGTAACAGTTACGTTTCAGATTGACAATATCTCCCTAAAGACACAACACGCAATAACAAATTGCTGTCTGAATTGTTATAATTACCGGCCCAAAACTACACTGAACACAGATCTATGCGCAGTATATTGAATAATAGTATTAGTTAAGTTAAAGACATAAATAATGAACAACATTAAACATCCAACCCTGTTAACAGGCAAGATATGCTATATTGAAATACCCGCGGTGGATGTTCTGTTATCCGCATCCTTCTATAAGAAAGTATTCGGCTGGCATATACGTGAACGAAAGAACGGACAAATAGCATTCGACGATTCTGTGAATGAGGTAAGTGGTACCTGGATACAGGGTCGTCTGCCATCAACTGATACAGGCGTCATGATTTATATTATGGTCGACAGTGTTGTATCAACGATGAAAACGATAGTTCTGCAAGGAGGAAAGATAGTTCAGGACATCGGCACTGATTCCCCTGAAATAACTGCCAGGTTCAGCGATCCTGCAGGTAATATCTTCGGTTTATACCAGGAGCCTGTACAGAAATAATTCAGTCAAAACAGGACTGCAAAATAAATTTTCTGATTCTTCGTTATCTGTTTACTACTACTGGTTAAACAGAAAAAACTAAATTATGAAGATGAAAGGATTATTAGCTGGAATAGCTGTGTTCATAGTATGCTTTGGCAGCACTGTTAACGGACAGGAAACGAAAAAATCACCGATGAAATACCAGGCCGGTATTGTTACAGGATATAACAGAGGTTTTGGAGTTCAGACTACCCTCACAGCCTATAACTTCGGAAGTAATTTCCCGGTTGATCTCAGGTTCGGAATTGGCCTGACTTTACTTAATCCGGGCAATGCTGCCGATGCACGCAGGATTTTTATCAATAATGCCACCAACGGCGTTCCTGAGAAAAACGGCAGATCCTTTGATTTCAGACTCGATTTTCTTTTCCCGAAAACTATTTTCGGAAACAGCAATTCATTCATAGCAGCAGGTCCGCGTTTCTCAACTTTCACAGGACATTTCGATTATGTAGACGGGAATGAAGTATTTGATGTAAAATCAACACAGTGGGGACTCGGAATAGGAATAGAGAATCACTTCAAAATGACTGAAAAGCTGTCTCTTTTCCTCACCTACGGAGTTGATGGTTATTTGCCCAGTGCATTGTCAGGACATGATACATCGTACAGTCCTGATAATAACAACGTGAATCCTGAGGAGAACAATCAGAATGATAATAATCCATTCAATTATAAGGATGCCAATAAAGCAATAGCCCAGCCTTTCATAATGCC
>JGI20214J51088_10003140_pt1 | contig 10932 bp, 11 predicted proteins | sample WetSurMetagenome_FD_51088 | JGI IMG/M metagenome (IMG submission 51088)
TCTCAGCCTTTCTCTTTCGAGGTAAAGCACCCCAATACAGCTTTATGCAAAAAGAACTATTCAAAATTATTCACAATGAAATCAATTTGCAAGTGAATAAATAAATTATTTAAATTTTAAAAATATTTCCGAACTGAAAGAATTTATCTTATCTTTTTCGTTTTCTTTTTCACCGTTAATATTCATAAAAATAATTTTGTATTTCAATTTATCGGTTTCACCGTTAATACTTAAGTCTTTTAGGATAGGCTCGGTTTTAAGTTTTCTTAAATCTTCAATAAGTTTATCTAACTTAACAGTACCTACCCTGTTGTCGTTTTTATTAAATAATATTTCAAAATTATCAGGATTAAAATCTATGTCGACCTTATTGGAATCCAACTGATACTGTTTCCCTCTTTTTTCTTTATCATAATTATTAAACCTGTAGTTAACCATATAATCATAACCATTTAAGTTTAATGAATTGAAATCTTTTATATTCCAATTAAAATATCTGTCGCTTTGCATAAAATTCCTTTTGTACAGAGTATATTCAATCCCCATTAAATCGGTTATTTTTGCTTCTTTTGATTTATAAACTCCATTAACAACTCCACCTTTCAATGTGTCAATTTTATTGTCAAACCACGACTGAATATTATTCAATGATTTCCTTTCGTTTAAGAACTGAATCACCGAGCTTACATCCTGTCTTTCTTCATCCGGTATTGGATTTAACGCTTTCACAATTTTCCCGTCAACAAGAATTTTATTCTTTATTAGTATTTCTTCCAACCTTCCCATCTGGCTTTTTTCCGAAAGACTGAATGCTCCCCAAGGACCGAATGAAGTAAGAAATGCAATCAGGCAAAGTGAGTATGGAATTATTTTTATATTCTTTAACTTGCTTATAGAAAAATATAAAGCCATCACAGTTAGCCATACTGCAAGCACAAAAACGAAATAACGCCTTTCCGTAATACCGTATTCACCTGTTCGTCGTAGAATTGCTACAAAAAGTAAAACGATTAAAGGAAAAAGGATTAAATAAAACCACTTTGAAAATCTTTTTATCCAGTTAATTCCTTCCATTTCTCTGAGCGGTTCAATTAAAAGCAAAGAGAAAATCCCCGTTGTAGAAAATCCAAGCACAAGATAAGATACCCAGCCCATCGGTAACTGCCACTGTATAATAATCTTTCCCATATACAAATACAAAATAAGTAAATAAATTATTACAAGCGGAAGTAAAACATATTGAGTAAATATTTTCAAACCTTTCGGATAAAAATCCATATTTTCAAGTTCGTCGAGATTATTCGGTAATCCCGAAAGAAAGAACCACGTATTAAAAATACCAATGATGAAAAAGAAAAGTTGACCATAAATCTTCGAGTTTATGTGTGCTTCGAATAAATTATCAAATGATAATATTGCAACAGACAATCCCGCATATAAAACTCCTGAGTAAACACCGGTAATCAGAATCCTTATAAATAAATTCTGATTGAATTGCCAGAAACCTTTTTTTTCGGTTGAAAAATTCTTATTTACAAATGGAGAAAAAGAAACAAGCAAATGCATCCCTATCATAAAAAGAAAGTATCTTGCAATATCTTTATAACCGATATCGTGCGGCAGAGAAAAATAATAAGCAATTAAAAGAGCTACCCCAATTATTTGTATGACAAGAGATACTATCTTCGATGTCTTGATTCTTTCGCAAATAAAAATGAGAGCGAGCAAAAAAGAAATTCCAAGCGAGCAGACCATAACTACGTTATACAAATGTTTATATGCGTCTTGCCTGTCAAAAGGTACATCGAGCAGGTAAATCATAAATCCGGCACCCACGACAGATGCTAATATTACAAAAGGAAATCTTAGTAAAGTTTCTTTTGCACCTTCAAAAAGAACTTTAAGTGATGGAATTTTCATTTGTGTTTTTATTTTAATTTATCTTTTAAAACAAATGATAGCAAGTATCTTAATTATCTCCGTGTTTTTATTAAATTACTTCTCTGATTTTATACGAATAGCTTTCTTCCGGAGTTACACCCGTGTTTTTAATACTTGTAATATATTGTCCGCAATTGCTCCCGATTTTATTTTCTTCAAGTTCGCCTATACTTATTAACGTTTCATAACCTGCTTTATTCAGATTTTCTATAATATCGTAATTATAAACATCCGGTTTTATATAAGATTTTAAATTGTTTTTATCCGCTTTATATGTTGGATTTAAAGGTGTAAATTTTATTAAAAATATTTGGGGATTAAAATGTTCTAAAAGTTCTTCCGCATCACATGGATTTCCTTCTGCAAGTGCAAAATTAAGAGTTATTTTTCTTCCTCCCGGCTTAAAGAACTTTTCAGAATATTTTGCTATATTTTCGAATGTCCATTTTTTAACAGGAATCATTTCGTCCCTTTTAAATAAGTCTGTTGTGTGAAGTGAAAATTGCAGCTGAAAATTTCTCTCGTATAAATTTCGTTTTATTTCGAGAAGTCTTTCAAAAAAATTCTCGGTTCCTATAGGTGCAATCGTAGAAATAGAGGGAATAAAATTTTTTACTTTATATTTATCATAAAAATTTTCAAGTACATCTAAAACTACTTGATTAAGTGATGGCTCTCCAACACGGGCAAATTGAATTTTGAATTTTTCCGTATCTATAATTCTATCGGGAAACCTTCCCGTTACTATATAATCTATTTGCGAAATAATTTCTTCCTCAGACAATTTTCTTTTAAAACTTCCGCCCGCATCGCAAAACGTACAATCCACAGGACATCCGCATAATGTCGAGATTATTAAAACCCATTTTTCCCCTATGGGAAACGGCGGTTGAACTGACTCTACAAACTCAATCATTCCGCCATCTTCGAGTTTTGCAATATACACCGTTGCAATATCTTTGTTTCCTGCTTTAGCTATTATCTTCATAATCATCCTTAAGTTTTTGCGAAATCCTTATTGCCGTGTGTATCCCGTCTCCAATGCTAATTGTAGCCTGACGGTAAATTTTATTTTTTACATCGCCAATATAAAATAATGATTTGCCTTTTAAGTATTTAAGTTTTTTCATTTTTTCTTTTTTTACGAAATCAAGTTGCGACTCTCTTCCAATCGCCGCAATTAAATAATCTACTTTAAAAAGTGTTTTATTTTTACTCTCGATTACAATTTTATTTTCTTTATATATTTGATTGATATTCAAATTACAAAAATACGAAATATTCTTTTTTAGTAATACTTTTTTCAGCAGAGCAGGTATGCATACAGGCTTTGCGCTTCTGTAAAGAATTGAAATGTTATTCCCGTTTCCGCTCAAACTAAACGCATAATCAAAAGCCGCATCACCTCCGCCGATTATGGCGATGTCTTTATTCCGTACATTAAAAAGTTTATGAACCTCGTAATATACTTTAACAGTCGAAGAACCTTTTACTTCATACTTTTTCGGTTTTGTACCAGTCGCAATTATTAAATTCTTTGATAGAAAATTATTCCTTTCTGTTTGAACTGAATATAATTTATTCTTGCAATCAACATTTATAACATTTCCATTTTTTATTCCGATACCAAGTTCCGATAAATGCTTTTTGAAAAGATTAACTAATTTTAATCCTGTAATTCCTTTAGGAAAACCTGGATAGTTTTCCACTAAAGATGCATTTTTAAGCAGACCGCCAATGCAATCTTTTTCCAAAAGTAAAAAACCTATGCCATATCTTTTAAGTTGAATAGCTGCGGATATTCCGGCAGGTCCTGCTCCTATAATAATTACATCATTAATTTTATTCATTCTCTTTATCCTGCCTGATTAAATCAGTTAATTTAACAATATGAGCAAAACCGTGCGATAAATTCCTTAATGTAGCAAGATGAAAACTCTCATCGTATGTTGCCGTACAGTCGACAGGAAAGAAAACCTCGAACCCCCTTACAAATGCAGAGCGGGCAGTAGTCTCACAGCACAGATGGGTCGCAACTCCCGTTATCACAATTTTTTTTATNCCCCTNGATANTAAGTAACTCTCCAATTCCGTCTGATAAAACGCATCGTATTGAGATTTTACAAGCACCTTCGAATCCTTAATTTCTAATTTATTTGTTAACTCGCTCATATTGCCTTCAGTGATTATATCGCTCCACCATTTTGAAAGCATATTTGCATTCTCTACAGTGTTTATATGCCTTGTAAAAATTATGTTCTTTTCGTTTTCCCTGAAAAAAGAAATCAATTTATTAATCGGTTTTATTATGGATTTTGTTGCAGGAATAGAAGCGTGCGATGCTTCATCCGTAAAATAATTTTGCATATCTATTATAAGCAAAGCGGAATCCCGTAAGTCAAAACTTATGCGACGGTAACCCGGTGTTAAAAAAATATCCGAGAGAAATTCGTTGGACTTGGATTCTATATTTTTAAAATAGTTTTCTTTCACTTTATTTAAAATAATTTCGTTGCCATGTTTTTCCGGAATCCTCGTTCCCAACGTCCTCGTTGGGAACGCAAATATCAAATTAAAAATCTTTTGATGCCATATTCTCTATAGCAAAATTTTTATGCTTCTGGCTCGAGTACCTTGGTATAATATGTATATGTGCGTGTAATATGCTCTGACCCGCAATCCTGTTGATATTCAGTCCTACATTATAACCACCGGGATTAAATTTGTTTTGCAAAATCCTTTCGACCTCGCTCACCAAATCCCAGCAGGCAATTTGATATACGCGGTCTAAATCAAAATAGTTTTCTATGTGCACTTTCGGAATTACAAGCGAATGCCCTTTTGAGACAGGGCGAATATCACCCACAGCAAACGCCAGTTCTGATTCAACCAAATAATTTTTCTTTTCAATATTACAAAACGAACAACCCATAATATTAAAAATAAAAGAATAATGTGGAAAAAATAAGGGATTTATTTTAGAAAATAGAAGTTAGAATATTGAAGTTAGAAAAATTTTCCGGTTACTAAGCCCTAATCGAAGATGCACCTTAGCGTGCTTCGTAACCAGATAATAAACATCTTTCCTAATAATATCCGCAAAAATGACAATTAAAAATAAAAAACCGAAGTAAATTTTACATATTTACTTCGGTTTCATTTTAAATTACATTTTTTCGGGGATATATACGATTTATTTTTCGGGCTGAGAAGGCGGTCCCTGTGGAACCATCATTCTTGAGACGTCTTTTAAAATCAAATCGAACTTCTCTTTCTGCTTATCATCACAAATGTCTCTTATACTTTTAAAATGTTTGTACGCCGACAATTGAAGTTCTTTTTGAATCGCAGATGTCTTCGTTGCATATTCTTCTGCTTTTACATCACCGTCTTTCGATTTAACCTGTTCCATCATATCATCCATAGACTTGTGCATATCATCTATTAGTTTTCTCGTAGACGTAAAGTGTTCGTCTCTTAATTTGGTAAATTTTTCGTTTTGCTCCGGCGTGAATTTCAATTCTTCGGCAAGAAACATTTTCCCGTCTCTAAATGGCGGCATTCCCGGATGCTCCTGATGCATTCCAAACTGTTGATGCATTCCAAACTGTTGATGCATTCCCGGTCCCCCGGGTCCAAACGGAGGCATTCTATCCTTGCATTTCATTAACCACATTGAACCGAGCGAAACTACGTTCAATAGTACAAGTACGGCTAATACTATGTACAATACTTTGTTTTTTGTTGTAGGTTCCATAATAATTTTTTTAATAAAAATAAAAATTGTTAATTGAAGAATATTCGGAAGCGAAAGATTCAATTTGATATTCCCTCGTGTAATAAGTACTGTCGGTGTATTGAGGTATAAATAGAAACGCCGCAAGATTTATAATCATACAGGTAATCACTATACCCAGCGCTAATTTGAAATTGAATTTCTTTTCGGCCCGTTCTGTTTCGCTTATCCTGCTAACTATTTTGGTGTACAAAAACGGATTTACTTCAGCTCGCCCGATTCCGTCTGTAGAATTCAGGGTCATTTCAATTTCTTTTTCTATTAAATCTTCTTTTTTCATCTTTAGTATTTTAGATGTTTATTATTGTTAAAACTTGTGGATTATAAATTTTCTTTGTAAAAACCAAATAAATCTTTTTTCAGGTTTTCCTTCGCACGGAAAATCAATGACTCCACTGACGATAGCGAAATATTCATTATCTCACTAATTTCTTTATAACTTAGACCTTCTACTTTATTAAGTGTAAATGCGGTTTTTTGTTTTTCGGATAACTTATTTATAGCTTTGAATAGAACTTTTCCCCGCTCTTTATTCTCCGCAAGGATTCCCGGGTGAATAAAATCAATTGGCTCTTCGACTTCCTCTTTTGCAAAAATCGATTTCACTATAGCAAATCTTTTTTTTCGCTTTCTGCTTCTAATTAATTCAAACGCTTTGTTAACAGTTATTCTGTAAATCCACGTGGAGAGTGTTGAGTCCTGTTTGAAGTTTTGAATTGACTTGTGTATTTGCAAAAAAACTTCCTGCGTAATGTCTTCGGCGTCTTCAGTGTTTTGTAAAATACTTAAAATTGTGTTGTAAACTTTGGAAGAAAATTTATTATAAAGATCTCTAAAAGCCTCTCCATCATTTGCTATTACTTTTTCAATTAATGTTTTTTCTTCCAAACTCTTCTTTTAATTTTGAATTTTTAATGCTGACTACTGAATTCTAAATTCTGACTATTAACTCCTGCTACTGCTACTGCCACTGCTACTGCTACTGCTACTGCTACTGCTACTGCTACTGCTACTAAAAATACTCTTCACATTCAGCATTTGCGTTCTTTGCATCCCGATGCTTTTTATCGGGACATAATTCAGCATTCATAATTATTTTATAATATCATCATACTTTCCCGAATATAATATATCTTTTATCAACGGTTCTTTTAAAAATTCGTGTGGAAATCCCAACTCAATTTTGCTGACTTCGCTCAAGCGGTTCATCATCTTTTCGGGAATGGTGAAATTTAGGCAATCGAGAGAATCTTTTATCTGCGATTCTTTCCTCGCTCCGACTATCGGAATAAAACTTCCCTTCTGCTGTCTCACCCAATTCAATGCAACCTGCCCCGGGGTTACGCCAAGCTCTTCTGCAACCTTTACAACTTCACGCGCAATTTCGGTACTCCTTTCGTTTATACGTTTACTGCCTTCGGGAACTCTGTGCGGTTCATCGGGTTTTTTGTTCAGATATTTTCCGGTCAAAGCCCCGCCGCCAAGTGCTCCCCACGGAGTAACGGTCATTCCGAATGCATTTGCCATCGGGATTAAATCTCTTTCGGGGTCACGTTGAATCAGGCTGTACTCTATTTGCAAACCTATAAACTGCGTCCAGCCTTTTAACTCCGCAAGCGTATTTGCCTGTGACACAATCCACGCAGGAGTATCCGAAATTCCGATATATAAAATTTTTCCCGCACGAATCATATCATCAAATGCACGCATCACCTCTTCCACGGGTGTTAAATAATCCCATGCGTGAAGCCAGTACAAATCTATATAATCGGTCTTAAGCCTTTTCAGACTTTGCTCGAGCGAATACACCATATTTTTTCTACTGTTGCCGGAACCAAGGACATCGTTGTTTCTGCCCGGATTAACAATTGTGTATTTGGTTGCAAGTACAAAACTATCACGTGAAGAAGCGATAAATTCGCCTGTGAATTTTTCGCTGGTACCATCCTGATACCTGTTTGCGGTATCGAGAAAATTTCCACCTGCGTTTACATAAGTATCGAATATTTTTTTACACTCCTCTTTTTCGGCTCCCATAGAGCCCCATTCTTTACCAAATGTCATTGTACCGAGTGCCAACTCCGACACCCTCAACCCGCTTTTTCCAAGTAATTTGTATTTCATAATTCTTTAATTATAATTTTTATTATTGTATATATCCTTGATGTTTTCTTTTATAACTTATTTATAATAATATAAATTCAAAATACAAAACGCTCTGTCATTCCGGCATGATTTAGGCCGGAATCCAGGAAAGATTATTGATAAGCAAAAGCCTAATTGTATTTAGATGTCAAAAGAAGATATTTCCTTGCGATTTTTTATTCATAATTCAGCATTTAGAATTCATAATTTTTCTTTAAGCATTTTAATCATCTTTTCTAACCTACTCTTTCTCGTTTCTGTTTTCTTAGCCGAGTCTATCCAGGCAGCATATTCTTTTCTGTGCGTATAAGAAAGCGAATCGAAATATTTTTTTAATTTGGGAACCTCTCCCCTCGTTACGAAGCCCTTGTTTCGTAACGTAAGAAGCTTTTCCAAATCCTCCGGTATCTTCACAACTCTTTCTTCCGTATCAACTTCGAGCGTAACATTAACAACATCACCTGCTGTTTTCCCCAGTTCCTGCATAATCGCAGCCTTTAAACCAAAACAGTGATTCCCCTTACCATCGGCCATAAGAAATCCGCGATGGAAATATTGATTAATCATAGCTTTCACCTTAACGGATTTTCTTATTCCCCACATTTCAGGAAGGCTGAATGGAACGTAAAAGTAACAAGTACTTTTGGTTTTTTTTACAGGTAGAAGTTCGGCTTGGAATTTTAGTTTTGGCTTCATTTACTTTTCTTCACCGGTTTATATTCTTTATTCACCTCCACACTCTCCACCAGCGGACCGTTCCAGTCCCGCATAAAAACTTCTTCTAAAAGGGAATTTACTTTTTTATTTTGAATTATCATAGTTGCATTTCGGCAGTCGTAGAAGTAGCTCCGCTCCCAGTTTGCCGTGCTTATCCAGGAAATATTATCATCCGAAATAAAATATTTACAATGCTCCACTCGTGCATAGGGTATAAATCCCCCGCTGTATTCGGGAATGCTGCTGAACTTGATTTCGATATTGGGAACGGTAGATAAATCCTGTATGGATTCGGTCGCACCTTTTTTTATCGCCCAGTTGGAAAAAATAATTTTTATTTTCACTCCCCGTGCCGCCGCATCACGCAAGGCTTTATCTATTTTATCGAATTCCTCGCCTTTACTTTCACCCTTCAGAGAATATGAATACATCTGCATGCAAAGTTTTTGCTTCGAGTTTTTAATAATCTTCACAAGTTCGATAATTTCTTTATTGCATTTAGTCGGTGTAACATCAGCCGGGCTGAAAGCAGGATAGAGCTTGACTAATCCGAGATTTGCATCGTTGATTTTCAAAGGACTTTTTGACGTGATAATATCTTTCACGTACTTCTTCTTAAGAAGTTTTATATTCGCATCGGAATAGTCCACGCAGAGATTCCAGTCGATTTCAAAAATATTTAAAAATGCTTTCGCTATTTTTTCACTTTTCACTCGCATACCCATTTCGTGTATGTGCTTAAGCGCCCGCCAGTCCATATTCTGACTGCCGAGGAATAAATCTTTCCCGTCGACAATAAAATATTTTGCGTGCATCACTCCACCTGCGATTTTCTTGAACGGAATTTTCCTGATGGTAATATTTTTTATATCATTCAGTTCGTCCGCGGATTTCTCGCTCGAATTGTAAAAACTCTCATCTGTAATCACACGCACTTGAACACCTCTTGCCGCCGCATCTTTCACTGCTTTCAAAATTTTCTCAAGCACCTCGCCTTTTTCGTTTGCAATGTAAAACATCTCGATATCGAGAGTTTTATTCGCATTACTTATCATATCGTACCACACGTCCGCCGCACGGGAAAGCTTGGATTCATCGAGAATCGTCTCTACAGGTGTGGATTCGACAAGTGTAAAATCCTGCGGAAGAGCGGAAAGAGTAAATAACAAATAGCAAATAACAAATAATAAAAAAATTTTCGGGGTTTTCATAAAACAAATTAATTTGAGTGTATTCTAATAAATTTGGATAATATAATAAAGTGAATAGTTTAGTGATTTGTGATTAATAAAAAAACGTTCCGAAACATTTGCTCCGGAACGATTAAAAAAAGCTCTTACTCTATACACTCTAAAGACTCTACAGACTCTATACACTACCTGCAGGGAGCAAACTTCGCCGTAAAGTGTTTTAAGAACTTCGGCGCATATATCATTTTCACGCCTTTTATCTTGTTTTTGTTCTTCACTACTTCGGTAAAGACTTCCAGCACATAATCGATATGGCTCTGCGTATAAACACGACGCGGAATTGCAAGCCGCACAAGCTCCATTTCTGCAGGAATGAACTTTCCTTTTTTGTCATATTTACCAAACATAATACTTCCGATTTCCACTGCACGGATTCCGCCGACTTTAAAAAGCTCGATAACGAGAGCCTGCCCGGGATACTGCTCAACGGGAATATTCGGTAGCAAACCTTTTGCATCCACATAAATTGCGTGACCGCCCGGAGGCTGAATTATCGGAACACCGATTTTTAAAAGCCGGTCACCAAGATATTTTGTCGAGGCAATCCTGTAATGCAAATAACTTTCGTCGAGAATTTCTTCAAGTCCCTGTGCAATGGCTTCCATATCTCTTCCGGCTAAGCCGCCGTATGTTTCGTAACCTTCGGTGATAATCAATAAATTTTTGCACTGCAGGTACCACTCTTCATTGTTCATAGCAACAAATCCACCGATGTTAGCAAATGCATCCTTTTTGGCACTCATCGTACAACCGTCTGCATAAGAAAACATTTCGTTGCAAATCTGAAGTATAGATTTTTTTGCATAACCTTTTTCACGGGTTTTTATAAAATAAGCATTCTCCGCAAACCTGCACGCATCAAAGAAAAACGGGATTTTGTATTTTTTGCAAATCTTACTTACGTTCCTGATATTTTCCATCGAAACAGGCTGTCCGCCGCCTGTGTTATTAGTGACTGTTATCATACAAACGGGAATGCTTTTCGCTCCGACTTTTTTAATAAACTTTTCGAGTTTATCCGTATCCATATTTCCTTTAAAGGGATGAATCACTGAGGGGTGTTTTCCTTCCTCGATTACAAGG
>JGI20214J51088_10003141_pt1 | contig 10931 bp, 9 predicted proteins | sample WetSurMetagenome_FD_51088 | JGI IMG/M metagenome (IMG submission 51088)
CGAGAATTATGNNGTTGCAGTTGGAGGGAACAGCATTTGTCTCACAACCGATAGTGGCTACAATTGGACAAGAAAGTTTTATATATATGGAATTTTATTTGATGATGTTGATTTCTGTGATCAATATAATGGGTTGGTTGTTGGTGGAAATTCAATGAACATCGTTAAAACTACAGATGGCGGAGAAACTTGGACAAATAAATTAAGTGGTTTAGGTATCGTATTACATAGTGTCTCATTCATCGATGCCATTACCGCTGTTACAGTAGGTGAAGAGGGAATAATATTGAAATCAACCGATGGAGGAACAAATTGGATTCAACAGTCAAGCGGAACGACGAATAATTTAAATGCGGTTAGTTTTGTGAATTTGTATGATGGGACAATTGTTGGAGATGGTGGCATAATTCTTAAAACGAATGATGGTGGAAATACTTGGTTACCACAAAACAGTTTAACACCAAATGATTTATATAATGTATTCTTTACAAGTCTGAATAAAGGAACTGCAATTGGCGAAGATGGGACTATAATAAGCACTTCGCAGCCTGGGGTTGTTCCAGTTGAACAAGGAAATGAAATTAAGCTATCCCCAAAAGATTTTTTACTCTCTCAAAACTATCCAAATCCGTTTAATCCTTCAACTAAAATAAAATACGTAGTTCCTCAATTTTCACCAGTTCAAATTAAAGTTTACGACATCCTCGGAAAAGAAGTTGCGACACTCGTTAACGAAGAAAAATCTGCCGGAGAATATGAAATAGAGTTTAACGCAGTTAATCTTCCGAGCGGGATTTATTTTTATCAGTTGAGATCAGGAAATTATACAGAAACGAAAAAGATGATCCTCCTTCGATAATCCGTTACGGCAAATCAGTGGATAAATTTTGTAGGTATAAACACTTACTCCTGCTTTCTGTAGTAAGGTGTAATCATATAATAAATTACTATCCTTATCATTTGATTCTTAAAGAAATAGAGTTTAGTTTTATCACAAGAAAAATCATTCAAATCACGGAAAATTTATTAGATGACTATAATTAAAACTAAAAAGCAGATAAAGATTAAATCGAGTGATTGGGAGAAACTAAAAAAAAATCCTGCTTTAAGCGAAACAATTGAATTATTGGAAGATATTTCTGATTTAGAGAAAGCAAAATCAGTTAAAGGTAAAAGCTTAACAATTGAACAGTATCTGAAGAAACGTGGCTTATAAAATATCTATTAAACCATCTGCTCTGAAAGATCTAGATGCCCTACCTCGGAAAGAAGTGTTAAATATTTTACAACGAGTCGAACAGCTCAAATCTGAAGCGAGACCAATTGGAATTCAAAAACTAACTAATGAAGAAGGATACCGCATTCGATCTGGAAGATATCGAGTGCTTTTTGAGATCAATGATAAAACACAAGTTATTTTTATCTTAAGAATTAAACATAGAAAAGATATTTATAGGCAATAGAGCAAGTGTATATATAGTGGGTCAACTTAATCCTTAACTTTTTTCCTCTTCAACAATGACAAAACTATTGATCCCGTGAGAATCGAAAGAATTAGTATTAGCGAATATTCAGTTGATATGTGATAAATTTCCGCAGTTAACATTTTCACACCCACGTAAAATAAAATTAATGCAACACCATATTTCAGGTAAGCGAATATTTCAGATAATGCTGCAAGAGCGAAATAAAGAGCACGAAGTCCAAGTATTGCAAAAATGTTTGACGAAATTATTATAAAAGTATCTTTTGTAATTGCAATTATTGCAGGAATTGAATCAACTGCAAAAACTATATCTGAGGATTCTATCAAAAGAAATGTTATAAAAATTGTTGTTGCAAATTTCTTTCCTTCCTTTGTAATAAAAAATTTCTTCCCCTGATAGTTTGTATCGAGATTCATATATTTTTTAGCGAGACGGACCAACCAGTTATGTTCAACATCAATTTTCTGCTCACCACCGAATGCCATCTTGTAAGCTGCATACAGTAAGATTACACCGAAAACATATATAATAGGTTCGAACAAATTAACCAGCCCTACGCCCGCAACTATGAATATAATCCTAAAAATAATAGCACTCAGGATTCCCCATTTCAAAACGTGTGGTTGGTTCTCCGGTTTAATATGCATTACTTCAAATATTAAAAGGAAAACAAAGAGGTTGTCGAAGGAAAGAGTTCTTTCAATTATATAACCGGTCAGAAACTCAATTGCCCGTTCCTGACCAAGTTCATAGTAAATAAAAATGTTGAAAATTCCGGCAGCGATCGTCCAGATGGTGCTCCAGATGAGACTAGACTTTAACGAAATCTTTCCACTTTTATGTTCGCTTAAGTAAAGATCAATAAAAAACAGAACTGCAACGATTGCCCAAAATACTATCCAATCAATTAATAATTGTTCCACAAAACATTTCTACGCAAGTAAAATAGCAGCAGAGATTACAGTTGTCCACAATCCGTTTTTATCACCTTCAGCAGATTGAGTTATGTTGAATGTCTTAACAATCTTGCCTGACATTTTATATAAATCCTCGCGTTCGTTCCAGTCAGTATCAGAATTGAATTCTATTCCAAGAGTAGAAGCAAGCATTGTAGCAGCAAGATCTTCAGCGTATTCACCTGCAATTTTTTCAGTTTGTCCAAAAGGATGATGTTCTGATAAATAACCATATGCGCTTTTATCCGCGGGTAAAGCAACGCCAATTGATGAAGCTATTAATCTGTTGGGTTCGTTTGTTGAATTTCGGGCCATAACAGAATGCACAATCTGACCCGGTTGAATTTCTTTTAATCCTTCTTCTAATGAAATTCTTTTACAATTTACAGGATAAATACTGCTAACAGTTACTAAGTTACATATCTCAATTCTTGCACTTCTTAATGCAAGTTCAAATGAAGTAAGGTATTCTTTACTTCTTCCAACACCTTTTGTGAAAAATATTTTTGTAGGTAGATACAATTTATTTCCCTCCTTTATTTACTTGATGAATTTAATAAATTTTCTTTTGCCNACTTTCAAAACCATTCCGTCAGTCAGTTTTAATATTGAATTAAAATCTGAAATTTTGTCGCCGTTTATTGATACTCCACCTTGAGCGACCAATCTTCTGGCTTCACCTTTTGATGGTGCAAAATTTACTTTTAGAATGAGGTCTAATATATTGAATTCTGAATTATTCTCATCAATCCTGAACTCTTCAACTTCGTCGGGCACTTCTTTCTTAATAAAAATTTTATCGAACTCTTCCTGTGCCTGAATTGCTGCTTCTTCGCTGTGATACATTCGAACTAAAGTTCGTGCGAGTTTTCTTTTAATGTCTCTTGGATTTACATTCGAATCTTCAAGCTGATGTTTTATTCCATTTAATTCCGATGAAGAAATGTCCGAAGCAAGTTCATAGTAAATGTAAATTAAACTATCAGGAATAGAAAGAGTTCTTCCAAATATTTCTTTTGGGGATTCAGAAATGCCTATATAATTGTCGTATGATTTGCTCATCTTATCAATACCATCTGTTCCTACAAGTAATGGCATTGTCAGAATAACTTGTGGTTCCTGTCCATGTTCTCGCTGAATATCTCTTCCAACGAGTAAATTAAATTTCTGATCGGTTCCGCCGAGTTCAACATCACTTTTAATTGCAACTGAATCCATCGCCTGTGCAAGAGGGTAGAGTAGTTCGTGAATGCTTATTGGTTCTCCGGCTTTGTATCGTTTGGTGAAATCATCGCGTTCAAGCATTCTTGCAACAGTATATTTTGCTGCGAGTTTAATGACATCTTCAAAATTCATTTTACCGAGCCACTCGGAGTTGTAAACAATTTTAGTTTTCTGCGCATCAAGAATTTTAGAAGCCTGTTGAAAATAACTTTCACCGTGTTCTCTGGTTTCTTTAAGAGTAAGAGATGGTCTGGTTGCATTTCTTCCCGAAGGATCACCGATCATTCCCGTAAAATCACCAACAATAAGTATTGCCTGATGTCCAAGTGTTTGGAATTGCGCAAGCTTTCTTAAAACAACGGAATGCCCGATATGCAGATCAGGTCTTGATGGATCACAGCCGAGTTTTATGTTTAACGGAATTCCTTCATTCAAAGATCGTTCAAGTTTTTTTACAAGTTCTTCTTCGGGAATAATTTCAGTGGCGCCTCGTTTAATGAGGTCTAGTTGCTCATTTATTGGGGGAAATTTCTGCTTTGTCATCAGTATTTAATTCTTCGTTCTTGTTCTCTCTGAAAATCCTTTTTAGCTATATCTCTTCGCTTATCATAGACCTTTTTACCTTTGGCGAGTGCTAATTCAACTTTTACTTTGCCGTTTTTAAAATATAATCTCAACGGAATCAAAGTTAATCCTTTTTCCTTGGTTTTTCCAATAAGCTTTCTGATTTCACTGCTCTTCAGAAGCAGCTTTCTATCTCGTACGGGATCGTGATTGTTAATGTTGCCTTGTGTGTATTCGCTGATGTTAACACTTACCAACCAGACTTCATTGCTTTCCAATTTTGCATAACCATCAACAAGATTTGCTTTACCTTGTCTGAGTGCTTTTACCTCTGTACCGACAAGAACAATTCCGGCTTCAATTGTTTGTAGAATTGTGTACTCATGTCTTGCCTTTCGGTTAACTGCTATATTTTTTTCTGTATCGTCTATTTTCATATTGAAAAATCAAAGACAAAAATCCTCTTAAATGAAGTTAAATGCAAGGGAAGTGAAATATTTTAGCCAAAATAAAATATGAGTATATGAATTTTTTAAATAGCGTGGTTATTCTCGAATGGTATATTCAAAATAAAAAAGGCAGCCACCCTGACTGCCTTCGAGATTGAAGAAAGGAGAATTCTTCTACTCACTACAATTAGTATCGTCTAAATTTTCATCCCAGCAGCGATAATTATTGTTCCCAAAATAAACTGTGTCTTTTATTCTCCCGAACTTAGATTCGTAATTCCATTTTATGTCAATTAAATTATTGTTATCAGAATTAAAAATCTGATAATATCTGTTTAGTGTAACTTCGTTTGTTTTACCATAAGAAATATAGCTTCCAACATGTGGAATTGTTGGAGCGACTATCGTGTATTTAATGTTTGCAGTTTCTTCCTGAATATTTCGTTCCCACTCGATAGCAAGAAAAGGAGAAGCTAAGTCAGGATTTTTATTTACAGTCCAGCTTCCTTCGGTCGCTTCGGAATTTGAGAATCCAGTGAACCATTCGAAGTCCGTATAAGAACCAGATTTTGAAAGTAACATTCTCCAATCAACACCATAACCTAGATCTTTACCAAAAAGTTTTGCGGTGTACGTATCTGAATTAATGACGACAGTATATTTCCATAACCAACTGCCATCTGATTGTTTAACTGGTTGATGGTTAAAAGCTTCTACAAAAGCGGCAGTTGGGATGGCAAGAGTGACAAATAAAATAGAGTTCCAGTATTTGACATTTTCTGCCGCCCAGGCCCAATTTCCTTTGGTCAGATTGGGATGGTTAAATTTTTCTAAAGTTGATGTATCAGGGAATTCTTCAATATTTATAATAAGACTTGACTGAGGTGGAATAGTAGGTATCGCGTCCTGGTCCTTTGGATTTGTAGATTTATCATCGCCGCACGAAATGATTAATACTATAAAACCAATTACAATAATAATTGGTAGGAATTTTATAAATCGCATCATATGTTCTTTCTTAAAATTTTCTCGATTGAATACCAGATATGACAAGAATTATGCCTCAAGAACCTCTGACTTTCTATTTATCACAGAAAGGGTAATGTAGGAAGGGAAATTGAATTGGTAAAAAAGTCTTTCAAAATTACAGCCCTTTGGGTATTTTAACCTCTGATTTTTATTTACAAATAACATTAAAAGTTTGTATTTCAATAGCTTCAAGTCCGTAATTATAATTATCATTTTCACCTTTCCAGGATTTTCCCAGGAATTTTCCATTAACAAAATTGAACCTCCAAACTGGTGGGTAGGAATGAAATGGGGTACAGTTCAGCTGATGGTCTATGGTGAAAATCTTTCAGGTGTGAAGGCTAAGACTTCTGATCCAAATTTGAGAATTCTCAATGTTCAAACTTCTGAAAATAATTCCTATTTGTTTGTTGATATTTTTATTCCCTCGACATTGAATCCAGGAATTTATAATCTGATTTTTTATAATGATGAGATTGAAAAGGAATTTTCATATTCTATACTCCCGCGAGAAATACGAGCAAATGAACATAAAGGTTTTAGCAATGAAGATGTAATCTATCTGATATTTGCTGATCGTTTTTGTGATGGCAATATTTCAAACAATACAATTGGTGATTCACTCGATCATTATACTGCTGCAGATATTGATGGGAGAAAAGGCGGCGATATTGAAGGTATTATTTCAAAGCTTGATTACCTGAAAGAGCTTGGAGTAACTGCAATCTGGATTACGCCGATGTTAGAAAATAATATGTCGATGAGTTATCACGGATATGCAGCAACTGATCTTTACAAAATTGATCCGAGATTTGGTAGTAATGAGCTTTACAAAAAATTAGTTGAAGAAGCTCATAATCGCGGATTAAAAATAATTCTTGATCATGTAAGTAATCATATCGGTATTAATCATCACTGGATAAATAATCTTCCAGATTCAGATTGGTTTAACGGAACACGTTTAAATCACCTTCCAGCCTCTCATGATAAAATGGCTTATCTAGATATTCATGGTGATTCGATGACCGTAATTAAGAATCAACAGGGATGGTTTACTGATTATATGCCTGACTTGAATCAACGGAATCAATTTGTAAAAAAGTATTTAATTCAGAATACACTATGGTGGATTGAGTTTTCAGGATTGGATGGAATTCGTGAAGACACGTATCCATATTGTGATCAAAAATATTTATCCGAATGGGCTGAAGTAATATTAAATGAATATCCAAACTTCAATATTGTGGGAGAAGTGTGGCAAGGAGAACCAGCAATTATCTCTGGTTATCAAACTAAATCTCCAGTTCGCAAAATTAATTACGATTCAAACCTTCCAGCAGTTACTGACTTTGCTTTTGCGGATGCAATCAGGAATTACTTAAGCGGTGAAGAAAATATTCACAAGGTCTATGAAACTATTGCGCAGGATATCGTTTACGACGATCCAAATAATCTACTTGTATTTATGGACAATCACGATTTAAAACGTGCAATGCTAGTAGCAGATGGAAACGTCGAGCGATTTAAAATTGCATTAAATCTGGTATTGTTCACAAGAGGAATTCCCGAAATATTTTATGGTACAGAGTTAGGGATTGAAGGCGGAACGAGGGATGGTGAACTCAGAGTACCTTTTCCCGGAGGTTTTTCTGGTGATGTAAGAAATGCTTTTACTGAGCAGGGAAGAACAGAGTCCCAGAATAATATATACAATTATCTCCATGAACTTGTAAAATTACGGAATGAGTATCCTGTTCTTGCAAAAGGAAAATTACGTCACATTTATCCAATGAATAATCTTTACTTGTTGCTGAAATATTATGAAGATAGCATCGCAGTAATAATTATTAACTCGAGTGATGAAGATATGAAATTGGATTATTCAATGATGAAAAAATTTCTGCCGCAGGCTGAAAGCTTATTCAATTTAAAATCTCATGCAGAAATAAATTTGAAACTAGATTCTCCTCTTGTTATTACAAAAATGAACTCTGAAATATTTTTGGTAAATAAATCAGCAATTAATTTGAACAAAAAATAATTTTATTAAGGAAATTATATGCTAGAAATACAGAAGAAACTGACCAACACGTTTTATGCAATCTTAGCCCTTCCCGCAACTGCAGTTGGTTTCGCTTTATCCACACAAATAGCAGCATTGAGCTGGATATTAAGCAAGAAATATGGATTGAATATTCACGAAGTGGCTTTCGTTTGGCTTGCTGGTCCTCTGGCAGGAATTTTTGGACAAGTTATTGTAGGAATGATAAGTGATAATGTTTGGTTTCTTAATGGAAGACGAAGACCATTCATTATGATTGGTGGAATTGTTGGTGCGTTGATGTTCTTAGCTTTACCTCAAATCGGAGTCATTTCTAATGCTACAGGAATTACTAGTATCATTTTAATTGCCTCTGTTATTGCGCTACTCCTTGATTTATCAATTAATGTAACGTTTAATCCTGCAAGATCAATAATTGCTGATTTAACACCAGAGGGAAAGAAGCGAACCTCTGGATATGTTTGGATGCAGGTTATTTCAGGAACATTTGGTGTGCTCGCTTATTTTCTTTCGATGGTCTATGGAAATGAAACACTTCTGTTAATCGCAGCAGTTTTTGTGCTGGTTTGTTCTGTATTGCCGATTTTATTAATTGAAGAACCAAAAGAATTAGCTGGTCAATATGAAGCGAGTAATAATTCGCATTCTGTTTTAGATATATTTAAATCAATATTTCCTTTATATGGTTTTCTGGTTTTTGGTGTTTTTAGTTTAATATTTCATTTCTATCAGGCTGAATTACGTGCAGTTCATAATCCATTATTAATATTGAGTCTAGTGTATACGATGCTTATTGGTGCATGGATAATTTATAAAGCTAAAAATACTGAATCGAACGAAAGAGAATTTCAAAAAATTATGCTTGCACATACTTTTACTTGGATAGCATTTCAGAGTATGTTCGTTATGTCAGGATTTTTTATTGATAAACAGATCCTACCCAATCTTGATCTTACAAATGTGTTTGCGAATAAATTTGCTGAGTTCTTAACAGGTGTCACTCAAACAAAAGATACGACAACAGGGAACATTGTTTCTTTGGGATTTTTAATTCTTAATGCAGTTGGAGCCGTTTTTCCTGCGGTTCTTTCTATTGCGGCCAAAAAAATAGGAAGAGTTAAAACATATACTTCAGCTCTTGCTTTTAGTGCTATTGGGTATTTTTATATCGCTTTCTTGGGAAGATATGAAGCTAACTTTTATCTGGGAATGTTCTTAACCGGAATCGGTTGGTCAGCTGTTATCTCAATTGTATTTTCCATTGTTACTGAAAGAGTAAATAAGGCAAAGATGGGATTGTTTATGGGAATTTTTAATCTCGCCGTTGTTCTCCCACAGATGATGAGTCAAGGTGTTGCAAACATTATTTCAGAGACCCAGAACTTTCAGCTTCTATATATACTTTGTGGAGTTTTTATTTGCTTCTCAGTTTTCTTTTGGTTCTTTGTGAAGGAACCAAAGTCTACAGCGCTTGAAAGTTCATTATAAACAAAAAGCGGACATTGAATGACTTAATTATGTAAATTGGTAGCAATTCAATTAAACCGCTGTTAAGAATCTTAGCAGCGGTTTTTTATTTGCCAATTACAAATCGATACTTCTTGACTTTGTTGTTAATTAGTTGCTGATTTAGATAGTTGATTTTTAAAAATCAGGAAGAGTAGAATAGCATACTATTAGTTATGCTGCTACTCCATTTTTTAATATTAAAATTTAAAGGTGATGCTATGAAAAAAATATTCGTACTTTCGTTTTTTCTTTTCGTCAATTTGGCATTTTCCCAATGGTCTACTGATCCTGCAACCAATTTCAAAATTTGTGATGTAACCGGAGAACAAGTACTACCAAAAATTTCCTTAACCTCAGATGGAGGATGCTTCATTGCGTGGTTCGATACACGTACAGGAAATTATAATGTTTATCTTCAAAGACTTGATCCTGCGGGAAATAAAATGTTTGCAACTGACGGATTATTAATAAGTGATAATACATCAAGTAGCTCGATAGTTGATTGGGATATGATGACTGACAATGCCGATAATGCTGTAATTGCATTCTCAGATATCAGAGCTGGTGGCGATTTTAAAGTTTATGCGTACCTGATTAGTCCTGCCGGGAATTTTCTTTGGGGCACTAATGGAGTTTCGTTATCAACGGCTGCTGATATGCAACCTAATCCAAGGATAACGCAAACAACTGATGGATTTTATATTATTGCCTGGCCATCACTTTCGACACCATCAAAGATTGCAGTGCAAAAACTTGATGTTGCAGGTACCAAACTTTATGGTAATGATCCGCTTTATATTACTTCCGGGACTGCTGAGCAATATACTTACTCTGTTCCAATACCAGGAAAAAATGGAAGTTACATAATTGGTTTTGAAGGTACGACAGGATCCTTCCCAGGTTTGACAGTTCATTTATATGCGCAAAAATATTCTTCTGCAGGAACTCCACAATGGGGGAGTTCGCCTGTTACGATTACTAATGCCGGAGGATTTCCATTTTATGAAACAACAAATTTAATTACTGATGAAAATTTCGGTGTTGTCTTTGTCTGGTATGATGATAGAGATTTTAATAATCTTTACAGCACTTTTGTTCAACGAGTTGATTCTTCTGGTACTGTTGTTTTTACTCCAAATGGTTCTGAAGTATCTTCGTTATCCAGCAATCATCATCTTAATCCGGATGTTGTTATTAATTCCTCAACAAACGAAATCTATGCTTTCTGGATTGAACAAAATAGTATTCAATCACTGGCTGGCATTTCCGGACAGAAATTATCGTCTTCTGGTACAAAACTTTGGGGTAATAATGGAATGACCTTCAAAACGATGGACTCAAATACTGATCTTCATATGTCTACTCAATTTGCAAATGGAAACGAATATATTTACTACCTTGAATACATTGGAGCCACACAAAATAATTTAGCTAAAGCTTTTTGTGTGGATGGTAATGGAAATTTTAACTGGGCGGGCAACATAGTTACATTCTCAACAGTCGTAAGTTCAAAATCCAGATTAGTGAGCGATGTTTATAGCAACGGAGTGAGCGTATTAGCGTGGAGCGATGGTCGTCAGGATGCCGGTGGAATTTACTCACAAAACATTCAAGCGAATGGATTATTTGGCGGTACAGTCCCTGTTGAATT
>JGI20214J51088_10003142_pt1 | contig 10931 bp, 10 predicted proteins | sample WetSurMetagenome_FD_51088 | JGI IMG/M metagenome (IMG submission 51088)
CTGATGACCACTGGCTACTGGTTATCCCTCTCGGAGGAAACCGTCTCGCATCTGCGCGAGTCCGGTATGTGGACGAACGACCCGAACGATTACGGTCCCGACTGGCCGCGCACCCGCGACCGGGTGAGAGCGCGCGACAAATATACCTGCCAGGTCTGCGGCGCGGTGGAAGGCAACCGCCAGCATGACGTACATCACAAAACTCCATTCCGCGCTTTTCCATCCTGGGTGGAAGCAAACCGTCTTGAGAACCTCACCACACTTTGCAACACATGCCATCGTAAGGTGGAGCAAAATGTCCGCATGCGCAGCGGACTCTCCGGGCTGGCGTATGTGCTCGGTAATCTTGCCCCACTCTTCCTGATGTGCGATGCCGGCGACCTGGGCACTCATGTGGAACCGGTCGAAAACAAAACCTTTGGGCAGCCTACCGTNGTCTTATACGACGCAGTCCCGGCAGGGATCGGCTTCAGTGAAAAACTCTTCGAGNTCCATGATGAGCTGATGGCGCGCGCCCTCGAGCTGGTCAGNGACTGTCCCTGCACGGATGGCTGCCCGTCCTGCGTGGGACCTGGAGGAGAGAACGGATATGGTGGCAAGCAGGAAGCACTTGAAATCCTGAAATATCTCACAGGCAAATAGGCACGCGAATTTGGGGATCAGGCTGTTTCGCTATTCATTGCACTGCTCTTTTTAAGCTTATGGGTNAGACTTTCCATCTCCCCTTTCCTCATTCATCCGATTGACAAGTTCCTGCAAAGTATCAAGCACCTTGCGNATCCGTTCCCTGGCTCGACTTTCCTGGTACTCATTTCCCGCCTGATCCCATATTTTTATATCCAACTCCAAAAACCTTGCACTTTCCAGCCAGAACTCCAGTTGTGTTCCCAGCAACGGGTTCTGTTTTGTGTGTTGCAGATTTTCCTGCAGGATTGACCGCAGGATTTCCAATTCCTTTTGGAAATCATCCGGATCTGAGGGAGGTGATTCGTTCATGAAATGGCCTTGGGCAGAACAAGTAAATGAATAACAATTTTATGAACAGAATGCGAATTTCCACCACATGGATCAGCTTATGATCGGCGCACTATCAGTATAGGGCAAATCCCGTTTCTCTTCAACCTTCAAGCGCTTCCTCCTGCAATTCTTAAAGGCATCCAAGAGGGCATTACTTCATCCAATCTTTCCTGTTCTCTCCTTTCATGAATCGCTCAATGTAATCGAGAGCAGGATGATTGACATCCCTGACAGCTTGAATTACTGCATTCCGATCATAATCGACACGCCGGTGGTGGATTGAGTATCCTCGCTCATTCGCCTCCAGAATGGCGTAGGAGGCTCGCAGGTCCGGCGGAAAGGGATTGCTGACGCTCCCCGGATTGACCACCCGTATATTCCCTGCCATCCGGTCAAAGGGCAAATGTGTGTGTCCAACCAGGACAAGGTCCGCTTCCGAATTCTCCACCAGGGCAGATAGCTCTTCATCGGATGTATTGATATTGATCCCCATTCCATCGTCCGTGCCTGGCGCCGCATGCGCGGCCAGGATTCTTGTCCCGTCCGGCAGAGAGAAGCGGAAATCGAGAGGCAGCGCTTTGAACCACCGCAGCCAGCCGGTTGCCCCAACAGCGCCCGTGGTCCAGGCAAAGCTGCGGGCCACCTGGACATGGGTGCGGGCATGTGCCAGATCCTTGATCGCTTCGTCAAGATCCATCCAGGGCAGCTCGCCAGTCACAAGATAGCGGTCCGTGTTCCCATGGATGAAGCGGGCATTCGACAGATTCGTGATCCTCTCCAGGACGCCGACCGGATCGTAGCCGATGGCAGAGTAATCCCCCAGGAACCAGTATTCATCCAACCCAATGGATTCCGCATCCTCCAGCACATTTTCCAGTGCCATGGTATTCCCATGGATATCGGCGAGTATGGCTATTTTCAATCCAACCTCCTTTTTTTAACATGGGTTTGCACGATCATCTCACTCATCAGTGGAAATCAGTAGAGGGAATCCCCAGCGAACAAACACGCTGGCCGCGGCCAGATTGGTGACCAGAACAACCAGCTTTCATGTGAAGTTTCATAGTATAGGCCAGGCATCGCATTCATTCAATACTTTCGAATAAATCGAATCTCCATCTTAAGAACTATGCTTNAGGGAAACCGAAAGACACCCGTAAGCGTTAACGGAAGGGAAACACTCTGCAATTGAGGAAGCACGTTCATTTCATATCTATGGAACGAAATCTAGATCGGCAGCGTTCCGAGAGAGCCAGAATGAAGCATCTCCTCGCATTCACCCTCGTCGGATTCCTCTTGATCGGGTGCGGGTCCCTGCCGGCCCAGTCTGTGACCGCGCCGCCCGCAGTAACCATCCCCTCTCAAAGCGCGACCTCTGCGCCGGAATTCACGCAGTTCCCTATTCCTTCCCCCACCGCTATTCAGCTGCCATACAACCCGGATGCAGGCAGCCAGGAATATTGCAAGCCGCCTTATGCCATTTTACCGGTTGAGGATGGCAACGACATCNCGGAGGATGAGATCGTTTATCAGCTGGTCAGGATCTGGCTGAGGCGGTACAAACAGCCTGAGGCGCCCGCCTTCTGTCGCATCGCGGATTACTCGATCGATAAAGTCTATGATGATCCGGGCATTTACTCCCAGGTCCTTGAGCCAAGGGGAGATTTCAAAAGAGTGATCGTCTTTTCCGTAAAACTGGTTCAGGTCCCCTCAGACTGGATGAGTTTCGCCGGCCAGCTCGATCAGGAGAACTGGCTGCACACCAGCCATATTGTTGCCATCACAAAAACAAGTGAAGGCTATACATTGGAATTTGCAAATCCTTAAAGGGAATACACATCATGAAAAATCGATCTTCCGCTTTACCGGTTGCTTTCTTTATCAATGCACTTCTTTTGAGCGTGCTTGCCTGCAATGCCCTGGTGACGTTTCCGAGCGGAGGGACAACGCCCTCGCCGGTTCCAACGAGCCCCACTGCCGCATCGTCGATCAGCCAGCAGGTGACCCTGGTCCATCAAGCGCTGAGTGAGACCAACCAGGATCCACCCTATACGATCAATGCCCAGCTCCCACAGCTCACGGGCAGCGATGATTCCCGGGTAACAGCCTTCAACCAGCGGCTCAAGGATCTTGTTACAAAGGAAGTCGATACCTGGCGTGAAAGCTTTCAGCAGGTTACCGTCGTCTCGAATGGAAGCTCACTGGATGAAACCTACACATTGATCTCGCAGATCGGGGATCTTTGGAGTCTCAAGTTTGATTTCCAATTTTATTCGGATGGCGCCGCCCATCCGGGGCTGTACAGCATCACCTTGAACTACGATCTCGGACAGGGGCGGGAGCTGGGGCTGGGTGATCTGTTCCTCCCCAACTCCGGTTACCTGGAGGCGATTGCAAATTATTGCGTTTCCGAACTGAGCAAACAGCCAGGCTTTGACGAACCGTGGTCGGAGGGAGCCAAACCCACGCCCGAGAATTATGACAAGTGGAACATCACACCGGATGGACTGCTGATCACCTTTGATATGTACCAGGTGGCGCCGGGAGCCTCCGGGCCGATCCAGGTGCTTGTGCCGTATGATCAGTTGCAAACGGTAATCGATCCATACGGTCCCCTGGCAGGGACTGTGAAATAACAATTCTTTAATCCTTGCGAAGGTTGTAGGGAAGGATATGAATAGGGATTGATAAAACCTTCGCAAGGCTTTTGCTTTCCCGGAAATCCATTGAGGAAATTGCGTGTTATGATTCTTATATGTCACAGACAGGCAGTACGGGCACGAGTCTGCGTCTAAACGGGGCCAATCTCATGGCCGCGCGAGCCGGGTTTATCCTTCTTTCGCTTGCGGCAATCATCCTGTTTTGCCTGGGTATCCCCACCTATTACNACGAGCTCGTCNGAAATATAAATATCGAAATCCTTCTGGCCCTGCAGTCGCTGGGCATGACGGTCACATTTTATGCCANNTACCAGACAGCCCTGGCGATCCTGCTCCTGGTCGGCTGCATTGTTGCTGGCTTGATTCTCTTCCGCTATAAGGCCGATGACCTGGTGGCGCTGCTGGTCGCGTTCACTTTGATCGGAACCGGCGCAAATGCATTCAGTCCGCTATATCTGTCCTCCACTGTGATCCATTCGAAAACGCCTGTCTTTTTCATGATGGCGATGATTCTGGTCAGCCAGCAACTGACCTGTTACACCCTTCCGGATGGAAAATTTCCACAGCGCTGGATGAAATACGCAGCCGCGTTCTGGTTCCTATGGCTGATGCTCTCGGTCTTCTGGAAACCCTTCCCGCTCAACCTGTTCGACTGGGCGGGAAATGGATTCACCATTTACCTGTTCGCCGAGCTGGCCGTGTTGTTGAGCGGGATCTATGCTTTGATCTATCGTTATTTTCATTCTGACAATCCGATCAAGCGCGAGCAATTGAAGTGGGTTGCCTTCAGCATCGCGGTGGCTGTGGTCGTCGGTCTTGGCTGCAACATCTTCCTGGTCTTTTTTCAAAAGACCAATCCATCTGCCAGCTTGAGCCTGATCATGAACATGGCTACCCAGACCATTTCGGTGCTGGCACAGTTAAGTGTGCCCGCCGCCATGGTCTTCTCCATTTTACGATACAGGCTGTATGATATCGAGCTGGTGATCAACCGATCCCTGATCTACGGCATGTTGACGGTCTTCCTGGCTACCGTTTTCGGTGCGGTATTGTTCGGCCTGGAAACATTGTTCCGGGCGATCACCGGCAGGGAAAACCCACCGGTGATGGGCAGTGTGGTCGCTTCGCTGGCTGTGTTCAGCCTGTTCAATCCAACCCTGCGTGTATTGCAAAACTTTGTCAATAGAAAATTATTCGGCATCGAAGTCGATGTCAATGGCGTGGACCGGCTCAATGCCAGAATGGAAAAGGCTGCGCACCTGCCTTCGCACGTGGTCACGAGCGTCGGCGGCTATACAGACCTGGAGTTGATCGCCCGCGGCGGCATGGGCGAGATCTACAAAGCGCGCCATCCCACGTTGAACCGGACCGTAGCCATCAAAATCCTCTCCATCTACTTCAAGGACGACGCTGCGTTTAACAAGCGATTCGCACGCGAGGCCGAATTGATGGCCCGGCTGCGCCACCCGAACATCATCACCATCTTTGACTATGGCGAACAGGATGGCCTGCCCTACATAGTCATGGAGTACTTAACCGGCGAAACTCTCTCCCAGGTAATGAAGCAAAGGGAGAGCGTTCCCCTGGCGGAAAGCCTGCCCCTGCTGGAAGATCTCGCCTCCGCCCTCGACTATGCTCACGACCAGGGCGTGATCCACCGGGACATCAAGCCCTCCAACGTCATCCTCGAGCCGACGACAACAGCCACGCGCGGTCAGACCCAGCGCGCCATTTTGATGGATTTCGGCATCGCCCGCTTCGTGACCGAGAACACCATGCTCACTGCCAGCGGAGATGTGCTGGGCACGGCTGACTACATTTCGCCCGAGCAGGCCCACGGCACGGCGGAGCTGGACCGGCGGGCTGACCTGTACAGCTTTGCCGTGATGACCTACCAGCTGCTGACCGGTCACAAGCCCTTCGAGCACAACAACACCTGGGCGATGATTCGCTCTCATCTCGAGGAACCGCCGCCTGACCCGCGCATCCATGTGGATATGCCGGATCTGGCTGCCCAGGCATTGCTCAAGGCTCTCGCGAAAAAGCCCGAGGAGCGGTATACATCTGTAGGAGAGTTCGTATCAGAGCTGCGCAGGGCATGTTGATATTCAGCCATTTACAGGAGGTCTTTTGTAGGAGGAAATGGCGTAATTCGTTCGATTGAAAAATCATCAAAATGGTTCTTCCCACGGCTGTCATAAGCGCTATACTTGGGTGGGAAGCTGCTTGCAAGCCCTATCAATACCCTTCATCGAAGAAACCTATATCCGGCAAGATGGGATTACAACGCTGGGATCGGACACGCTCCTCCTCCCGGCCATGATTTTGCGTCTACACAGGATACCCCGAAAATCCAGCCCATGGAGAAAATTCAGGGCAAACACCGGGCAATCGATGGTAAATTCAAGGTCCGTACGAGAAGTTCCTGGTCCATGGGGCAGGAACCATTTGAAACTCAGGAATAAATTGGCTGTCTAATTAACAGATCCATGATCCTGTTACAGACAGCGCAGGAAGAGTCATAATGAGAATCGCCTACCTTACACAGTCTTATCCACCGATGATCAGCGGTGCTGCACTGGTCGTCGAGCACCTGGCAACCGGCATGGCAAAAGCAGGTCACGAGGTGCTGGTGATCGCCGCCAGTGATACGAGTCGAACTTATAGCGTTCAGAAGGAAAATCTAACCGTACTGCGTTTAAAGTCCGTTTATAACCCGACGCGCGTCGGCCAGCGCTTTACCCCATACTCGCGCTACTCGGTAACATCTGCACTCCACAAGTTCAGGCCCGAGGCTATTCATTCGCATGAACCCATGCCCATCAGCCTTCCGGCCATCCGATATGCCGGGGCAATGAACGTGCCGACAGTCCTTACCATTCATCAACTTCCTCCCACCACCACACGCCACTTTCCCGGCTTTCTCCAGGTCATGATGGAAAACCTTCTCTGGGGATATGGTCGCTGGTATACAAAAAAATTCATGGCACTGATCACGCCCACGGAAACAACATCCATCCAGGTAAGAAGAATTCTTGAACGTCCCGTTAACACGATCAGCAATGGAATAGATTTGCAGATCTTCCATCCGTCTCGCCTTAAAAATGAGGGAGCAGCGATTCGTCAAAAATGGAAATTACCTCTGGATGTTCCCATCATTCTCCATGTGGGGCGTCTGGATCCCGACAAATATGTGGAACGCGTCATCCAGGCGGCAGCCCAGGCGATGGATGGAAATAACGCTCATTTGTTGATCGTCGGAGATGGTCTCCGCAAACCAGCCTTGATGAAACTCTGCGAATCTCTTGGAATCTCCGGTCGCGTCCACTTTACCGGGTTTATCTCTACCAGGCAGGGTCTGGCTGAGCTATATCGAATTGCCCATCTCTTCATCAATGCTTCTGAGATCGAGACCCAGGGACTGGTCCTGCTGGAGGCTGCAGCAAGCGGGCTGCCCATTGTCGCGGTACGCGCCAGCTGCATCCCTGAGTCTGTTCATGACGGTATTAATGGATTCCTGGCAGAGCCCGGTGATATCGAAAGCTTTGGACAGGGAATCAGTATCCTGTTAAGGGACGAAAATAGGGCAGTACAGATGGGCAAAGCAAGCCTGGCCCTGGCCCAGCAGCATGACAATCGGTTCACCATTGAAGCCCATGAGAAGCTGTATTATCAGCTGATCGAGCAGTCCCAGGCTGTCTATCCGGAACTTACCGAGGATAGGCACCCGGTAGGAGAGAGCATCTGACAATTCTTCACTCACTGAATACTTTAAGCTGAGAATCAAAAGCTGNANGAAAATNGCACCAGAAGTATTATGGNTTATCAAAAAATCGATATCGCATTCAACGTGTGTAGCAGAAAACACTTCTTCTTTGTTGAAAAANCTCTCTTTTGTTACATAAAGTCTGGTCAAAACCACTCCACAGTTGTATATTCTGGGACACANCGAACCTACGCACCTGCTCCGGAAGCCCACAGTTACCCCGGGGTCCTTGCCTCGTAGGATTGGCGACTTTTGTTTTGAATTCCCCTGTGCTCTGGCTGTATGAAAGGCAATATCGCGCATACTGAGGAAATACAATGCTCCACTCGCAACCGCCCGCCTACAAAACATACTTCATCGATCTACCGCTGTCACGTCTTCATGTGATGGAAACAGGCAGTGGGGTGCCGCTCATCATGGTCCCCGCCACCATCTCGGAACTGGAGAACTGGATCTCCCTGGCTCAATTCATGGGTCAGTGGTTTCGCGTGTTTTTCTTCGAGCTGCCAGGGCATGGACAATCCGAACCCTTCCAGGAGGGATTTTCCAGTCAGCGGGTTGCCGAGCTCGTTGGACAACTGACCGACGCCTTGGGCTTCGATCACTTCAACCTGATGGGCTTTTCCTTTGGCGGCATCCTGGCCATGCGGACGTTCAAACTCCTTTCGGCGCGCATCGACCGTATGTTCCTCATCGCTCCCTGTCTTGACCATCGTGCCATACCCTGGTCGAANATGCGCTTTTCCNTGATGCACGGGTTCAACTGGCTGATGGATCAGCCCAGGCTGCGGGAACGTTTCTGCAAGCTGATCAACAATCAGCGCACGGTCTCGGGAGTCGTAAAATTTTTACAGAGACTTGGACGGCTGGAAGATACCATCCCCCTGGAGCAGAAGCTGCTGACAACCCGCCCGAGCACCATCGAAGTCTTGAATGCCCAGATTCACGAGATCCTGACCGCCGAGTTTGAAGTTGCCCCCACCAAGCATCACACGCCCTGCTACTTTGCCATGTCCATTCACGATCCCTTGCTGCGGTTCGATACCACGCTGGGTATCGTCCATGACCATTTCGCCAGTGTCAGCGCCCTGCCGCTTCTTTATCCCTTCCACCAGCCNCCGCGTCCCTTCACGTACGAAGAGCTCAACGGGACATTTTATAAAACTGTTGATGTATTCGTGAATACAAGTTTGGCACTTGAGGATGCATCAATCCTTGAGCAATCGTACGAGCTCATGAGAGAAAGTGTGTAATTTCTAGACGCGGATCTCGTACGGAACACCGCTTATTTCCCAGTCCCGCTCATTTGTCCGACCCAGGACCCGGATGGGCAGCGGCCTGGCCGGCACGCCCGAGTCCGGCATCCAGATTCGGTCCTGGATGGGCAGGATCAATAATCCATTTTCGTCACCCACCGGCGTGAAGCTTTCATTCGGTTCCTGTTTGTAAACAGACAGTCCCAGGCGTGAACAGAGCTCGTCCGCGAATCCGATCACGTTTTGGGAAGGCAGTCCAATTTCGCTGACGCTCAGTATCTGACGGCTGTCAAAATCCCCTTCCACGCCATCTTCCAAACTGTGCCTGGCAATCAATTCAAGGATATTCCCGGCTGCATCCAGAAAATAGATCGAATCGGAATTCCAGCTTTTGGATTCAAAGTCCTCTTTTCCATTCCTATCACGCAGCAATGAAAGGCGGCCTGTGATCCACTTCCTTGCCGCCTGGTATTGATTTTCGGGAATATTGAACGCGTAATGATAGGCGCCTTCAAAATCAGAAGGTGCTTGTGTAAACAGGATCTCGGTTTTCCCTGCCCGGACAGTAAGGCCGGAGGAAGTCAGTTCGGTTGGTAATTCCATGACATTTGCATAGAACTCCCTCTGTGCCGCTAAATCCAACGATAAAAGTTCCAACCTTTGGATATTCGTAAACACCTCCATTTATAAAAAAACCTTACGAAGATTGCAGACACAACTGTTAGCTACTCATACCAAAAATCTTCACAAGACTTCCTACTCCACCAACGTCTGCTTTCCGCCTACTTTCTGCTACTCCTCCCTCATCCACCTCTTCACCGCCGCATGGGGATGCTCATATCGCTCCATTTTATCGATCAGCACATTCGGGTCCGCTTCCATAAAAAGCACATCCCGGTGTTCCTGGAAAATAAAGCCCTCTTGCACGGCATGATCGATGGCAGCCATCAACGGGGCGTAGTAATTCCTGATATTGAGCAGACCGACGGGTTTTTCGTGCGCCCCGGTCTGCGCCCAGGTGACGGTCTCGAATAACTCGTCGAAGGTGCCAAAACCGCCAGGCAGGGCAATGTATCCGTCGGCCAATTCGTGCATTTTGGCCTTGCGGGCATGCATCGTAAGTGGAACTTCCATGCGGGTTAAACCGTCATGTGCTAAAGCCTTCGTATTCATGGAAGGGATGATCACCCCGATCACCTCACCGCCGGCCTCCAGCACCCCATTCGCCACCGCTCCCATCAAACCGGTCTTCCCGCCGCCAAAAATCAAGCGGATTCGCCTCTCTGCCAGCGTTTTACCCATTTGGCGGGCAGCCGTAAGATAGTCGACATGAACCGAGTCAGAGGAGCCGCAGAAAACGCAAATAGACTTCATATAGAATGTATCCTTTTCAGGTGTCCGGATTTTGGCATTTATTCGTTATATGTGTTATGGTTCGTATGGAACTGTCATTATTGTAACCGTCTTGTAAACAAATTCTAATCAATTTCCTACACGGACTCTCCTACCTTTTTGGTAGAATCGTCCCATAGAAATAGGAGAAAACTATGGCAGGAATGGAGCGTTTTACACAGCGAGCAAGACGCGTTCTCAGCCTGGCTCACCAGGAAGCTGAACGCTCTCGCAGCAACAATATTGGTACCGAACACCTCCTTTTGGGTTTAATGGAAGAAGAGGGTGGTGTCGCAGGCCGTGTCCTGCGCGAACTCGGAATGACATCGGACCGTGTGCGGGAGGTGATCCGCCGCGTGACAACCAGCTCCTCTAGCTTTGATCCCAACCGTGTGGAACTCGCAGCCGACACCCAGCAGGTGCTCGAGCATGCAGTCGAGGAAGCGCGCCGGCTGGGCCATCATTATATTGGGACTGAACATATTTTATTGGGATTAATTCGTGTTGATAGCACAGCCATGGAAGTCCTGCGCCGTCTCGGTGTGACGCCGGAGCAGATCCGCAGGCAGACGCGCCGCGTTCTGAACGAGTCTGCATCCTCCTCCCCGACTCCGGCTGGCTCCCCTGCAGCCCGCGGGGGCCAGGCTCAAAATCCGAAGACACCGCTGGTCGACCAGCTGGCTTCCGATCTTACATCTAAAGCCGAAGAGAAGAAACTCGATCCCGTTGTCGGCCGGCAGATGGAAATTGAGCGTGTGATCCAGATCCTGGCACGCCGCACCAAGAACAACCCGGCCCTGATCGGCGAACCGGGCGTAGGCAAGACCGCCATCGTGGAAG
>JGI20214J51088_10003144_pt1 | contig 10930 bp, 9 predicted proteins | sample WetSurMetagenome_FD_51088 | JGI IMG/M metagenome (IMG submission 51088)
TTGATTGTGGCCTTGTTCGTGTCGAAATTGATGTAGAGAGCCACAAAACCCTGTTTGTTGAGAGCGGCAAGCATGTCACCGGCCGTAACCTCCTGAGCCATGGCTTTTTTCTCAATTATGACTAAGTCATATGCTTCTCCCCCGCTATGAGCCCTTACATGAATCCACGTGGTTGTGCCCCCTTTCTCAGCTTTCAAATAACCTTGGTCGCGGGTTTCAAAAATGGTCGTGCCCCCTATCTTCTGGATAGCGTTGGCACAATTACGTACGATTTGTGTTTCGCTTGGGGCTTTTGTGCCCTCTTTTAGAACATACTTGATGAAAGTGTAACTTCCTTCTACTGCTAGTTCTTTGCCTTTAGAGTCTGCGAAGAGATACTGATCAAAATCCTTCTTCTCGCAGCTATCAATGTAGAAATTGGGCATCCGACTCAGGACTGGATGATCCTTGCACCCGGGGTCGTCCTGGGCCATTGCCACGTGTGTGGCGCATAAAAGTATAACAACAGCAAGAATGCATAATACCCTGGTTGTTTTCATGGATACCTCCAGCAAGTTCGAGTTTATGTATAGGGTAACTATCTATTTCTTTTCCGATACGATGATATAGGTCATGTCCGGGCCTTCCTTCATATCTATACCAATATAAGGCCGTTGAATCTTTGCCCAGAACTTGGAGCTCATGAGGTCTTTTGCCCCGTCAAAAATGAAAAAAGAAGATTTTAGCTCCTTGCCTGAAGGGAGTTTGGTCTTTGTCCCCGATTCACCTGGCATCTGGTATTCCTTACCGGCCCCCTTGTAGAAAGAATAGACCTTCTCGTATGCATCTCCCGTTGTGTAGATAGTGGCCTTGGGAACAGCCATCTTGGAACCGGCTGCCGCTTTAGCCCCATAATCGTTGGCCTCTTTGGTCAGCTTTTCATCAACCTTTGCGCTTGGGTAAACCTTGAAATCTGCCGCAGAGACAACCAAAATACTGATGAAAACCATTACAACTGTGAAGACCGTACTTTTCAATAGTTTCATTCCAACCCCCCTTTTGTTTGTTAAATAATTACCCCCATGGGTTTGTGGACTGATATCGCAATGTTCCGTGAGCACCTATTGTGTAGCTACCTTTATTGTGCTCATAGTTGATTACGTTCTCAGTATGCCTTAATTATATCAAATGAAGATTCATAATCAAGGGCTTTGGTTAATATCTTCAATGTTGCAGAATGTATATCCGGAAAAATGAATGAAAAATGGCCGGTCTCATTGTTGTGAGGCCGGCCATCATAATTCTCATTTGCAGCGTAATTACAGTTTAAACAACAGATCAGTGTAGTTCGGCATGGGCCACATATCCCTTGGAACAATCATCTCAAGGGCGTCGATATCCTTGCGCAGGTCTTGCATAGCCGTGACAACCTTATCCCGATAGCTTTCAGCCTTCTTAACGGTGTCAACAATTGTCTGAGTCTTCGCTGTCGCCACCTCAAGCTTCGTCAGGTTCTTGTATGAGGAAGCGAGGATAGAATTTAGTTTTTTCAGAAGATCTTCCTGGACGGGAGCTGAAACCGATACGGAATTGAAACTTCCGACGGAATCGGCGAGGAACGTTGCATACTCGATGCCTGCGGGTAAAAACTGTTTTTTAACCATATCGATTGCTGTCAGAGCTTCAATGTTGATCTGTTTTGCGTAAGTCTCGACATAGATTTCGTAGCGGGAATGCATCTCTTTATGAGAGAGGACTTCATACTTCCCAAAAAGCTTTAGAGATTTATTCGTAACAAACGCCTTCAATGCATCAACCGAGTTGGCTACATTAGGCAGGCCACGCTTTTCAGCCTCTTTTGCCCATTCCTCAGAATAATTGTTGCCGTTAAAAATTACTCGGCTGTGCTTCTTGTAGATCTCCTTGATGATCGCCGCAGCTTCGGCATTCTTGTCTTTTGCCTTCTCCAGCCTGGTAGCGATTTCGTCGAAGGCTTCAGCCGCGATGGTGTTCAAGGCCACATTAGGTCCCGAAATCGACTGCGACGAGCCGACAGTCCTGAATTCGAACTTGTTACCGGTGAATGCAAAGGGGGATGTCCTGTTGCGGTCGGTATTGTCCTTGGGGATCTCGGGCAGGGTATCGACGCCGACGTTGACAAACTGCGCGTCCTTGGTGGAGATCTTTACACCTTTTGAAATTTTATCCAGAATGTCCGTTAATTCTTCCCCCATAAAGATGGAGATAATGGCCGGGGGTGCTTCATTGGCGCCCAGACGGTGATCGTTTGCCGCATGTGCACAGGTGGCCCGAAGGATATCGGCATGTGAATCAACTGCCTTGAGCAGTGCGCTCAGGAACAACAGAAATTGAACGTTTTGAGCCGGTGTGTAGCCGGGTTCCAGCAGATTGGTGCCATCATCCGTGGAGAGTGACCAGTTATTGTGTTTCCCGGAGCCGTTAATACCTGCATAGGGCTTTTCATGGAGCAGACAGACCAGGTCATGACGTAAGGCGACCTTTTGCATAGTTTCCATGACGAGTTGATTGTGATCTGTAGCAATGTTTGTGGTGGAGAAAATGGGGGCCATCTCATATTGTGCTGGTGCTACCTCGTTGTGCTGGGTTTTGGACGTAATGCCCATTTTCCACAACTCTGTATTGAGGTCGTTCATGTAATCAGACACCCGGTCTTTAATGGCGCCGAAATACTGGTCTTCAAGCTCCTGGCCCTTGGGTGCGGGTGCGCCGAAGATCGTTCTCCCTGCAAGCATCAGATCGATACGCTCCAAGTAGAATTTCTTGTCCACCAGGAAGTATTCCTGTTCGGGACCAACGGTAGAGGTTACCTTTGTCGCGATAGTGTTGCCCAGGGCCTTCAAAACCCGTAGGGCTTGCTTTGACACTGCCTTCATGGACCGCAGCAAGGGTGTTTTTTTGTCGAGGGCTTCGCCATAGTACGAATAAAAGGCTGTAGGAATTGTGAAGGTCACGTTTCCGGCTTCGTCTGTTTTCAAGAAAGCCGGTGAGGTGCAATCCCAAGCGGTATATCCTCTCGCCTCGAATGTGCTTCGAAGGCCGCCGCTTGGAAAGGACGAAGCGTCGGGCTCACCCTGGATCAACTGCTTGCCCGAAAACTCAACAATCACACCACCATCATCGGTTGGTGATATGAATGAGTCATGTTTTTCTGCGGTTATCCCGGTCAGCGGCTGAAACCAATGTGTATAGTGTGTTGCCCCTTTCTCGATGGCCCAGTCCTTCATGGCATTTGCAACTACATTAGCAACATCAGGCCTTAAAGGCATGTCTTTTTCTATAGTTTCCTTGAGGGCCTTATAGATTTCTTTTGGCAACCTTTGTTTCATCGCCTTNTCGTTAAAAACGTTCGATCCAAAAAGTTCTGTAAGTTCCATAACTTACCTCCTTCTATTGAGTATTCTTTAGAACTGCTTCGCTATNTAATGCTGCTCACNTCACATTACACTACTTGCATGTAAGTCTAGTCTACGGCGGTGACTGTTGTGAACTTCTATGTTCTTTTTCCAAGAAAAACCTCAGGAACTTTGAGGAGTGTGGCACGTCAATGTGCTTAGTAATTTTAATACATAACATTTTTATTTACAACTATTTTTATGAATATTCCTATTTTGCTCTCAACATTTACAAACCGTTGCTTTTATCATATAGTGTTGGTATGGTGTAAACAAACAATGTCAAAAAGACGGGAGTAACTTACCATGCATGACATATTACCGGAAGGAGAAGACCTGCGGAGGGCTGTCAAATGGGTATCTGGAAACCTTCAGGGTGTCCCTGGTAAACCAATTCAGCAACTGGTCCAGGAGGCCACCTTAAAATTTGATCTTTCACCAAAAGATGCTGAATTCCTGATGGACTTCTTCCGTCAAAGAAAAGAGGAGAAGTAGCTGACCGCTATCGAATTTTGATGCTTGTTGGTGGTATCTTAACCGGAGCCTTCAGGGACATCCTTGATTTGTGGATGTCCCCTTATCCCCTTAAAGTCCTCTTATTTTCAATCTGTTAACTTAGAGAAATATTGCAGTCTGAATCTCAATGTTTATTTCTTGTAAGCACCGCAGCCAAAAATGAAATCATCAACCTTCTCTATATATGCCGTTTTATGCTCTAACTTTTTTGTGGTTGGGTTGGTAAACATATAATCCTGCCAACCTTTGCCTTTTGTCTTGGCAATCTCTATCCTCTCTTTGACAAAATATTTGCCATCTGCATCCTTAAGTTCGATTAGGTCTTTTCCAACCATCTTTTGATTGAACCCATGAGCAACACATTTGCCTTTAATATCATATACAAATACATACAGATCATCCTTAACGAACTGCCCTGTTGGGTTGCTGATCTCTGCGAATGCTTTCTCCTGCCCACTTGCCTTATAGAAAGCAACCGCCTTCTTTACCATTGCCTCAGCTTCAGCAGGAGTCCCAGCGGCATAACCATACCCTGCGATCAATACACAAACAGCAACTGCACAGAAGATAATTTTTAAACCTTTCATAAAAACCTCCAAATTAATTTTTTTACCAACAAGCTGACATGTTGCTTCTTGGTGTATAACCTTTATCGTTTTGTTTTTTTGCTTGCCTTAAATAATTACAAGGCTTTTTTAGTTAGCAGATGTTCCATTTTCACTGTAGTATCCCGAGTTTGTGAAGAGCGAATGTTCATAAATTACTTTAACAGCCTGAAACTTCATCAAATAGATTGAATTATGGAATTTTATTGACTTTTAACCTTGAGGAATGCAAAATCTATATCTTGTGAAATATTAAAAAAACAGGGGGGTGATCCTATGAACGAAGAAAATTTTATTGGTTTTATGGAAGGTAAGTTTTACCAATTCATCAAAAGCGCTGAAAACAGGAATCTGCGGAAGTTTTCAATCTATCAACCGGTGTTGATGAACAAGGTTTGGTTATCAAGAACCACTGACAAAGGGGTGATCCCTATAATAGAAAGGGGATTTGGTCTTAGCCTGCTGAAGTATTTCACCGAAAAACCAAATTATTACCACTTCGGGGGGACAAGGTATGCCCCGTGTAACCTGGTCGTAGGTATCCAGAAAGTTGTTTTTACTCCGACCAGGGTGCCGGTTAGCCATAGCTTGGAGTCTATCTACAAAGATGTGTGTGCCGCGCTGCCACCTTCTGAAGGAATTATTGCATTAACAACAGGTACCAATTTTGCCAATGATTCACCTTTATTTGTAGTGAGAACCGATTTTGAAACAGTAAAAGAATGTGCTTTTGACCTGAGAAGGGAAATTCTGGACGAAGAAATCCTTAAAGCAGCAGCGGAACTCAAGGATAGTCCTTTGGACGAGGCAATTTCTAAAATGCTCATCCTCTATTCTACAACCTGGGACTTTGTGACTCAGCAGGGCTATTGATTTTGTTGCCTGTAACGCGAAACTTGTAACCTGGAACTCGAAACCGGTTATACTTTTATTGTTTATTAGCCGTCAGCGGTTACACGCTCAATCAGTTCCTTTTTGATCCTTTCCGCCCTGGGAGTGGCAATCTGACAGGTACCAACCCGTTCGTGTCCGCCACCCTCATATTCCAGCATCAGTTTACCAACATCAGTCTTGCTGGTGCGCTTGATAATACTGTGCCCGACAGTGAAAACCACGTTCTGTTTTTCCCGCCCCCACATGATATGCATGGAAATGTTGCATTCTGGAAAAAGGCTGTAAACAAGGAAGCGGTTACCAGTATAAATTTCATCCTCCTCACGAAGGTCAATGACTGCGAGGTTTTTGTGGATAACCGTACATTTTGTAAGCTGCTCGCTGAAGAACTCGTTTTGTTTGAAATAGCGGTTCACACGCTCCTGAACATCCGGTTGAGCCAAAATCTCATCTATGGGCAGGGAGCCACACCACTCAACCATTTTCATCATCAGGTTATAGTTACTGATTCGGTAGTCCCTGTATCGTCCCAAACCAGTGCGGGGATCCATAATGAACGAAAGGAGCACCCAGCCTTTTGGCTCCAAAACCTCTTCGCGGGTCAATTGGCCACTGTCGCATTTATCCACGTATTCCATCATTTCCAGAAAAAGCTCGGGAAACTTCTCTTTTCCACCGAAGTAATCCCAGATTACCCGAGCACAACTGGCCTTCAACTCGCTAGCGCCTTCATACTTATAATCGAACCTGAGACGTTCTTTTTCACTTGAATGATGATCAAACCACATTCCTACCCCGGGAACGTAAGGAACATTTGCAAGAATATCGTCTGTGGTAACTTGCACAAGCCCATCCTGAACATCTTTGGGATGAACAAACTTCCACTCATCCATAATACCCATGTGTTTCAGGAGGACTGCACAGATAAGACCGTCGAAGTCAGATCTTGTCATAAGCCTCATATAAACACTCCTGTATTGTCTCTATGATTTGCTAAACCAAGGACTACCTTGGTTACCAAAAAATAAGGTATGTCCAGAATTCAACATAATACGTGTATCGGCTATCAGTGGGTAAATGTTAAAAAAGTTTGATGGAAAAATTAGATGAAGGAGACCCCAAGCTATTTAATCCGGGGTCTCCCAGGTTGTTTGTTGAACTCAGAATTGTTTTTAATTCCTAGTCACATAAAAATTGTCATAATATGCCCGGGCCCAGCCAGACGCTGGCACTGGAGAACAGTTTGCCAATGAGTGTCTGACTTCCAAGCGCTTGGATCCGCCATTCGCCGAATAAGGGGGAAAGTTTTCTTGGAGAGTGTCGGTGTAAACGATCTCTTGTTGGACGGCTTTCTTACCTTTGCCCTGCGTGAAGATGAAACGGTTGTTGGCAGGGTCGTGAGCTATCCTCAACTGTACCTTCTTTTTGACAGCGATGGTGCCAAGGACGAGAGGATTGTCGGCGCCAGTGGTTGTGACAAATACGTATGACCCACAATCTGCGGCTGTACAACGGAAAACGACACCCTCGATGGTCAAGATGCCGTCAGGGTCAGCGGAATTGGCATCTAGGCGAAGAGAGATATGGGCCTGAACATCGTTCGTCTGATCCGAAGGCGCGCCTGCACTTCCATTAAAGAAAGCCCCGCCGAGTCTGATCCAGGTAGTTCCGACATCATTGCCAGAGCACCTGCCCTGCGCAAGGGCAGTCGGTTGAACGAGGGCCTCCATGGCCGTAACCCCGGAACCGTCCTGCATGATGAGCCTGGCCGAGCACGTTGTAGTGCCTGAGTTATCATCCGATGTACTTCCCAGGCAATGATTAAACATGTCAAGCTTTCCTTTCGTGATCACTTGGCCTATTTCCAGGTGATTGCTTATGTTTGTGCCCCATAAGTAATTACCATACCACTTAGAAGAATCCAGCAGCGGCCCGGTGAAGTCATCATAGAGCGTCTGCGATTGCGCTGGAGAAGAGGCCAAAAGAGCCAATATTACACAAACTAACATCACACCTTTCATAATTCCCTCCTTTTTGAAGATTTGTTCGTATTTGAATATAATTATAGCAGGTAATCATGATTTTGGTATTATTATTTACGTAATCTTGCCATTTCCCAATTGGCTTAGGAAGTGACCTTTAAGTTTGATTTATCACCCATAGATGCTGAATTCCTTTTTAGATTGCCACGTCTCTTGAGGCACTCGCAATGGCATGTAAACGAGCATTTGGAGGGAGAGGTCACTAGGTATAGAATTCCGGTTCCTTACGATTGCTGCACATGGCGCTCAACTTTTCTCGTATAAATTGGGTAAGCTGTGGATCTTCGAGGCGTCTTGCTTCCGTGGGGCAGTTTTTGACGCAGGCACAGCAGAGGGTGCATTTCTCCTTATCGGTTGTCACGCTATCTTTTTTTAAGGTGATTGTTGCTACCGGGCAAACCTCAACGCATTTCCCGCACCTTATACAGAGTGCATCGCTGGTTTCAGGAGAGGTGTCACGGGTTGGCCCTCTCTCTCGGTAAGGAAAATTTCCTGGAACCGCAAGGGGTGGCAAGTTACACAATGACTCTATGTTGCTTATCTTTTTTTGAACCATTGTGCCGAATAACCTGGCACGATCGAGATCGTCTGCATCGGGTCTTCCCTGGGCAATGGGGGTGCCTTCAGTTGAAAAGGAATGTTCGCCGATAAAAACAGCACCGGCAATGGGGGTGAATCCTGCCTCTATGGCGATATGCTGAAGTTCGAGGAGCGCATCCTCATACTCCCGGTTTCCGTATACAACCACAATAACTGTGGGAGTATCTTTTGCCTTGAACTGTTGAAGCCTCCGAACCGCCTCCAGGGCCACCCTGCCGGTGTAGACGGGGACCCCGATGATAGTCAGGCCGCCCTGTATTTTTCTGCCCCTTCCCGTTCTTGTCCCGGGTGATGTGAGGTCGATGTGTTTCGGCTTGTCCGCCCCGAGTCCTCCTGCGATTGCCTCCACGACCTTCCTGGTTGTTCCCGTGGGCGAGAAATAGAGAAGTCTGACCGGATTTATGACCATGCTTACCTCCAGGATGTTAAAATGGTTTTGCCAAGAGAACCTCGCTAACTGCAGTTTTCACCGTAGATGGACGCAGATGGGACGCATATAAAAGCGGACAGTTCTGTTTCTGTCCGGATGTGGGATAGATCGGCACATCCGTCCAGTGCCCGGTGCCTTGGTAGCGCGGCACAGAAATACCCTCCCGCCTTTTCGGGATGGGTACAGGCACCATTGCCGTTGTATCACAATAGTGCCTGCGGAATATCTGCATCTTGATCTTATCCGTGTTCATCCGTGTATATCTGCGGTTAATGAAGCTCCTTTCAAAACTTCCATTGTTTTCCCTCTCCCTTCCATGCAGAGGGAAGTCCTTGTCTTTTACTTCATTCCTTCGTTAGTTTTTCATAAGAATATTGAATAAATTGTCAGAATCTTATTCTACCGCATTCTCTGTCTGCCTTCCACACGTATAGTCGTTTTCAATAAAAAAATTCCTAAGATTCCTAAACTACTGTGGGAGTTGTCCGAAAATATAAACAGCAGATGCTTGAATAACGCAGGGAGGACAGGATGCCAATAAAGTTTGTATGGGATAATAGCTATTCAGTAGGAATGAGATGATTGATTCCCAGCATCGCCGTTTATTTGAACTGGGAAATGAAATACAGAGTATCCAGCTTTCTGAGGTAACAAGAACGATAATGAATCTATACAAACACACGAGTCAGCATTTTGACACGGAAGAGCAGCACATGAAGGCTATTGGATACCCAAAACTTGAACAACACCGGGAGTTGCATAATGGGCTAATCAGTGGTTTGAATAATCTCATCGCAAAGCCAATTAATACGAATATCGGGCTCGAGGGCCTTAAAAAGTTTGTGTACGACTGGATCATTGACCACATTTTGAACCACGATAAAAAATATTTTGAGTTCTACCAGGAACAGGCGAGGCCGATTGCAGCTGTTACAACCAAGGCCCGCAGGGGACGGCCGAAGAAGACCGGTATACCGGTGATCGGTGATCAGTAAATGGTTGAATCGCAGTGATGAGTTACACGCGTTAAGAGAAAAAAACAAATTCAATAAAAAAAGGGCCGGGGTTGTTCCCAGGCCCTTTTTTTATTTGTGGTTAAGGTAATATCGTGAAGTCTTCGCTCGCTATAGCAAATCCTATCTTGTTTTCGACCCTGAGCGGATAGGCTCCTGCAGTAAAACTTTTCGATAGCTTTGGTACAAGAAACCAAATCTCGCTAGCTCCTGTTGTCGGGTTCATGTACCAGTAAGTGACCTTGCAGCTCTTTTTCTTTCCGCTGCTCAAATCTTCAAGATAGACCTTCCCCTTCTTGCTACCAAAGAAGTTACCGGTTACGATAATCTTGTCTTCGGGTCTGCCAGCATTGTCTGCGAGAGTGTCTAGCTCGGGGTTCTTTACGGTAAAGGCATCGTCAAAGGGGAAAGTTTCCTTTGCCTTGGTCGTAATCGAAACATCATAAGGCCCTATTGGTAGGGGTACCTTCTTCACCGTTGCGGTGATGCGTGTATTGGTCCAACTGGTGACCTTGGCGGCAACAGTTCCTATGAGGACCTTGCCCTTCGCGTCTCCGAAGCCGTTACCAATCACCGTTATCTCAGTTCCTACAGTTCCTTCAGAGGGGGTAGAGGGGGGGGCCACTACCTCGTCCGCGCCCATGTCTACAGTTCCGTTTATGATCCGGAGATCACCGTCAATATCTGTGAGGATTCCAGCTGCCGCAGCATTCGATCCCTTGTCAACGCAGGGTGATCCCGGTGGGAGGTGATAAGCACCAGGAGCAAAGCCCGGATCATCAGTGATGTTGTTGCCTCCATCGGTAAATCCAATGAATGTGAGGCCTCCCTGTACATCACTGTAACTGATCGTGGCATTCCCAGACTCACTGTAAATCCCATATGTACCATTGTCCCAAAAGATTGAGTTGGCGATTGTCAGGTTGGCGCCACGATTGTGAAGGGCCCCACCCAATCCGGTTCCTCCTGTCAAGGAGCGATTGCCTAAAAATGTACAGTTGCTGATTGTTATATTCTCCGCGCTGCCGTTAGCATTGTAATATGTAACCGCTCCGTAGCCATCACGATTATTCCAACCGGTATTATTTTGCATAAACACAGAATTCTTGATTTCCCCACCAGAATCCCAGAACTGAATAGCGCTCCCCCAATAATCGATCTTGTTGTTATAGAAGAAACTATGAGAGACACTCAAGTAAGAGCCCGAAAAGCTGTGTATTGGGCTACCGGATCCTGTTTGTCCCTCAAAGCGGCTGTTGGTAACGGTAAGATTTACAGAATTGGCAATGGCCGAACCATTGGGGCAACAGGCCCCGGCGGGATTGAAGTTGTTCAGAAAAATGCAGTTATCCACTTTCGGGGCAACAGTGGTGTCTGTGTAAGGGGCCCGATATGTGAACATGATGGCTCCACCATG
>JGI20214J51088_10003145_pt1 | contig 10927 bp, 11 predicted proteins | sample WetSurMetagenome_FD_51088 | JGI IMG/M metagenome (IMG submission 51088)
TTTTTTTTAAATTGACAATTGATCGGCAATAGAAACATTTAAATTAATCTAATCGATTCCACGCAACTACACTAGGTGAAGTGAGGTGCAAACATGAAAATATGGAACTCTAATGAGTTAATTGGAAAAGAAGTTTTTGACTCAACCGGTAACGCAATCGGCTGGGTCGACAAGACCTGGAACAGCTGGAACGATGATTATCCCGGGTATTTCTTCGGGATAAAAATGAACGACTACGCAAGAAACACGTATTTTAGAGGCGCAAACAAATTGTTACCAGTCTACAATGATTATATCCGCACAGTTGGTAACACCGTAACGTTGACCAAGACGATGGATGATCTGACCAAATACTGGAACAAAACAGTTCCCTGTGGTCCGACCACCACCTGCCCGGTAGAGGAATTAATTGAAATGCCCGTATACGACAAGTTCCACTCTCGAGTCGGAACATTCACAACATGGGTAGAAAACAACGGAACAATCAACAACTTAGGTATTTTACTTGACCCCTACATCTGCGAGACATGGCATCTACCAAATAACACGACCTTCCCCATAGAGCCAAACCATATCACCACTGCAAAAAACACCATTACCTTGGACCAGGCATTACATGAGTTGAAAGAATACTGGCAGAAAACCCGAAAATACTAAAATAAATACCTCTAACGGTAGGAGATTAAAGTATCTCTTACCGCCTTTTATTATTTTTTTATCGGATATATGAATTGTCGTTTTCTGTCTCATCGTTTTTACTGTTGAATGTTTTTTCAGTGATTTCTATGATCTTTCGATATTGTTCTCCGTGTAAATTCAGCAGAGCTTCTTCGAAACTTATCTTAAATGAGCTCTTCATCGAAGCAAGAACAAGGATGTATCTGACAAGCCAGAGGGCAAGTTGTTNGGTGAATTCAGGGTCGTTTCCCTTTGATAGTTCTTTGAAGATATGTGTCTGTAAGAGGTCATCGATTGCCTTTTTAATTGAGACGCTTTCTTGACTAGCCATAGAGATCAACTCATGGTTTCTTCTCATTTCATATTATTTTTAGTATTTATATATTATATATTAGATTAAATAATATTTAAACCTATGGTTCTAAAAAAGCTAAAAACACTATTTTCCTGTTGACATCAGAGAGGATTGAAATGCTGTCTTTTCACAATCAGAAGAAACCATACGCCATGGTTATTTGGAAATCTTTTTAAAGAACCACTTCTTTTGCACTGAATGTTCTGAGGAAAGAAGGTATGGAAAAACACACCGTGTTAATCGGAATAATCGCGACACTCACTTGTTCATTACTCCTAGTAAGTGGTTGTACCCAACAAAACAGTACACCCTCACCTGAATCGCTTCAAGCAATCCTTGAAAAAGCAGCAATAATCGAATCAATGTACTCTGAACTAGAGATATCTACGGCGATAAACGGCTCATTAGAACAAAGCACGACAATGAAAATATGGCAAAAAACACCGTATCTGAGAGAAGAAGAGAACAGCACCACAGGCGGTATCACAACCTCACGGACCTTTATCAAACGCCCTGAGGGAATCTACCGTTATGATGCCACCCTCAAAACCTATCAGAGCGACCCACAGATTGTCATTTCCCAACCCTTCACCGCTGATATGGTAAACGATCTTCTGAAAAACCAGACCATAACGATCCTGGGAGCAGAAACTATTGATGGAAACACAACGACCGTCATCCAATACACACCAANTCAGGCCGGGAACTCCACCACAATAACGATATGGGTCTGGAACGAAAAAGGTGTCCCATTGAAAACACGCTCGATAACGAAAAACCAAGGCATCACCAAAACGATAGACTCTACATACAAAAACTATTCATTCTCAGTTATATCAGATAGCACTTTTAGTGTGGAATAATCAACCGGAAGCGCCCATTCATAGTTTCGTGATTTTTTCCTTTTTTTATGTAGAGAAAAAAAGTTCGTTTTTGATTGCTCTTTTATCCCTTCGCAAAATATGCCTTGAGCTTCTCCCAGTACCACTCTTTCCAACCCTGGGCAACATCCGCATACAACATCTCCGGTATATCGGTCTGGGTGAAATCCAGACGCGTCCCACGGTCAACCTTTTTTAATTCAAAGGTAATGACCGAATAATGTCCTTCTGGCCAATCAGCGCCCCGCCATTGCTGTACTATCTTTTTATCTGGAACTAGCTCAACATTTGACCCTGTAGCCCAGTCATCCCATACACTAAAGCTGTCCCCGACATGCCGACCGATCTTTGCTTTTGCACCAGTAAATGCCGTATGTTTCTTGGAATCCAAAAGCGCCTCGTATACATCATGAGGATCGGTCTCAAACACAACTGATTGATGAAGGGTTTTTGTTTTCATAGGGTCTCACCAAGATTACAATTGAATAATACTTCTCTCTATAAAAAGGTTTCAAGGACACTATTTCTCTGGCTGCTTCCAGGATCTCTTGATAACCTTTTCATAAAGATTTTTTAAAGGTTTATGAGTTTTTTTCAGCAATATCTCCGACGATCGGAAGCTTAAATTTTACCATCTGATATGCTTTTACCATCAGAACAAGCCACATGATGATTACAAGCACCCAGAAAAACCAGCTAATCCAAGTAAAAAAAACCAATGACGATCCATAATTAAATACCCCGAAAAACCCTCCGAAGATCCATGCAAGAATCATCAACGGAAGAAATACCAGAATTGATTGCATCGCATGAAAACGAATGAACTTGTTCTTATCTTCTACAAAATAAAAGAACAAGCCAGATATCCAAACACCAAGATAGCACAATGCCGCCTCAAAATTTTCTTCTAACCCTAACGATGTTTTCGTCATACCCCCCCATCAATATTATACTTATTAGCATTGTCGATATTGATCACAACGAATGGTTTCTTACCTTAGGAATTTAGGATTACAAGATGAAAAAAAGAAAAAAAGAACAGTGTTGTACCCTGTTATCACTCAGGAATGACCACTTGTTTACCATTCAGTAATGTAATTATGTTCTGCGTATCTGGCATCTCAAGATCGCTGTTGGAAAACAATCACAGCGTTTTTATCCTATTCCAAGATTTTCATCTTGAATTTTTCGACACCAAAGTCTCCGTTGATCCTAACGGAGGGTACAGGGCTCTTAACCCTTGTGATCTCCTCCTTTGCATGTCACTTTTGACCCAACATTCGACAACCATTCATTCACATGTGAATGGACATTGAGGTGTGCTAAATGGAACTGAAACTCAGTAGTGCCTCTGGGCATGTTATGCCCGTTTTTACATTTTGAGACAAACGCGAACTTCACCCATCCGCACCCGGTATGGAACCCGCAACATCGCGTGGAGATTTTGATAGTGATACTCTGCGAATCAGAACCATCGTCATCATCAGTCACGGTAAGGGTAATCGTATATCCATTCGCTTTTGTGTACGTATGATTTCCACTGACCTGATACACCCCTGCAGGAAGATTTATGGTTGTTGTCTTTCCATCACCCCACTCAATGAGCGCGATATGGCTATCCAGAACACCAGGGTCAGTGAACATACCGACGAGGTCGATGTCTGAACCAAGAAGAACTGGATCATTTGGCGATTTTGATAGCGAAGTGATTATTGGTGCCACATTGTAGACAGTGACGAGTGCATTATCTGATATAAAAGCCACTCCTTCTCTGAAGATTGTCACAACAACAGTGTATACACCGTTCTCCAGATATCGATGACTCAGATCAAACAGGAATTCAGAGTCCAGGCTGAGCAGCTGTGGGCCAGATCCGTCACCATAATCTACAGTTGCGGTATAGAGATTGCCGCCTGAACAGGTGAACGAGCCAGCACTTGTAAACATATCACCTTCATTGATGAATGCATCGGGTCCTGAATCAACAGTCTCAACAGTCATGACATCGTATTCAAGCGTCATTGAATCAGAGCCCCCATCTTTATCNGTCATGACTAAAGTAATTCGATAGACACCAGCGCTCGCATAGCTATGGNTTCCGATGACGAGAAACGTTCCAAATGGTACATTTATCGATGTTGTTACACCATCGTCCCAGTCGATCGTCGCCTCATGCGTATCAAGAATTCCTGGATCAGAGAATGTACCGGTTAATTCAACAAGAACGCCAGGTGGCAACGGATCGGTTGGTGAAAACGACATTGATTCAATAGACGGAGGGATGTTATTGACCGTTACTGTCGCATAGTCTGATCCATATTCTACACCTTCATTGAACACTGTTACTAGAACGGTATAGACCCCGTTATCTAAGTAAGTGTGGCTTAGATCGAATGTATTTTCGGGGTTCAAGAGAAGTGATTGAGCTCCCGTTTCATCACCGAAATCAACAATAGCAGTGTATGCAGGAGAATCCATATACGCAAGGAATCCAGAACTGATAAACAGAGATCCTTCATCGATGGTGCTGTCTGGTCCGGCTTCGACTAGTGTGATATCACCGACAACGACATCCCATTCAGCAATCGCTTCTCCTCCATTGTCATCAACAATTGAAATTATGATATGATATACCCCTCTCTCTGAATAACTATGAGACACGTTGACCCAAAATTCATCTACTCCTAAAGAAAGCACTGTTGAGCTTCCATCATCCCAGGAAAACGTTGCGGTATATGTATCTAAGGAAGCTATCTTAAATCGTGGATCTGACATTCCATCAAAAAAATTCACCAACAATAGGAACTCAGTCTCCACTAAAACCTCTGTCGGTCCATTGACGGAAAGAATCTCCGGTGGCACGTTTGAAACAGTAACCTCTGCAGTATCTACCGCGGTCAGACTACCATCTGAGACTTCGAGGGTAACTACACCAGAAAAGTCATCAAACCAGGTCCATTCCATATACGGATAATAATAATTCTCTATCCACGCCCCATTAATATTCCAGCGATACGCCAATGGATNGCTCTCTGGGTCAGATGAACCTGACGCATTTAGTAAAATCGAATTACATTCCTGACTTACATACGGTCCACCTGCTTCAGCAACCGGTGGTAAACCTGTCGCATCCACATTTGCGGTCATACCAACAAATGCCGTAAAAATCAGCATGATAATGATACCAACTGTCCATTTTTGGTTTTGAAAGATCATCTCTACCTACCTCCACAAATTTTCGTTATCTTCTATTTTGTTGGACAAAGTATATTAAAATATTCTTATAAAACAACAAAACAAGCAAATGTTCAAGCTGGAAAAATACCATCTAAGAAAAAAACATTAAAAGAAAAAAAGAGGGTGTTATACCAGGTTATTATTTATGGATGGTGATTTGTCCACCACTCAGTGCTGTGCTCGGGTTCTGATCATCTGGGGCTCCAAGGTTATTGTCGAAAACAATCTGGTTATTATCATTTAAATCCCAGATTTTTATTCTGAATTTATCGACCCCACCACCTCCGTTGATCTGACCATCAATGGCAGTAAGCTTGAACCCGTAGTTACCTGCACCGTTGATTGTCCCGGTCCCTTTATACATCGCTTTCGAACCAGCGATTACTAACCACTCGTAGACGTGTGAGTGGAAATTCAGGTTGGCGAGCTGGAACTGAAACTCAGTGTTTCCTTCAGGGATGTTTTGTCCTTTCTTGTATTTTGAAACAAACCCGAAATTGCATCGGCCAGACAAATCAGGATTGGTCGGGTAGGATCCAGGGTGTGCTATGATCCATCCACCACCAGTGACAAAACCTCCATTTGGATCATACACCACGACATAGTATTCAAGCGTCTTTGAATCAGAACCACCATCATCATCTGTTACGGTAAGGGTAATAAGATAGACACCTGCACGGACATAGGTATGGCCTCCACTGATGAGATATGTTCCAAATGGAACGTTGATCGATGTTGTTTCGCCATCGCCCCACTCAATCGTTGCTACATGTGTATCAAGGCAACCAGGGTCGGAGAACACACCATTTAATGTGATAGAAAGTCCAAGTTGTAGCGGATTAGTTGGTGGACCTGTCAGTGATTCAATGGTGGGTGGAACGTTATTTACCGTTACGGTCGCACTGTCGGATCCCCATTCTGCGTCCTCATTGAACACAGTTACAAGAACAGTGTATATCCCATTCTCGCAATAATGGTGCTGTAAATCAAAGGTGTTTCCAAGATTCAATGGAAGGTTTTGATCCCCGGTCCCATCTCCATAATTGACCAGTGCAATATATTCTCCAGTATCATCAGCAAGGTAACCCCCACCGATAAACATAGAGCCTTCATCGATGATACCATCTGGTCCAGCTTCGACAAGTTGCAAAACGCCATCAACATTGACATACCAATTCCCGATCGCTTCACCGCCATTATCATCGATGATAGTAATTATGATTTCATATTCACCGATCTCAGCGTACGCATGGGAACCGCTGACTGTGAATTCTTCTATCCCTAACGAAAATACGTCGGAATTCCCATCCCCCCAGTAAAATGTCGCGGTATAGGTATCTAATGAAGCGATCATGCCGCGTGGATCATATAAGCCATCAAAAAAATCCACTAATAATACGAATTCCGTCTCTACATTGACTTCTGTAGGTCCTGTGATGTTTGTGATTATTGGTGGAACGTTTGACACGGTAACTTCTGCAGCATCCTGTGAAGTCATATCTCCATCAGCAACTTCAAGGATTATATCGCCTGAAAAATCATCCAACCACGTCCATTCTAAATAAGGATTATCCGCATTATCATACCAAACTCCATCGATATTCCAGCGATATGTCAAAGAATCGCCATCCGGGTCAGATGAACCTGATGCATCAAGCAACATTGAGTTACATTCATAACCCAGATAAGGTCCACCAGCTTCAGCAACCGGTGTTTGATTCGCACTGGCATTTGTCGTCATACCAACAAATGTCGTAAGCACCAGCATGATTCCTATACCTATTGTTCTTTTTCTCTTTTGAATGATCATCTCTACCTACCTCCAAAAGCTANTCCATGAACTCATTTGTTAAATGATGTATATAAAAATATCCTAATAAAATTACAAAATGAAAATTGTCTTTTTCGCTTGTTTGTTATAATGAAAACACATAACCTTTAATGAAAAACGATTTAAGGTCATGACCTCTTCTTCAGTCACATAAACACAAAACATGCTCAAGGGGATTAGTTTCAATGACAACAGATTGATGAAGGGTTCCTGTTCTCATATATATTTATCACAAGAGGTAATATGAGGAAATACTCAAAAGCAAAAATGTTCAACAGAAAAGCATCACGGAAACAAAGCAGAGCTGATGAAATCCTTAAAACATTGAATGTACAACCAGGCCAAACCGTAGCGGATATCGGATCAGGTGGAGGATTCTTTACGTTTCTATTTTCTCATCTTGTCGGAGATAAAGGAATAGTCTATGCGATCGATATCAATGAAGAGTTCCTGGAGTTTATCAACAATCAGGCGACTGAACATGGATGCACAAACGTTACGACGGTGCTGGCGAAAGAACAGTCTTTCCCCATCCCATCTCAACCGATCGACCTTATCTTTGTCCGCAACNTGTACCATCATTTACACAACCGTATTCAATATTTCGCGAANGTAAAGAGCTTGTTATCAGCTTATGGACGAGTCGCGATCATCGAATATTCTCGTCAAGGTTCTGTTTTTAGTTTTCACCGACGGTGTGGTCATAATGTCCCCCGGGAAGCAATCTATGAAGAAATGAGAAAAGCGGGGTTCAAGGTTTCTTCATCGTTTGATTTTCTCCCGGTTCAATCTTTTACAATCTTTACACCAATACCGTAAAAAAACAGAAGAAACGGGAGATGGAGACGANACTATTAAATAGACCACCACCCCCAATATTAACANTTGTTAATTATAACGAAAGAGNTCAACACATATGAAAAACACACCAACGAAGATATTTCTCCTGTTAAGCCTACAGACTCTTCTGACCANCTCATTAATTGGATGCCTACAACAACAACACATTCAACTCGATGCTGTCGAAATAAGAGAATACCAAGGAGAAAAACTCTCCTCGGTGAACGATTTCCGAGAAAACTCCATCAAAGGTCCACAACACATCAATCAATCAACTTATCGGCTCAAGATTACTGGACTTGTCGCTACACAAAAAAACTACAGCTATGACGAGATCATCACCAGGTTCCAACAATATAAAAAAGTCGTCACCTTAGATTGCGTCGAAGGCTGGAGCGTCAAAATCCTTTGGGAAGGCATCCTCGTAAGAGACCTCATCAACCAGGTACATCCCGATCAAGCTGCTAACACCATAATCTTCAAAGCATATGATGGCTACACCACCTCCTTCCCCCTTAACTACACAATAAACAATAACATCTTACTTGCGTACAAAATGAACAATGCGACTATTCCCGTCGAACGCGGGTTTCCCTTCCAACTCGTCGCAGAGAGTAAATGGGGGTACAAATGGATCAAATGGGTCACTGAAATCGAGCTGTCAGACAATCTCAATTATAAGGGATATTGGGAAAGCAGAGGTTATTCAAACAATGGTGGTCTTAATGAAAGTTACATCGGAAAGTGAACGCCATGAAAATCCTGCAGATCATTAAAACATTNACCCATGTACTTCTTACAATTGTCATCATCATCTTCATCGTCACGGGAATTGGGATTACCAACTACCATATTATCGATGAAATCACTGCAGGTGCCTTATCTAAGGTAACCTTGTTTCAGATTCATTCCAACCTTCCCATCCCACTCATCGTTTTACTCATTGCCCATATTGGTTTTACTATCGGAAAAAAATTCCATAGGAAGCATCAAGCTTCTGCTGAAGAATAGAGGTCAGATTAGTACAAAAACCATTTAAGTAGTAAGCCTTTTGGTCTTGATCGTGAACATAAAACACCTTGGTGTGGTTGCGATATTGCTCGCCAGCATCATGTGGGCGATGGAACCGATACTCGCAAAGCTATCCTACGAGAACTCGGATTTTCTCCATACCTCAGCAATACGAGCCATTGTTGCTGCGCTCACCGCATTTATCTATATTGCACTCACAAGGAGATCTTCTTTGAAAGTGACAAGACAGCAGCTTTCACCTCTGATATACATCGCTATCGTCGGAACACTGGTTGCAGATTTCCTGTATTTCTTTGCTTTGTCGCAAGTCCCGGTGATTGATGCAGTCATCATTGGGCATATGCAACCGATCTTCATCATCGCCTTTGGATTTTTCTTGTTGAAAACAGACGCTTTAACAAAATTCGACTACCTTGGTATCTGCTTAATGATCATCTCAGGACTCCTGGTCACAACCAAAACTCTGGACAACCTCGTTGCGTTCAGGTTCGGCACTCTAAGCGATCTCATCGTTCTGTCCGCAACCATCGCCTGGGCGACCTCTGCAATCGTGATGAAAAAATATCTTACCGCGATGAACGCAGGGNTAATCACATTCTACCGTTTTTTCTTCCCCGCCCTTATTTTTGCAATGTATCTCGGCTTAACCTCTTCACTGATAATTGCCAATATCTATCAGGTCTGTATCGGTGTTATTATCGGCGCCGGGACAATCCTTTATTACGAGGGATTAAAACGCTTGAAAGCTGCACAGGTGTCTGGCCTGGAGTTATCAACCCCTTTCTTCGCAGCGATTCTGGCATTTTTCTTTCTCAACGAGATCGTGACCAGCTTGCAGATTGTAGGAATGGCATTGCTCTTCGGTGGCATCTTTTTCATATCAAAAAAGGAAGGGTAAGTTATTAAGTCGCATCAAGTGCTTTTCGTATTGCCTGGGCAAATGAAAGCACATCCTCAGGTTTCGTGGTAAACGAGCACATTAGCCGCACCTCACAGGTGTGTTCGTTGAATCGATGGAAATAATACTGTCTCTGCAACCGAGTAATACACTGATTTGGGATCTTCGCGTACACCATATTTGCCTCTACCTTTTGGGTTATCTGCACTCCAGGGATATTCTGGATCTGGCGTGCGAGAAGATGCGCCATCTCATTGGCATGTGATGCATTCTGCAGCCACAGATCGTTGGAAAGAAACGCTGAGAACTGTGTGGAGATATACCGCATTTTACTGGTAAGCTGCATTCCTTGTTTGCGGATGAACTCAAAATTCTTCGCAAGTGCTTTGTTGAAAAACACCACTGCTTCCCCGTACATCATCCCATTTTTCGTTCCACCGAACGACAAGACATCCACACCGACCTTACCGCATATTTCATTTAAACCGACATTCAAGAACGCTGCAGCGTTGCACAGTCGGGCACCATCCATATGAAGCAACATGTCATGCTTATGGGCAAAATCAGCGAGTTTTTGTATCTCCTTTGGACGATAAGTTGTCCCACGTTCTGTCGCCTGCGTCAGAGAAATGACATGCGGCTGAGCCATATGCGCATCACCAACACCTATGAGATACGGTTGGATCAGATCAACAGTGAGTTTCCCATCGCTTGTCGGGATGTTCACCAGTTTACAGCCTATAAAACACTCAGGGCCGCAACATTCGTGAACAGTCAGATGAGCGCTCTCTGCACAAAAAACAGAATGAAAAGAGTCGGTGACGGTTTTCAATCCAAGGATATTTGCAGCGGTTCCGTTATAGACGAAAAATATTGCAGATTGTTTCCCAAAAATCTCCTTCATTTGTTCGACAGCTTTTTTTGTATATTTATCAAGACCGTACGCAACGGTATATCCTTCATTGACGTTTCTGAGAGCGTCGAGAATATCAGGATGCACACCGGAATGATTATCGCTTCCAAAANCTGCAAATGATAGCATACAAGGCCCAAGCAGCAGTTGTTATAAAAATTATTCTGTCATGTCATTACAGTCTTTCGATAAAAAAAACAGTAAAAACGTCGTGTATATCCACTTAGCGATATCACCAATAGTTATGGTTTTAAAAAAAAAA
>JGI20214J51088_10003146_pt1 | contig 10925 bp, 5 predicted proteins | sample WetSurMetagenome_FD_51088 | JGI IMG/M metagenome (IMG submission 51088)
GTTTTCATGGTAAGCTTTTTTGATGTATAACGGCATAAATGAGGTCATCCATCCGTGACAATGAACTACATCGGGCGGCCATCCTAATTTTTTAACGGTTTCAAGTACACCGCGCGAAAAGAAAATTGAACGCTCGTCGTTGTCGCCGTAAAACACGTTGTTTTTATCCCGAAAAACATACTTGCGCTGGAAATAGTCTTCGTTGTCGATGAAATAGATCTGCATTCTGGCCGACTGGATCGAAGCAACTTTAATAATCAGGGGATTATCAGTGTCGTCGATGATCAGGTTCATTCCCGAAAGGCGAATTACTTCATGAAGTTGATTACGCCGTTCGTTGATGTTCCCGAATTTTGGCATGAATGTGCGTATTTCGCGGCCACGCTCCTGAATTCCCTGGGGTAAGTGCCTGGAAATGTGCCCCATAGGGCTATCTTTTAGATAAGGTGTGATGTCCTGCGAAACAAATAATACCTTGGTTTTCTCCATAGGTTGCCTGACTCTTGAAAAGGGATGCAAAGGTAGTAAAAATTTTGCACTCAATCAATTAACCCTTATATACAACTAATTTGCTAACAGGAACAATAAGATGCTATTCCGGGAGAAGATATTTCGAAATTTTTAATAGTAATTGTTTCCGGTTGATCGGTTTTGCCACGTAGTCGTCGGCACCGGCATCAATACAAAGTTTCTTTTCATCATCGAGCGCATGGGCTGTTTGGGCAATAACAGGCAATCCCGGCTTTTGTTCCTTGACCAGGCGCGTTGCCGTGTATCCGTCCATGAGCGGAATTTGAATGTCCATCAGTATAAGATCAACATCGTTGGAGAGAGCCAGGTTAACGGCTGCTTCGCCGTCACAGGCATGTAAAATCGATGCTTTGGTACGTTCAAGCACAATATTCAGGAAGCGGTAGTTGATTTCATCGTCTTCAACAATCAGTATTGTTTTGCCTTCAAAATTGAATTCGCCTGTTGTTTTAGCGGTTTTAGCTGCTTGTTGTTGAGCTGTGGATAAAGGATTGTAAGGTATTGTGAAATAGAAAGTTGACCCTTGTTCGGGTTCTGATTCAACCCAAATTTTCCCTCCAAGAAGTTCAACAAGCCCCTTTGAAATGGCAAGGCCAAGCCCTGTTCCGCTGAATTCTCGCGAATAGCTGTAATCAAGTTGCCTGAAACGTTCAAAAATAAGCTGATGGTTGTCCCTGGGGATACCTATACCGCTGTCCTGAACAAAGAAGCATAGCATATTGCCTTCATGTTTCCTATACCCGAAACTTATGTAACCTTCACGCGTGAATTTGATGGCATTGGCCAGCAGGTTCGTAAGCACCTGCTGCAGGCGCAGCATATCGGTTTTTATGTATTCCGAAAGTTGTTCACGGGGAAGGTCAAGCGAGAACTGAATGCTGCTTTTTTGTGAACTGTTGAATTGCTCCCGGAAGGTAAGATATTGATCGTGGAGAAAATCATTGAGCGAAATTTCAACCTGGTGAATTTCAAGCTGATCCGATTCTATTTTGGCTATATCAATGATGTCGTCGATCAATTTCAGCAGGTGATTACCGCTGTTCCTGATGATGGAAAGAAATTCATTCTTTTCAGTTTCTGATAGGGACGGATCTTTGAGCAGTTCGATAAAGCCTATGATGTGATTCATCGGAGTCCTTATTTCGTGCGACATGCTTGCGAGGAATGCCGTTTTAAGCCTGTCGGATTCTTCGGCTTTAAGTTTTGCCTTTTCAAGCTCCGAAATCACCTGCTTCCGACCGATAGCGTTGGCAATGATCTGGCTGCTTAGACGAAGCGTATTTACAGCTTCATCAGGCCAGGTAAACTCAGTTTCACAGCTATGGAATCCGATATGCCCCATATAGAGGTTATTAACGAGCATAGGAATCACGAGAAGCGATTTGATATTCAGTGGGTTAAAAATCTCGGCAACATGGCTTTCGGTGAAAGCAGCTTTGAAAGTTGACTTATTCGCCTGTAACACATTTCCGGCTTTGATGTACTCAAAAACAGGCTTGAATTGCGAGATCTCGAGATGACTTATCTGGTTGTCAACATTAAGTGATTCTTCCGCTGTCCAGCTTAAATAAAGGTCGCAGGCTGTTGCATCGGGACGCAACAGATAAACCTGGGCATATTCGCAGTTAGCAAATTGTGCAGTTTGTTTTAATGTTTCAACGATGGCGCTTTCAATATGTTCAGGTTCCAGGTTGATAAGATCGGATGACGCCCGGCTCAGGAAATTGATGAATTCATACTTCTGTTTCAACGATTCTTCAGTTGCTTTTCGAACCGAGATATCGCGAAGAATGCCTTGAGCATACAATTTGCCTGCGAGTTCGAAACGGCTGAGGCTTATTTCGCCATAGAACTCACTTCCATCAAAGCGCTTATGAAGCCATTCAAAAGTAACCGGCTTACCCGAAAGTGCTTCCCGATAAAGCCTTACACCTTTTTCATACGAGAATTCACCATCAGGTTGTATCTCAGGTGAAAAACTAAAAATTGACGCACCTATTATATTATCTATGCTACACCTGAACATTTCCGACATTCTGCTATTACCTTCGAGAAATACGCCGTTCTCCAAGATGCATATGCCATCTGTCGACATTTCAAAGAGGCCCTGGTATTTCGTGCGGTTTTCGGCTGATAACTTCTGGGCACAGACTCTTTCACTAATATCAATATAAATACTGAATACCGCTGATTCGGGAGGTGTTGGGTGCAAGTGCCTACCTAAAATTGATACATTAACAGGCAATCCATCCTTGNGGTACCTTATTCCTTCATAAGAAATCTCGTTACCGGCAAGTGATTTTTCAGTCAGTTGCCGCGCGCTTTCTCTTTCTTCGGGTGAGGGAAGGATGTCGTCGAGTTTTTTACCCGCGAGGTCTTTTTCCTGGTAACCAAAAATTTCGGTAAACCCTTTATTGATATGCTGAACTTCGCCATCCGAATTGAGTACGGCAATCCCAAATGGTGAACTGTGGAACAATTCTTCGAAATAGCGTTTGTCAACTTTAAGAGCTTCTATCAATTGTTGGCGGTGAATAGCCGAGCCCATCATCTGGGTGAAATGCCGTATAAGGCGGTATTCCATGCGCCGCCAACGCTTGAACTCGCAAAATTCGAGCGATAAAGCACCTATCCAGGTATCTCCGGCAAACAAGGGAATGGCAACCAGCGAAGTTAATCCGGTGAGATGATCCTGCAATTGAGTACCTTTTTTGTTGCCTGCACGAACGGTTCGGTTTGAGCGCAATTGGGCAACCCAATTTCCGAGAGCTTCTGCCACCAAAGCTTGTGCAGGCAGCAGCTTGTTTTGCATGCGGCCTGTTGCACTGCTGAAAGGCTGCAATCCCTGGTTAGCTGAAGCCCCTTCAAGATTCCCTGCCCAAAAAATGCTTACACGTGAACTTGCCGTGGTAAGTTGCAGACCGCCTAGGATCGCAACAAGTTTCTCATCCCAATGTTTTGCCGTCATGAAATATCGCGAAGCCATGGCAGTAAATCCGTAAAGAGCTTCGGGCTGCTGTATTTCAAGTGAAACAAAAGGTTTGTCAACTGTGTATTTCATGGTTTAGTTGCTGGAAGATTCTGATATTGGAAATTTGTAGGAAAACGCCTGATATTCTTCAGGTATTGCAATCTGCGCAGCGAAATTATAAAAGAAACGGATGGGTTTTTCAAATACTGCGACATTAACCACAAAAGGCTTCCCCTGAATAAGAGGAAGCCTTTATGCACTTAAATTTATGTTGGTCAAGCCTTTACACGGTTCGATTTCCGACGGTCGAGCCTGACTTTTAGTTCATAGGTAATCAGATACATGGCAGGTACAAAAATCAGCGTAAGGAATGTGGCAAAGCTCAGGCCGAAAATAATGGTCCACGCCAGGGGGCCAAAAAACATTACGTTATCGCCGCCAATGTGAATATGAGGATTCAACTTAGTAAACATGGTGATAAAATTCATGTTGAAACCAATGGCTAATGGAACCAGACCAAGAATCGTTGCAGTTGCCGTGAGTATAACAGGCGTAATACGGATTTTCCCAGCCTGAACAATTGCTTCGCGTGTTTTGTAACCACGTTCTTTCAGGGTATCAATGAATTCGACGATCAGGATACCGTTTCGAACAACAATACCGCCAAGGGCAACAATTCCAAGTCCCGTCATGATGATTGAAACGCTCATGTTGAAGATTACGATACCCAGGAATACGCCGATAATACTGAAGAAAACTTCGCTGAGTATAAGCAGCGATTTGCTCAGTGAATTGAATTGCGAGATAAGGATGAAGAAAATCAACCCGATAGCAATCATCATGGCTTTGGCCAGGAATCCCGCGGCTTCAGCCTGGTCTTCCCGTTCACCTGTGAGTTTTATTTCTACCCCTTCATGTTTCGGGAAATTGGCAGCGTATTTTTCAATCAGCGGTACAATTTCGTTGGCGGTATAACCCGAAAGCACCTCACTCGATATGGTGATAATACGCTTAAGATTCTGCCTGTGAATGCCTCCGTAAGTATAGGTATAGTCAATCTTAGCAACCGACGAAAGAGGTATTTGACGGAGCAATCCGGAATTCATATCGCGATAGGTTATTTTCAGGTTCATCAGGTTATTGATGTTTTCGCGTGTTGCCTTTGAGTAACGCAACTGAATAGGAAATTCGTCCTCCCCTTCCTTATACTTCGAAATTTCCTTGCCCAGCACGGCGGTACGGATTTCGAGGGCTATCTGGCCGGTTGAAATTCCTTCGATATTTGCGCGTGTACGGTCAATGTTGATGTTGATTTCAGGTTTCGATGTTTGGAAATCAGATTTTAGTTCTTCCACACCCGGAACCTGCAACGAATCAAGATAATGCCTGAATGCTTCCGCATCATTAATGAGATCGGTAAGGTTTTCACCTGTGACCTCAATATTGACAGGCTTTCCGGTAGGAGGTCCCATCCTGTTTTTAGCTACCACAACTTCGGTTCCCGGTATACCTTTGACTGCCTGACGGATATCATCGAGGTATTTGGAAGTATTGGTATGTTTTGTCCGGTTTTTATATTCAACAAAATTGATTGATACCTTACCTTTTTCCGATGAGGCTGAACGGTCGAATAGCCCTTCACCGGCGCCCAATGCTATATTGGTGATAACTGATTCAACATTAGGATTATTCCTGCCCAGTACCGAATATATTCTTTGTTCAACTATGCGAGTGACCGAATCGGTAACTTTCTGGTCAGTTCCCACCGGTAATTTTACATAAACGTTGATTGTATTGGGGTGATTATCGGGGAAGAAAAGCACTTTTGGACTTCTGATTCCGATTAAGACAAAGGTTAGGAAGAACAAAAGCGTGGTACCACCAAGCAACCAGTAAGGATTTTTTCCTTTCAGGAAAACGCGGAGCTGTTTTTCATAAATTTTCATGAGCCANGGCCAACCTTTGGTTTGCCACCAATTGATGTATGGTTTGAGTATTGTATGGTAAAACACCACCATCAATGCTGCAAACACCATCAGGTTGCCAAATCCGAAAGCTATTTCGCTTTTATTCATGGCAAAAATCAGGTAGCCAATCAACGAAATACCTAGTAAAGTAAGTACTGTTCGCCATTCACGCCTGTGTGACCGCTTTACATCGGGAGCATCGTACTCGTGTTTCATGAATGAAACCGCAAATACGGGATTAATGATGTAAGCGACAAAGAGCGAAGCGAACAGTGTAAGTATCAGAGTAACAGGTATATAATGCATGAATTTCCCGGTAATACCCGGCCAGAATGCCAACGGGAAAAACGGCGCCAGGGTAGTGAGAGTTCCCGAGAGGATGGGCAGGAAAACCTCACCCGCAGCTTGTTTAGCCGCCAAAATTATATTCGGCTGTGTTCGATGTATTCGGTGCGTATTTTCAATTACCACGATGGCATCGTCAACCACAATTCCAAGGGCAAAAATGAAGCCGAACATCACGATCATGTTCATNGTGAAACCAAGTCCAGGCATGACCATGTAAGCAACGAACATTGACAGGGGAACCGAAAGTCCGACGAAGAACGAATTGGTGAAACCCATGAAGAACATAAGTACGATAGTCACCAGGATGAATCCCAAAATGATGGTATTGTTCAATTCGTCGAGGGTGTTGCGGGTGTAACGTGACATATCGCCGGTGATGGAGACCTTGAGGTCGGCCGGGTAAAAATTCTTTTCCAACTCATTGTTTATGAGATCTTTGATCTTATCGGAAGCATTGATAAGGTTTTGACCGCTTTTCTTTATCACGTTGAGAGTTATGACGTTTTCGCCGTTAAGCCGCGAAAAGCTCTCTTGTTCCTTAAAACCATCCGTTATTGTCGCAATGTCTTTCAGGTAAACCAGCGCTCCACTTGACGATTTAAAAGCCAGGTTGGTTAGTACACCAACATTATCGAACTGACCAATAACACGGATGGATCTTTTCATCCCGTAAGTGGTGATGTTGCCTGCCGAAATGGTCATGTTTTCAGCAGCAACAGCACGTTCAATATCCGAAAATGTTGCGCTGGCAGCCTGCATCTTGTACATATCCACGTCGATCTGTATTTCACGTTCGAGGGCGCCGACTATGTCAACGCGGGTAATTTCCTTGAATCCTTCAATACGGTCCTGGGCTGTTTCAGCATATTTTTTCAACCTTTCCAGATCATAATTTCCTGAAAGCTGAATATACATGATGGGTATTTCAGAGAAGTCAATTTCGGCAACATCGGGATCACGCGGAAGGTTGCTCGGCAGATCGGAGTGCGATTTGTCAACGGCATCTTTTACGCGTTGTTTTGCTTCCGAAACATCTACATCGGTGTTGAATTCGATTACCACCATGGAAAAATCCTGCAATGAATTACTGGTGATCTTCTTTACTCCATTTACACCTTTCAATTGTTTTTCAATTGGACGTGTAACGAGATTTTCCATGTCGGTGGGTGAAGTGCCGGGGTAAACGGTATTCACCAAAACCGTTGGGATTACTATTTCAGGAAACTGTTCCTTAGGTATTGTGCGGTAACTCTGTATGCCAAGCAAGGTGATAAAGATGGCAAGCACATAAACACTCGTCCTGCTGTCGATAGCCCAACTGGTGGCAAAAAATTCCTTGAAATTATTTTTTTTCATTGAGATGCTTTTATTGTGGAGTTAGAATATGGCATCACCGGGTAGTTAAGCCAAATTTGCTGGTTGACGGAAAGATGTATGACCTTACATTATTTTTAACATCTGTCCTTCGATAAGCGAATTGTAACCGGTTGTGATCACCTTGTCGCCTTTCTGAAGTCCGGAAATAATTTCGGTAAGGCCGTTATAATTCTGGCCAAGTTCCACTTTTTGTTTGCGGGCAATGATTTTACCATTTTCATCAACAGCGAGGAATACGAATTTACCCGCTTGTGACTCCTGTACTATGTTGATAGGCAGTGCAATAGCATCTTTTTTGTTATAATCATTTATTTTGACCACGGCAAGCATATTGGCACGGTATTCAACTCCCGGGGTGGAACCAAGACGNGTTTCAATCGTAAATGTGCGGTTTACAGGATTGATATATTTACTTGAAAACCTCACATTAGAAGTTACCTCTTTATTGTAATCAGGGAAGAAGATTTTTACCGAATTACCGGTTTTAACTTTTGCCGCGTAAACCTCGGCGATATCGGCCATGATTTTGGCATTGCTGAAATTCACCACCCTGAAAGCAGGCGCGCCGGGCATCGCCATCTGTCCCACCTTCACATTTACTTCTTCAACAGTTCCGTTGATGGGCGCTTTTATGCGCGTCATGCTCAACTGGTTGTTGATTGTAGCGAGATTTCTCTCAAGGCTTTCCTTGTTATTCTTTGCAGTAAGAAATTGAATTTCGCTGCCTATCTTCTGATCCCAGAGTTTTTTCTGTTTTTCGAATACAGTTGTGGCGAAGTCGAGTTGTTGCCTCACAGCTTCTATCTGTTTCTGCATCACGCTGTTGTCTATCTGTGCAAGGGTTTGTCCNTTCGAAATTCTATCGCCTTCCTTCACGTAAACCTGTATAACGGCGCCCGACATTTCGGCCGAAACAGCGATATTGTCCTCACCGTCAACTTTGCCCTGAACTTCGATGTAGTGATTGAATTCACCAGGTTGAACTTCGGTAACAACAACATCTTTATAATTATATACGGTACTGTCGGTGATTTTCAACTCCGACTCCAGTTTTTTAATCTGTTCGCCCAGTTGGGCATATTGTTTTTTAAGCGCTGCAAGCTGCTCTTTTTTTCCTGCCGGTTTACTTCCACATGCAGCTACAAAGGCTGCTAATGCTACGATAGCTATGCTCTTATAAAGTGTTTTCATTTTTCCAGTGATATATGGTTTATTGATTGTTGGTAAGTTTATCGAGTTTGTTTTTTGCTGCCAGCAAAGTGTATGCGGCGGTGAAATAGTTCGACTGCGCCGTCAGATATTGGTTTTGGGCGGTGGTCAAATCGAGGCTTCCCGAAAGGCCTTCCTTATATTTGATGGTGATCTTGTCGTAAATTTTACTGGCAAGTTCAACATTATGTTTTTCGTTCAGGTACTTTTCGTACGAAGTACGGAACTCATTTCGGGCATTGATGTATTCAAGTTTAAGGCCATCAATGGCTAGTTCCTTGCTGTTCCTGATCTTTTCCAACTCAAGTTTGCGCTCGGCAACCATGGCATTACGCTGTCCGCTCGAAAAAATGGGGATACTCATCGAAACGCCTGCTATGTCTTTCATTGTGAAGTCGAAATCGGCTTTTTTTATCTTTTCAGAATGTTTGTAAAAAGCTGCAATGCTGGGCAAATAGCCGCTTTGTTCGCGTTTCAGGTTTAGTTCACCCAACTTTTCCTGGGTGCTCATGATTTTGTAGGTGATGTTATTTTCGAGATTCATCTGGCGTCCTTCGATGGTTTCGAGAGTGATGCCGGTCAACGTGGAATTCAAATCGTCGGTAAGTTCAATCGCGTTTTCGAAAGGCAGTCCGAGCTGGAATTTGAGCAGATCCCTGGATGCATCAACCTGGCGGCCAAGGGTTTTCAAGGCATTCGACAGGTTACTCGAGGTTAATTCGATCTGGTCAACATCGGTGTTTTCGATAAAACCCATCTTCAGCATCTCGCGCATGTCCGATAAGGTTTTGTTGATATTTTCGTAGGATTGTGCTACTATTTTTTCGTTTTGTTCTAGGTCAAGGATGAGGAAATAGGTGTTGGCAATGGTTTCACGGACATCAATCTCCGATTTTTCAAGGCCCTGGTCGCTCATTTGATAGTACACTTTCGATGCCTGTAAACCAACCAGGTAAGCACCGCTGAAGATGATCTGCGACAGGTTTATATCAAGTGAGAGGTTGTTGGGTACTCCCAACGCAATGTCCGCGCCCGGAACAGTATTTAGGTAAATTGTACCTCCATTGCCGTCGGGAACACTTGAGGTTGTACCTAAATGAGTGTTGAAATCAAATGGGATATATTCGGTACTGATTTGTGTTCCGCTAAAATTTATTGTCGGCACTTTAAAAATATGCTGGTAATTGGCTGAAGCGCTTACTTGAGGAAGCCCGATCGCCGTGGTTTCCCAAATCTTCTTCTTTGCCAGTTCGGTGTCGATACGTGAATTTTTTACAGTCCGGTTATTCAGTAAGGCATACTCCTGTGCCTGTTTCAAGCTGAATTGTGTAGGCGACTTAATGCCTGTTTCCTGCGCCTGCATTATCCCCGGGAAGAGAAATACCGCTACAAGGAGCAGTAAAAAAAAGGTTTTTAATGAGTTCATATTTCAGATGTTGGAGTTTTTATTGCTAAGTTGTTTTTCATAGTATGCAAGCCCGTGAGAATTTGAGATACCCCGGATGTGATTATCAAACATTACGTTGAATACAGTATCGGGCGACAATCCTGCTGTTGAGAGGAAATCCGGATCGTGTATGTTTTCGAGTTTTTGTACATAGAGCCTTGCTACAAGTTCAACATCGAGGTCGCCGCGATATAAGCCTTCTTCGATACCCTGCCTGATGTTGGTCACAATAGCATGATAAATGGATTCTTTCTTTGCCTGGTAAAATTCNTTGAAAATGGCAGGGTAATATTTCTTCAGTTCAAAAGTCAATGCAGGATTGAATTGCTTCATATTGGCACAGATTATCCGGCTGCTGGTAAGCAGTTGGTCAATCGCATTCATGCCGGCTAATGCTTGCTGGTGCTCTGCCTTCAGGCTTTCATGCTTCAATCGGCTTAAAATTGCTTTAATCAGGTCAGCTTTATTCTCAACGTATTGATACAGGGTCTTTTTTGAGATGCCCAAATCGCGGCATATATCGTCCATCGAAAGATTCCGTATGCCATAACGGGCAAACAGGTGGGCGCTTTCGCTGATAATTTTCTCAAATTTTTCGTCCATGATGCTAGAAATGGGCTGCAAAATTAATCATTCTGGAAACTTAGGAAACGAAATAACAAAAAAATGTTTCTTTTGTTTCGAAAAATTAATTTGAAGAGGCAAAATTCTTTGACCTTTGATTAAATAGAAACCTGAAAACGGTAAAAGCCGAAAATTCCCGGTGAATACGGAATAATAAACGATTTAATGATAGGTTGAATAAGAATTCCGGAATCTCAATGGCTTTTTATTGACCCTGACCGGTTCTTTATACCGAATGAAATGGTGAGTAGCGCCATCAGCGCAGAAACCAGCAAGCCTATTCTGCCGATGTAATCGCCAAATTTAACATAAAAAGTCAGCCGTGAATTGGCATTTATTTCCTGACGAATGGCAATAGCAGTCCAATAAGTTGTTCGCTGCAAAATATCACCCCGTTGGTTAATGAAACAAGAAATGCCCGTATTGGCCGAGCGAGCCACACTGCGGCGGG
>JGI20214J51088_10003147_pt1 | contig 10924 bp, 9 predicted proteins | sample WetSurMetagenome_FD_51088 | JGI IMG/M metagenome (IMG submission 51088)
AGCAAGGGCCAGAACGAGTAGCTACGCCCCAGCCCGATGATCTTCTCGATCTGCACCGGCATGGCGATGCCGCCCGGCAGCCGCACCGGGCCACCCATGACCTCGTCGTCACAGTCGGCGTCGGCAGCGAGCAGCCCCGCCCTTTTCGCCTGCGCCTCCTCGAGGGCGTCGCGTACTTCTGCATCACTCGCGTGCCGAAGCCGGAAGTCGCTCATTCCCATTCGAGGGCACCCTTCTTCCATGCGTAGACATAGCCCACGAGGAGGATGGCGATGAACACGAACATCTCGATCAGGGCCGGCGTACCCAACTCACGCAGGGTGATGGCCCAGGGATAGATGAAAACTGCTTCGAGGTCGAACAGCACGAAGAGCACGGCGACCACGTAGTAGTGCACGTTGAAGGGTCCGCGGGCGTCGTTGACCGGCAGAACGCCACACTCATAGGCGAGGCCCTTGTTGGGATTCGTGCTGCGCGGAGCCAGAAGATGGGATATGGAGACGAATGCGATGGCCATCGCTGCTCCGATGGCGAACATGATCGCAAACTGTATGACCAAATCGATGGTCGGGTTTACCAAGCGAATGCCTCGTGCCGGGATTGTTCAGCGCCAACATCCGGGCGGTGCGCTACGCTGCCGCGGGACCGAGATGGACTCTAACAAATCTGGTTGGCCCACGCAAGATAGTTTCAACCAGTGGAACAACATTCTATGTGGGGTCTCTCGGCTATTGCGGGAATTTGCTCGGATTTCGTCTGATCAGGTTCGGCGTGGGCTATACTTCCCGGGTGGCGAAGGAGGAGACCAAGAGCATGCCCATCATGGGGCACCTCGGGGAGTTGCGCAAGCGGCTCACCTGGGTAGCCTTGGTTGTCGTCGTTTTCGTCATCGCGGCCTTCGTCGAGAAGAACTATGTCTTCGACGTGCTGATGCATCCGCTGCGCGCGAACACGTCGATCACCGAACTCGTCACCCTGGGCGTCACCGAGGCGTTCATGTCGGTGCTCAAAGTCTGCATCTACGCCGGCCTGATCTGCGCCCTGCCCTTCATCCTGTACCAGTTCTGGGCCTTCATCCTGCCCGGCCTCTATGAGAACGAGAAGAAGAGCGTCATTCCCTACGTTCTCTCCACCACCGTGCTGTTCTTGGGCGGCATCGCGTTCGCGTACTTCGTCGTGCTGCCTGTCGGTTTGCGGTTCATGATCGGCTACGCGCCCGACATCTTCCACCAGTTCCTCCAGGCCGACCGCTACGTCACCTTCATCTCGATGTTCCTGCTCGCATTCGGGGTCGTGTTCGAGTTGCCGATCGTCATGATGCTTCTTTCCTGGGCCGGCATCGTGAGCCACCAGCGCATGCGCAAGGTGCGCCGGTACGCCATCCTGGTCGAAGCGATCGTGGCCGCCGTGTTCACTCCCAGCCAGGATCCACTCAGCATGTGCCTGATGCTGGGTCCGCTGATCGTTCTCTATGAATTCGGCATCTGGCTGTCGAAGATCTCCACGAGACGCAGGGAGAAACGCAGGGCGCTCTCGGAGGCCGCTGATGCGGCCACCATGGCCGAGGCGTCCCGTATGGCCGCGGCAGCCGGAATGGCCGAAGCCGCCGAGAGCGAAGGGTTGGGTCTCGGAAGCTGACCTCGACTTTCGCACGGTTCGATGTTGCCGTAGCCTTGGTGATGGTGTTACCATCAGGCCATGACTGAACCGAAGCGCACGGACGCCAAGAAAGGCCAGGCCGCCGATATCCGGCTCCATCCCGTCGCGCCGCACACCGTCAGCGACCAAGTCGCTTCCCAGCTCCGCCGCCTCATCACGTCCGGCGAGTTCAAGCCAGGCGACCGCATCCCGGCCGAGCGCGAATTGGCCACCATGCTCGGCGTCGGCCGCCCGGCTGTGCGAGAGGCGTTGCGTGAGCTGCGCGCCCAGGGACTGCTCAACACCGGGCGCGGAGCCCAAGGCACCACGGTGGCGAACCTGCCCTCCCCGAGCTTCTCGGAGCCGCTGGCCGTGCTGGTCGGCAAAGGCGCCGAGCGGATCATCGAACTCATGGAGATCCGCAGCGCGGTCGAGATCGAAGCCGCGGGCCTCGCCGCCCGTCGCGCCACCCTCGAGGATCTTCACAGCATGTCGCTCGCGCTCACTGCCCCCGAGGACGTGATCACTCCCGAGGACGACGTGGCCTTCCACCTGACCATCGCCGAAGCCACGCACAATCCGCTGTTTCAGAGCGTCATCCAGCAGCCGGTCGACATCCTGCACGACCACATGGCTGCCATCTTCGCCGCCTACTACAAGGAACCGGGCGGAGCGATCGCCCTCCAGCAGCAGCACGACGCCATCCGCCGCGCCATCCGCTCCGGAGATGAACAGAAGGCCCGCCATGCTATGCGCCAGCACCTGGACCACGTCGCCCGGGGTCTCGCCCAGCTCGTCGGCACCGGCAGGGTCATGCGCCTTGTCTTCGTCGACCTCGACGGCACTCTGCTCTCCGGCCCGCGCCATATCTCCGAACGAACCAGGCGCACCATCGGCAACGTCCGCGAGGCGGGGGTCGAAGTGGTGCTGGTCTCGTCACGCCCGCCGCGGCAGATGCGTGCGTTCCACCAGGACCTCGGCCTGCACACTCCGGTCATTGCCTGCGACGGGGCGCTTCTCTGGAACTTCCAAGCCGCGGCCGGCCTCGTGCACACCCCGGTCGACCAGCGCTTGGCCACCGAGATCGTGACGGCAGGGCGCGAGCTCAAGGCGGTGGCTAACATCGAGAGCGACGACGAGTGGTTCACCGATCGTCTCGCCAACCCCGAGCCCGACAGCATCGCCGACTACGAGATGCTCGACCCCAGCGGCATCGGCACAGTCGATGACGTGCTCCGAGCCGGCGAGCCGATCGACAAGGTCTTTCTCGACTTCCGCGACCTCGACGCCGAAGCGGCCGCGGCTGCCATCGACACCATCAAGGACCTGTTCGGCCGGCGAACGACCATGTTCGAGGCGAAACCGCACATCGTCGACATCGTATCGGCTGATGCCTCCAAGGCCTCNATGGCCCAGCAATTGGCCAAGCGCATGCAGGTGCCCGCCGAGCAAGTCATGGCCATCGGCGACGACGACAGCGACGCGGCTCTCCTGCAGTGGGCGGGCATCGGGGTCGCCATGGGCAACGCTACTCCGCAGTGCAAGGCGTCTGCCGACATGATCACGTCGTCGAACCTGCGCGACGGCGTGGCCGAAGCGCTCGAACAGTGGTTGCTGGGAGGCAAGCCAGGCGGGGCGGGCATGAAGGTGCCGAACCCCAGCTAGCCGGTCCTACAGGATCGACCAGAGGGTCACGCCCAAGAAGGCCAGGTACAGCAGCCCTCCGAAGAGCAGCGAGCCAAGTCCGAAGCCCTTCTTCGTGAATCGCAGCCGTCCGTAGAGAATGAGACCCGAGAAGAGCGCTATGCCGGCCGCAACGATAGCGTGCCAGTCGCCGTTGTCGTACAACTTCCACTTAGTGGCCCCGATGCCGATAGCGACAGGGATGGCGCTCTGGAACACCATGGCGCCGGTGATGTTGCCGAGCGCGAGAGTGTCCTTCTTCTGACCCATCCAGACCACGCTGTTGAACTTCTCGGGCAACTCCGTGGCGAACGGAGTGAGCAGCAGCGATATCACCAAGGCCGGCACGCCCAGCGCATGCGCGGCTTTGGTCAGGTTGTCGACGAAGAGGTCGGCACCGTAGACGATGGCCACGAGCGCCACGATGATCTGCAAGATGACGAGCTTGAGTTGTGGCGATTCCGCTGTGCGGTGGAAGTAGAGCGCCCTGCAATCGCCCTCGAGATCTCCCTCGCTCTTCATCGTGTTGCGTACGTAGAGCGCATAGGCGAGTACCAGCAGCGCCGCGATGACGTACCTGAAGGGCCCGATGTCGAAGAAGCCCACCGTTATGGCGACCGTGTAGCAGCCAAGGAAGAACAGCAGGTCGCGGCGCATGATGGATTTGTTGAAGCGGATCTTGCGCGTCCGCTTCTTCATGGCCGTAAAGATGAGAATCGAGACGCCGCACACGAACATGGCCAGCGTGGAGAGCATGAACGGCGCGCCGAGGATGGCCCCTACGCCTATCCCCTCGCCAGCCTCGGCACTGCCGAACAAGATCGCGATGATCGGGATCACGGTCTCGGGTAGCGCGGTGCCTACCGCGGCGAGAACGCTCCCGACCGCACCTTCACCAAGGTGCAGCTTGCGCCCGAACCATTCCACGCCGTTGCAGAAGAGCTCACACCCCGCGAGGATGACGAGGAAGGCCACGATGAGTAGGAAGACGGTCATCCGCGAGATTCTACTTCATGCTTCGAATCCGAGGTAGAGGCTGAGCCCGAGCAGCGCGAGCACTACCGCGGTGCAGGCCACAAACAGCCACATCCGCTTCTTGAGGAACCCGATCAGCAGGGCGGCGACCCGCAGGATCGGCGTTGCTAGCAGCACGAGCAGCCCCAGAGTGAAGAACCCGCCGGGTCGCAGCGCGCCGATCTCGGCCGGGATGCTGCCGATCGACGCCACGTGCACGGCGCTCAGGCCGGGCCGAGCGAACGTGAGCACCACACCCATGAGAAGAATGCCAACCGAGACGAAGAGGCCGATCCGCAGCACTCTGGCGATGGCGTGATTGAGACTGCTCATCGCACGCTGATGCCCACGGACGAAAGCAACATCTGCAGCGCGAGCGCGAACAGCACCACAGCGAGAACGACCGTGAGCACGGAGCTCTTCACGCGGAGCGACAGCTTCGACCCCAGGTATGCGCCGGCTACCACGCCGAGCACCACCGGCACCGTCACGGTCGGATCGACGAGGCCCTCGGTAAAGTACACCGCCGCGCTGGTGCAGGCGGTCACACCGATCATCATGCTGCTCGTAGCGACTGCGGCCCGCACCGGCACCTTCATCGAGACCACCATGACAGGCACCTTCATGAAGCCGCCCCCGACTCCTAGCAGCCCCGACACGACGCCGGCAACGAGCGAAGCCCCCAGACCCGTGTGAAGACGATGCACCCGGTACGACACGACCTCACCGGTGGCACTGTCTTCGTAGGAATCGCCGAAGAGACCGACGTCCTCGTGTGCTATCTGTGGTGGCTTCACCACCCGCTGCCGTACCCCTATATAGACCGAGACACAGATCATCACAGCTCCGAAGATGGCCGAGAGCACAGTCTTGCTGAGGGCCGCGCCGACCAGTCCGCCTACCAACGCGCCCCCTACGGTCATAGTCTCGAGCGTCATGCCCAACTTGACATTGCTGAGGTCCTGCTTTAGATAGGCCGCCGCAGATGTGGTCGACGTGGCGACGACGCCGAGCAGGCTGGCCCCGATGGCGCTGTGTACGGGGATTTTGAGGAACAGCACGAGCCCCGGGATGATGAAGATGCCGCCGCCCAGGCCGACCATCGACCCGAAGGCGCCGCCGGCGAAGCCCACCAGTGCGAGAAGGATCACGTGCGTCATGTCCAAAGGCTATCACGAGGTCACCGTCTGTCCGCCGCTCGGGCGCCGGGCGGAGCGCGACTCTTCGCGTGCTACGCTACTCTGTGATGGACCGGCAGCGCCGGCGTGGTCTGATCCTCAGACGGAGGTGTGCACGATGTTCTGCCGAGCGTGTGGTGCGAAGCTCCTCGAAGGCGCCCGCTTCTGCGGCTCGTGCGGCGCTTCCCAAGCTCAGAAGGAGCCCGAGCAGCCGACCATGATCCGGCCCCCGGCAGAAGCACCCGCGCGCCCGCTCGTTGCGCCGCCCGCTGAGGCGACCGTCGACCCGCACGCCAAGGCGCCGGCCGAGCAGTCTGCCGACCCGGCTTCACAGCCGGACGATCCGACGCAGATCAAGGCGGGGGCGAAGCTGCCGGCGGCCGAGCAACCCATTCCGTCGCAGCCGCCCTACGTACCGGTGCAACCAGTGGCGCCGCCCCAGCCGCAGGCGCCATCTCAAGCGCCCAGCCAACCAGTGGCGCCCTACGGTCAGCCGCCGGCCCCCGCATACGAGCCGCCACCGTACGGTGCCCCGAGCCAGTACGCGGTGCCTGGTCAGTACACGGCGCCGGGCCAGTATGGCCAGCCGCTGGCTCCCTCGGCGACGCCGCGCAAACGCGACCGTCGGCCCCTTTGGATAGGCCTGGCCGCCACAGCAATCATCATCATCGGCGCCGCCGTGGCGGTGTGGCTGCTCGTCATCGACAAGGACGAGCCCACCACGACCAGCACCACCAAGGTCGTCCACACGACCACGACGAAGGTTCCCAGCTCTACCACCAGCGTGGCCTCCTCTACCACCACCTCCACCTCCGCGCCCTCGACCACGGTCACCCTCCCGCCGGGGGCACCGGGCGACTCCCCCGGGCAGTGGGTCGAGCTCGACATCCCCGGGCTGCCGACCGGGGCGTATGTAGTGGCAGTGTCTGACAAGGCGATGCTCATCGACGCAGAAGACGCCACCGGCTACACGCTCTACGCCTATCTCTTCGAGACCAAGGAGCTTGTCCAACTGCCCATCGACGGCCCTGACTTCGGCGGAGAAGACATCGACGGCCTCACAGCCGTTTGGTGGGAGGGCAGCTACAACGAAAGTACGTCCACCTACAGTGACGAGTACATCTACTCGTACCAGTTGCCCAAGGGGCCGAAGGTGAAGATCGCCGGCGGCGACACTTCGGTGTACTACCCACAGATCGCCGGTCAGTGGGTGACGTGGGTGCAGGAGGAGCGCTGGAAGGACAACCCCGACGAGTACTTCTTCTCACGCGTCTTTGGAGTGACGATCGACCCGGCCGGCAACCCGCGGGGCGATGTCGTGGAACTCGTTCCGGCGGCCACCAGCTACGCGCAGGGTGACACCTCCTGGACGTACAGCCTGTCGGAGACCCACCTGGCCTGGGAGAACGCCGCTGCCGTGGACGTCTTCGACCCCGGGGTCTACACCCTCGACCTCACGACCCTGCAGCCCCAGATCGTCGAGACCGAGGTCTGGCGGCCGTCGACCTCGGGCGACAAGGTCATCTACACCGGTGGCGGTCTTGTCATATCCGACCTCGGCAGCGGCAAGATCTCCAATCTCGACCCGCAGGGCGACTTTGCCAGCGCCGCCCCCACCTTCGCGGCCTACTTCAGGCCGAAGCAGGATGGCGACCTCACCGTCTACGAGATCGTGGCCCGCGGGTACACGGGCAACTACGAGCAGACGCTCGGCACCCAGGAGGATCCGCCCTGGCTCTCGCCGCTGATCTCGACGTCGGCGAACCACGTGGCCTTCATCGTCGCGGGCGCGGTGCACGTGTTCGAGTGGCAGGGGCCCAAGACGTACTGAGCCCGGCGGCGCAGCCACGCTCGCTAGGCCCTCCTCCCTGAGGCCCGCCCTCGCTACAGGCTGGGTACGGCGAGGACGATGGCCAGCAGCACGTAGACGCCGGCCACCCAGATGATGCCGGGGGTCCAGGCCTGCCGTTTTCGCCGCCACACCAGCGCCGCCGCGATCGCCGCGCAGAGCAGCACGAAGCGGGCGATGACGAGCAGCCACGACGATACCGAGTACTCCTCGGCGAAGGGCAGCATCCACACCCAGTAGACCGAGGCCACGGTGACGAACGGTGACAGATACAGCTCCTCCAGCCGGTGAATCTGGCTGGGCCACAACAGTGTCGTCTTCACCTGGCTCGCGTAGACCTGCGGCCACCCGAAGAACAGGTACTGCTCCCCGTAGAAGACGTCAGGGGTCATGAGCGCTCCGTCCAACGAGAACACGGAGCCTACCGGGGTCTCGGGGATCTCCGCCGAGGTCAGCTCTCCTTGCGCGCCATCATCCGCCGGCGCCAGCACGATGCCCTCGGTGTAGCCGTGATCGAGCGTCGCCACGAACTGGTCAGCCGGGGAACGTCCGTCGAGGGTGCCGACCAGCAGGAATTCGAGCCTGCCGCCCAGCGACTCCCCCAGTCGCTCCTTCACCTGCACCGTGCAGACGAAGTCATTGGGGTCGATGCCCCGCGCAAAGAACACGACGATCAGCGGCACGACGATGAAGGCCACCAGGAAGGCCGCGGCCAGGCCCCAGGCGGCGGGCAGAGGTTCTTTCGCCCTGCCCACGGCGGGCTTGGTGGTGTCCTGCCAAGGTAGTCTCACACGGTCATGTTACAGCTCGCCGCGCTGGTAGGCCCCCCAGGTCCAGTTTTTGACGAGCGGCATGTCGTCGCCGTACTCCCTGATGTACTGGGCGTGGTCGACGTGGATGTCGCGCACGGCCTGGCGTAGATGGGCAGCTCGCACGGCCAGTCCCGGCACCCGGTCGATGACGTCGCGCGCCAGGCTGAAGCGGTCGATCTCGTTCTGCACCGTCATGTCGAAGGGCGTGGTCGTGGTGCCCTCTTCTTTGTAGCCGCGCACGTGCAGGTTGTCGTGGTTGGTGCGGCGATAGGTCAACCGGTGGATCAGCCACGGATAGCCATGGTAGGCGAAGATGATGGGCTTGTCGGTGGTGAACAGGCTGTCGAACTCCTTGTCGGAGAGGCCGTTGGGATGCTCTTCCTTGGGCTGCAGCGTCATGAGGTCGACCACGTTGACCACCCTCACCCTGAGCTCGGGCAGATGCTTGCGCAGGAAGTCGACCGCGGCCAGGGTCTCCATGGTCGGCACGTCGCCGGCGCATGCCATCACCACGTCAGGCACGGCGCCCTGGTCGTTGCTGGCCCAGCTCCAGATGCCCGCGCCTTCACTGCAGTGCCGTATGGCCGAAGGCATGTCGAGCCACTGAGGCTCGGGTTGCTTGCCGGCGACGATGACGTTGACGAGGTCGCGGCTGCGCACACACTGGTCGGCGACCGCCAGCAGCGAGTTCGCATCGGGCGGCAGGTACACGCGGGTGACAGCGGCTTTCTTGGTGAGCACGTGATCGATGAATCCCGGGTCTTGGTGTGAGAAGCCGTTGTGGTCCTGCCGCCAGACATGGGAGGTCAGCAGGTAGTTGAGCGAGGCGACCGGGCGCCTCCAGGGGATGTGTTCGCACACGTCGAGCCACTTGGCGTACTGGTTGAACATCGAGTCGATGATGTGGATGAACGCCTCGTAGCACGAGAAGAAGCCGTGCCGCCCGGTGAGCAGATAGCCCTCGATCCAGCCCTGGATGGTCTGCTCGCTCAGGATCTCCATGACCCGCCCGGTCGGCGACAGCAGGTCGTCGTCGGGCAAGATCTGGGCGTCCCAGGTGCGCGGCGTGACCTTGAGCACCTCGCTCAACCGGTTGGATACCGTCTCGTCGGGGCCGAAGACGCGGAAGTTGCTGTACCCCAGGTTCAGACGCATGACCTCGGCGAGGAAATCGCCCAGCACCCTGGTGGATTCGGCAATAGCTCCGCCCGGCGTCGGAACGTCCACCGCGAAATCGCGGTAGTCGGGAAGCTCCAAGTCCCTGAGCAACAGCCCCCCGTTGGCGTGGGGATTGTCGCCCATGCGGCGAGTGCCCTTCGGGGCCAGTTCGGCGAGGTCGGCGCGGAGAGCGCCGCTGTCGTCGAACAACTCCTCGGGCCGGTAGCTCTTCATCCAATCCTCGAGCAGCTTGACGTGCTCGTCGGTCATGTCTGAGAATGGCACCTGATGCGACCTGAAGGAGCCCTCGGTCTTCTTGCCGTCGACCGTCTTGGGACCGGTCCAGCCCTTGGGCGTCACCATCACGATCGCCGGCCAGGCGGGGCGTTCGGTGACGCCGTCGACCCGGGCGCGCCGTTGGATCTCCTTGATCTCGTCGAGCACCGTGTCGAGCGTGGCGGCGAACTGCTGGTGCACCGTGAGCGGGTCGTCACCCTCGACGATGTGGGGGTGATAGCCGCAACCGCGCAGAAACTCGCTCAACTCCTCGCGCGGGATGCGGGCGAGTATCGTCGGGTTGGCGATCTTGTAGCCGTTGAGGTGAAGGATCGGCAGCACGGCGCCGTCGGTCGCCGCGTTGAGGAACTTGTTCGAGTGCCACGACGCAGCCAGCGCCCCGGTCTCGGCCTCTCCGTCACCGATGACGCACGCGACCAGAAGGTCGGGGTTGTCGAACGCCGCCCCGTACGCATGAGAGAGGCAGTAGCCGAGCTCGCCTCCCTCGTTGATCGAACCGGGAGTCTCGGCGGCCACGTGGCTTGGAATGCCCCCCGGGAACGAGAACTGGTGGAACAGCCGCTTCATGCCCTCCTCGTCGGGCGAGATGTGGCTGTAGTACTCCGAGTAGGTGCCTTCCAGGTAGACGTTCGCGACGAGGGCCGGGCCGCCGTGACCCGGGCCGCAGATGTAGACGGCGTTGAGGTCGCGCTGCTTGATGGCGCGGTTGAGGTGCACGTAGACGAGATTGAGGCCGGGGCAGGTGCCCCAATGGCCGAGCAACCGGGCCTTGACGTCGTCGCGCCGCAGCGGACGGCGCAGCAGCGGGTTGTCTCGCAGGTAGATCTGCCCCACGCAGAGGTAGTTGGCCGCGCGCCAGTAGGCGTTCATTCCCTTCAAGAGATCGGGGCTCAGAGNCCCTTCCGCCTGACCCACGGCGGGTGCCTGATTGCTGGTTCCGGTCACGTCGCTCCTCCTTCGCTTTGCCGCGTCACGCCACCGGGGCCCCCCGGGCTTGCCGTCTCAGACGCCGCTCTTCAATTCATTCCAGCGGAAACAGTCGACCGTATGGTCGTTCACCATGCCGGTCGCCTGCATGTGCGCGTAACAGATGGTCGGGCCGACGAACTTGAAGCCACGGGCTTTCAGGTCGCGACTCATCGCCTCGGCCTCCGCCGTCTTGACCGGGATGTCGGCAAGCGCCCGCCATTCATTCTGGATGGCCTCACCACCGACGAACCGCCACACATACGCGTCGAAACTGCCGAACTCCCGCTGCACTTCGAGGAAGGCCCGGGCGTTCGTGATAGCGGCGT
>JGI20214J51088_10003148_pt1 | contig 10922 bp, 6 predicted proteins | sample WetSurMetagenome_FD_51088 | JGI IMG/M metagenome (IMG submission 51088)
ATCCGCTGGCTGCGACGCAAGGGTCTGCCCAGCTGGGTGACGCTCGTCGTCATGCTGGCGCTCATCCTGGTGATCGGGCTGCTCTTCACCTCGGTGCTCGCCGTGTCGCTGTTCCAGTTCCAGGCCAAGATCCCCGTCTACACCGACCGGTTGGAGTCACTCTATGCGAGCGTCAACGAATGGCTCTCGGCCCAAGGGGTCAACTCAGGCGANCTGCTCGGCAGCCTNCTATCACCCGAGAAGTTAGCCGGCATCGCTACCAGCATCGTCACGGCCATATTCAGTGCCTTCGGCAATGTGCTCCTCATGTTCCTGGTGGTCATCTTCATGGTCTCTGAGATCTTCGAGTTTCCGGTTAAGCTGCGAGCCCGCTTCGGGACCGGCAGCAGATTCGGCAAGGCCGCGGCCGTCTTCGGCCAGGAGACGCGGTCGTACCTNTTCATCAAGACGTGGCTGGCCCTAATCCCCACGGCCATCAACACGGCGGTCTTCTACGGCCTCGGAGTCGATTTCCCGCTGCTGTGGGGCATGCTGTTCTTCCTGCTCAGCTACATCCCCAACATCGGCTTCATCCTCTCGATTATCCCGCCGTTCGCGATCACCCTGCTCGAGCAGGGCTTCACCCGAGCGATCATCGTCGTGGCGATCGTCCTCGTCATCAACTTCGTCGTCGACAACCTGATCTCGCCCCGCATCATGGGTCGCGGCCTGGGGCTGACCCCCCTCGCCGTGCTGCTGTCGTTGATCGTCTGGGCCTGGGTGCTGGGTCCGGTCGGCGCGCTGATCTCGGTGCCGCTCACCATCATGGTGAAGAGGCTGTTCTTCGAGAACTTCGAGAGCACTCAGTTCCTGTCGGACGCATTGAGTGCTCCGCTGGTCGGCAAGACCCGCAAGGGATTGCGACGCCCTAAGGCCTCCTGACCTAAAAGGCTACCGCCTACGTCGCGAGCGCGGTCGGGTCTTGACCTTGCCGATCGCGGCCGGCAGGTCCAAGGCGGTGGGCACTGGGATGCCGAACCTGAGCGCCGCCGCGCGGATCAAGAACACGATCACCACGGTGACGACCATGGCCACAAGCCGCGGAACCGCAAGCCAGTGAGCCATGGCCACGTAGAAGACCGAGCCCAAGATGGCGCCGAAATGCCCGATGGGGCCCGGCTGCACCAACTCGGGCCGCTCGCCGGCCAACACGTCCATGAGCACCGAGCCGCCTGTGGCCGTCACCGCGCCGAGCAGGATCGCTGAGAACCCCGACAATCCCTGGGCCAGGGCCTTCTGAGCGCCGACCACCGCGTAGAGCCCGAGCCAGACGGCGTCCATGACGATGATGGGCTTGCGAACCTGCTTCATCATCGAGCCGAAGATGAACCCGATGCCCGCCGCGACCAGCACCGTGGGCAGGTACCAGGGGTTCTTCAGTGCCACCGGCGGGCCGTTCTGCAGCAGGATGTCGCGAAGGATGCCGCCGCCCAGGCCGGCGGCCACGGCGAGCGCCACCAAGCCTGTGATCGCAAACCCCCGGCGGACGGCGTGGAGAGAGCCGCTCAGGCCGCCAAGGAACACAGCCGCCAGGTCGAGATAGAGGGGAACCGTCACCGGATTGTCCATGAGGCCGAATCTACCACCCGCGGGCCGATGGCGCTGTGCGTCTGGCGGCTTGACTCCCTGCGTATACTAGCCGCATGGCTTCCCCAGGACTTCGACTCCAGCGCAACGAACTCATCGACCTCACGGTGACCGGCCTCGCCTTCGGTGGCATGGGCATCGCCAAGCTCGACGAGTTCGTCGTCTTCGTCAACGGAGCGGTGCCGGGCGACGTGGTTCGCGCCCGAGTCACCAAGAACAAGAAACGCTACGCCGAGGCGCGGGTAGCTCAGTTGTTGACGCCGTCACCCGACCGGATTCCGGCTCGTTGCCACTCGTTCGGACAGTGCGGCGGGTGTGTCTGGCAGGACCTCGACTACGCCGTGCAGCTAACGTACAAGGCAAGCCAGGTCGGGGAGTCATTGGAGCACCTCGGCGGCATCCACGACTTCGAGTTGATGCCGATCGTGGGCATGGACGATCCTTGGCGCTACCGCAACCGAGCCGACTTCTCGATAGGACAGGGCGAAGAAGGCGCGGTCGTGGGGTTCCGGCCCCCGGGCAGATGGGATTCCGTGCTTCAGCTATCCGAATGCCACCTGCTCGGCTCATCCATCGAGCGAGTGAGAGCGACGGTCGAGACTTGGCTCCGGGAGCATGACGCGCCAGGTTGGAGCCCGCGCACCGCGGAGGGCTACGCCCGCCACCTGCTCGTGCGTTCGGCACAGGGCGGGCACGAGGTGCTGGTGAGCCTGGTGACGATCCCGGGCGAGCTGCCCGATGCAGACGGCTTTGTGAGGCGCCTGCGTGAGGTGCATCCTGAGGTGGTCGGCATCTTCCATTCGGTCAACGCGGGCACCGCCGAGATCAGCGCCGGCCTGGACTCCACCCTCCTGTGGGGCCGCCCCTACCTGCTGGAGAAACTCGGAGACATCACCCTCAAGGTGTCCATCGACGCCTTCTTTCAGACGAACACGGTCATGGCCAACCAGCTCTACAGCATAGTGGCGCGCGAGGTCGCGGACGCCCTGGAGGGCGGGGCAGCTGCCGACGGCGGGCGGCCTCTCGTCTGGGATCTGTTCTCGGGCGTCGGTTCCATCGGACTGTACCTGGCGCGCGACTGCCGGGCGGTGCTGGGCATCGAGGCAGTGCCGGCCGCCGTGGAGGACGCCCGCGAGAACGCCCGTCTGAACGACGTCACCAACGCGACCTTCATCGAGGGCGACGTGGCCAAGGTGCTGCGCGAGGTTGCCGAAGGGCAGCGCAAGCTCCCCGAAGGCCTTGACCCACCCGACGTCATCATCGTCGACCCGCCGCGGGCGGGACTGAGCAAGAAGGCCGTCTCGCGCATCGGCGAGGTCGCAGCGCCCCGGATCATCTACGTCTCGTGCAATCCGTCGACCATGGCTCCCAACGTGGCCCAGATGCAGGAGTTCGGCTACCGCTTCGAGCGGGTGACGCCGGTGGACATGTTCCCGCACACGCCGCACGTGGAGTGCGTCGGGGTGCTCACCCTGCAGCGCTGAACCAGGGCCGTTACAACTGCGACACGGCCCCCAAGGCGGTGCGCATGCATGTCTGGACGCTCCCCACTCCGCCGCAATCTCCGATGAGGAAGAAGCGGTCGGCCGACCCGAAGAAGGCGACGGCTTCGTCGTAGCGTGGCTCCATGCCGCCGCTAAGAACTATGTCGTCGGCTTCGAGGATCTTCTCAACCCCGTCGGGCCCTTTGTAGGTGACCGTGCCCTTGGCGACAGAGGTCGTGACCACGTTTGTCAGATAGTGGAAGTTCTCCATCCTCTCCCAGACGTGCCTGACCATCTCCACATAATGGATGGGAGTGGCGTCGTACGCCAGGCGCGAGTTGCGCGTGAGAACGGTGACATCGTGGCCGTGTTCGGCGAGATACATGCCGGTCTCGGTGCCGGTTTCCGATCCGCCCACTACGATCACCCGCTTGCCGAGCGACTCGTGATCGCCGTAGACGCTGACGGGAGTATGGACGAAGTCGCCGTCGGCCCCCGGGATCGTGGGAACCTTGGGCCTCGCGCCCACACTGACGAGCACGGCGTCGAAGCCGCCCTCCCCGATCGCCTCGGGGGTCACGGGGGTCTCGAGCAGCACCGTAGTGCCCGACTTGTAGAGCTGGCGAACCAGGTAGTCCTTGAAGGCCTTGAGCGGCCACTTGGCCCCTGAAGCGTCGGCGATGCGCAGCTGGCCACCGAGGTAGTCGGTCTTCTCGAACAGGGTGACGTCATGCCCCCGTCCGCGCGCGAGGATGGCGGCCTCCATGCCGGCCGGGCCTCCTCCGACGACGGCCACCTTCAGCTTGGCGGTTGGAGCCGGCGCGAGCCGGCCCATGCGGTGGGCCACACCCATGCGCGGGTTGACCGAACAGATACTCACCCAGGGACCGGTCAGCGAGGGGACGTGGCATTTGTTACAGCGGATGCACGGCACGATCTCGTCGGCCCTGCCCTCGACGATCTTCTCGTAGTAGTCGAAGTCGCAGATGAAGGCCCGGGCCATGCCGATCATGTCGGCTTTGCCCGACGCAATGTACTCGTCGTTGGCGACCGGGTCCTGGAAGCCGCCGATGGGCTCGACAAGGACTTTGGCGCCGCTCGCTTTGATGGCCTTGGAGTACTGCAGCGTGAGCGGCTCTCCCACCGAGGAGTTCCAGCCGGTCGGATGACCCAGGTCGGCATCGCCGGCGCGCACCTGCAGGATGTCGATGACTCCGTCGCACAGTTGCGCGAACTCGACCGTCTCGGCGAGAGTCGTGCCGCCCTCTTCTTCGCCGCTGATCTGCACCTCGACCAGGAAGTCCTGGCCGCACACCTCTTTGATGCGCCGGCAGATGGCGAGCGGGAAGCGGGCGCGATTCTGCATGCTGCCGCCGTACTCGTCGGTGCGGGTGTTGGCTATCGCCGACAGGAACTTGCCCGGCATGGTCATGCGGTACGACATGTGCAGCGAAGCCGCGTCGAAACCGAGGTTCTGATACCACTTGCAGCGCTGCGCGATCTCGCAGGCCATCTCGGCCATCTTCTCTTCGGTGATCTGCTTGGCGGCCCCGAAGTCGCCCTTCCAGAGTTGCGAAAGCCGCCTCGACATGCCGCCGATGTCGGTCATGTCGATCTTGAAGTCGGTGTCCATCGCCGGCGTGTCGACGATCTCGTATCCGGCCGGGCCGAAGTGCATGATGGCAAGAGCGATCTTCGATCCGTAGAAATGCACCGCGTCGGCCATCTGGGACAGGTAGTTCTCAACGCTCGGATCCGTCGGATCGTACATCGGGAACCGTTTGCCGTCGGGATTGAAGAACACTCGCTGCCGCTGGTCGAACCAGTCGGCGAAGGTCACGATCGCGGCACCGTTCCTGGCCAGACCGGCGATGTGGTCGATGACCGGCTCAGCCGGAAAGCTCTCGGGACCCTGCAAGAAGTGAGGCAGAGCGTTGGCCGCCACCATCCTGTTCTTGAGGAAGACGTTTCCAACACGGAGCGGCGAAAGCAGATGCTTGTAGTGACTCATGACACCCTTCTTCTCATTCGATCCCTCCGGAGAGACAGCGTAACAAAAAGAGGGTGATTGGGTAAGTACCTCTACCAAACTCGTGGTTGACGAGCTGCCCTCAAAGCGACGACCCTGGACACCGGCTTTCGAGCGCCGGCGCTCCAGGGCCGCGCCTCAGAAGTCGGGTTAGGTCAGAAGGCGGGTCTCAGGCGCCGACGTACAGGATGTCGCTCACTCCCCGCTCCTTGCCTTTGCCGAGGGGGTTGTTGACGAGTTCGCCGTTGAAGTACATGGCCGACGAGCCTCCACCATCGAGGTTGTAGGCGGTCGTGCAGCCGAGGTCTTTCAAGATCTGCGCCAACTCAGAGAGGGCCACGCCGCGGCTGTAGCCCGAACTCCGTCCATCGACCACCACGAAGACAAAGTGGTTCGCATCGACGACGCCGACTGCCGTGCGGGGCTGAGTGCCGAGGATGGTGTGCTCCTGACCGACGTCTTCGACTTCGGTCGTATCGAGGCCCTCGGGGATCGTACCGTTGTCGAGCAGCACCGGGCCGAACGAGTAGGTGTTGTACACGCCGTCGGCGAGCAGTTGGTCGGCGGTGACCTCGCGCTCGTCGTACACCTTCATGGTGCCGTCGTTGTAGAGAGCGAGCCCCATGCGCGTGGGGGTGTTGAGGTAGAGAACCCCGTTGCGGATGATGATGCCGGTGTCGCGGGCGGTGCAGTAGTCACCGTTGATCGCGAGGATAGCGCCGCCGGCCTCGGCGATGCTCGACGTGTAGTCGACCTTGCCCTGCTGGAACCCATCGGCCAAACCGGCCTGCAGCAGGGCGCCGGCCTTCAGCTGTACGTCGGCGACATAGTAGGTCACCGTGTCGGCGCCCGACCCGGTGGTGACTTTCGAGATGGTGATCGACGTGGTGTCGCTCGTGTAAGTGTTGTCGGTCGCCGTGTACTGCGTGCCTGCGTCGTCGGTGCTTGCGTAGGTCGTCGTCGTATCGTACGAAGGCGTCGCCTGCGTAGCGGCCTCGGTCGAAGAGGCCGCGACCGCCTGGGTGGTGGTCACCGCAGCCAGACTGACCGACGTGCCGGACAGCCTGTCGACGATCAGGTAGGCCCCGACGCCGATTGCGACGACGAGGACTATCGCCATCATGAGGTAGAGAACGGTTCCCTTTTTCATACGTCACTCACCTTGCGGGGCGGCGCGACCCGATGGGTCGCGTTACGTTGTCACGTTCATGCTCGCACTCTACCCGGAACAGGGTAAAGCGGCGGTAAGGCCGGAGCGAGTGGCCTGCTATGGCACGATGAACCGCGTCGAACTGCCGCCCGACCCACCCAGCACCTCAAGCCGCGCGGGGATCACCTGCCGCAGCTCGGGCACATGAGAGATGACTCCCACCAGCCTGCCGCCCTGCTGCAGCTCCATGAGGGCGTCGATGGCAAGCTCCAGCGAGTCACTATCGAGGGCGCCGAAGCCCTCGTCGACGAAGATCGTCTCGAGCGGAATGCCCGCGGCATGCTCCTGCACCGTCTCGGCCAACCCGAGCGCCAGGGCCAGCGCGGCAAGGAAGCTCTCACCTCCCGAGAGGGTGACCGCCGGCCGGGTCGTGCCCGAGAACTCGTCGAAGACCGCGAGGTCGAGCCCCGAAGCCCGCCCCCGGCTGGCCGGCTCGCGCTCACGCTGAAGGTAGTAGCGCTTGCTCATGCCGAAAAGCTTGCGACTGGCAGCCACGAGCACCTCGTCCAGATAGACGCCGAGCACCCAACGCTGGAACGACACCTTGTTCGCATTGCCGCCGTTGGCGACGTCGGCCAGCACGCCGACGGTCTCGTATGTGAGTCGGACCTCTTCCGACCGGGAGTCGATCTCGGCCAGGTGCTGCCCGACCTTGGCCAGCCGCTCCGCGCCGTTTCTAGCGTCGGCGTGGCGGGCTATGGCCGCGGTGTGCGCGCTTGCGGCCGCCTGTGCAGCGGCTCGGAGGACGACACAATCGGCGTTCTCCGGTTGGTTGGCGGCGGCGAGCTCGGCTTGGCGCAGCCTGCCCGTCGCCTGCTGCACCGCGTTGCCGTGAGCCTCCAGCTCCGCCTCAAGCCGCGAGCGATCCTGCTCCGGCAGCAGGCCGCCGCGCCAGTCGTCTTCACCACTGAAGCCGTGCCGCGCGAGGGCCGCATCGAAGGCCGCCACGCTGGACTTCTCGTAGTCTGCCGCTTTGGTCTCAGCCTCGACCGCGGCGCCCGTGGCGCTCTCCAGCCCGATGCGCTTCTCCTTCGCCGCAGTCAGGCGGTTCTGGGCCTCGGCAAGAGCGGCATCGAGGGTGCTCTTCGCGCGCTCGGCCTCCTCGATGGCCTGTTCGAGCGCGCCGGCCGCGCGAAGCCGCTCGGGCACAGCCGAGGCACGCTCGCTCAGCCGGGTCTCGCTCACTGCGAGGGCCCGTTCCTCAATGACGAGGACATCCGACGACGTCTTCGCCGCCGACCCGGCGGCCTCTGCCGCCGCCTGCGCGGATTCGAGTTCGGCCTGCAGGCCGCCCATCTCCGCCTCAGTGTTCAGCCGCTCCAGCTCGGCCGTGCATACGCTGACAGCTCCTGCGGCGTCGGCCAGGGCAAGGTCGGCACGGGCGCCCGGTTCCTCCCGGATAGACCGTTCGACCGTCTGGGCGGCCGTGACCTCGTTTCTCGCCCGTGCCGTGGCTTCGTGCACGTCGGCGTGGGCGCGACGCGCCTGCTCCGCAGCCGACTTGGCGTCGGTGAGATGCTCGTCGGCTACATCCTCCTCGCCGGGTTGAGCCGGTGACGGGTGGTCGGTGGCACCGCAGACCGGGCACGGTTGCCCGGGTACCAGACGGGCCGCGAGCGCCACAGCTCTGCCCGCCCTCCACTTGTCTTCAAGCGCCTGCAGCTCCGACTCCGCCTGGCGCAGACCCTCCAGCGCATCGGCCTCCGCGGCCATGAAGCGCGCGCACCGCTCTTCGGCCTCTTCGAGGGCGTCTCGAGCGGAGAGCAGCCGGCGGCACCGGTCGGCGTGCTGCTTCGCGGCCTCCAGTCGTACTCGCGCCCCTTCGACCTGTGTGGCGGCTTCGTTCACGGCAGCGAGTTGCTGCTCAAGTGAGGTACGTGCCTGCTCGGCCCGAGACTGCTCCTCGGCCGCGACCTCCCCGACGTGCCGCGCCGACGTCGCCCGGAGTTGCGCGGCGTCGAACTCGGTCTTGGCCGCCGCCCAGGCCGCGATCGCCGCGGTCAGCCCCCGCAGGTGGCGCAGGGCATCGTCAGCCGCATCTCGCTCGGGCGCCCGCAATTCCTCGGCGGCCAGGGTCTCCGTGGCCGCCTGCTCGGCGACCCGCGCCTCGGCAAGGGCCTGCTTGGCCTCGAGCCGCGACGAAACAGCCGCGACCGACTGGCCCCTCGCCTCAGCAAGGCGGTCGGACGCCGGCTGAACCCTGTCGGCACGCCCGGCGACCTCCACCCGCGACCTCAGGGCGTCGACCTCGCCCTTCCGCGCCTCCAGGCGTTCGAACTCCGAACGGGCGCTGAGAAGTGCCTTGAGGGCTTCGTCGGCAGCCTCGGCCGCTTTGAGCTGCTCGCCGGCGGCAAGAGAAGCGGCGGCGGTCTGCTCCACCCCTGTGGCGGCGGCGTCGAGTGCCGAAGCCGCGGCCTGCACGAGCGCCGCAAGCTCAACGTCGTCGGCGGCATCGACCAGCCCCAACTGAGCCTCCCGCTGGATCCTGAGCTCCTCCATCTGCTTGCGCACCGCCCTGGCGCGCTCGAAAAGGGCCTCTTCGAGCTGGCGGAAGCGCGCGGTCTTGAACAGCTGGCGGAGGATCTCCTCACGTTTGTCGGACCCGGCCGAGAGCAGTTCTCGGAACCTTCCCTGGGGCAAGACGACGACCTGGCGGAATTGCTCGCACGAGAAGCCCAGATACTCCTTCACGAGGGTGTTCGCCTCGATGATCTTGGTGGTGAGGAGCTTGCCCTCTTGTTCGTCGGCGCAGCCGGTGCGGTCCCACACCGAGACTTCGGCCGGTTTTGTCACCGTGGCGCCCCTCGCTCCCGTCAACTCCTGCGCGGGGCGGCGCCGGATGCGCAGCCTCTTCGGGCCCAGCGAGAAGTCGAACGTGACCTCGGTCGGCAGGGTGTCGGGCGCCGACTCGCACCGCATCTGGTTGGCCCGGCGCTCACCGCCGCTCGTGTCGTCGTAGAGAGCGAAGACCATGGCGTCGAGGATGGTGGTCTTGCCGGCCCCGGTGTCGCCGTGGATGAGGAACACACGGTTGGGCCCCAGTTCGGTGAAGTCGACCGTCTCGCGCTCCTGGTAGGGCCCGAAGGCCTGCATGGTGAGCTTGAGCGGCCTCACCGCCCCACGGCCTCGCGTGCCCCACGCTCGAGGGCATTCAAGACCGATGCCACCTCCGCGGCCTGCGTATCACTCACCGCGCGCCCGCTCACGTCGAGAAAGAAGTCGCCGAACAGCTCGGCCGTGCTGCGGGTCTTGATGCCCGAGCTGCCCGCAGTGGGCCCCGCCATCGCACGCTCGGTCTCCTCTCGCCGTAGGGAGAGAAGGAACGGAAACTTCTTGCGCAACTTGTCCACGGGGTTCGCAATCGCCTCGATGTCGGTGAGCGTGACTTCGACGTACGCTTCGGCCAGTCGCTCGTCGATCTCCCGGCTCAGAAGTTCGGCGAACGGGCCCTTCACCCGCAGCACGTCGCGCCGCACCGGCAGCGCCGCCTGCTCGATGCAAAGCTCCCCCCCAGCGCCGAGGTCGACCACGTTGACCGACTTCTGCTGGTCGGTCTCGCTGAAGGAGTACTTGAGCAGCGACCCCGAGTAGCGGATTCGCTCTGACCCCGCGGTCTGCGCCTCGTGGAGGTGGCCAAGGGCGACGTAGTCGAAGTCGCCGAATAGCGCCGCGTTCACCGCGGCAGTGCCGCCCACGGTCAGCTCGCGCTCCGACTCGCACTGCCGGCAACCGGCCACGAACGCGTGCCCCACGACCACGTCACGCGCGGCCCCCCCAGCGCCGCGAACGATGGTCTGCAGTTGGGCGGCCACCGCCTGGTCATGGGTGTGCACGTCGTCGCGCTGCAGTTCATCACGGGCACTCTCAGGATCGGTGTAGGCAAGCGGCCAGAAGCGCACCGGGACGCCGTCGCGCCCGGTCACCTCGGCGGCCCGCGCCTGCCGGCCCACGCGCCCGACAACATGCACGCCGGTGCGCCGCGCGAGTTCGCTGAAGTACTCGAGCCGGGCCGCGCTGTCGTGGTTGCCCGCGATCATCACGACAGCGACCCCGAGATCAAGGGCAAGTGAGGCGATGACACTATCAAGCAGCCGAACCGCATCAGGCGGAGGCACGGCCCGGTCGAACACGTCGCCGGCGATGACGACCGCATCAGCACGCGAACTCCCGACCAGCCGCAGAAGTCCGTCGAGGGTGAACCGCTGGTCGTCGGTGAGGTGGATGCTGTGAAACAGGCGCCCGAGGTGCCAGTCGGCAGTGTGGATAAAGCGCATCGTCCCTCCTTTCGACCAGGCTGAGGTTTGTCTAGCTCATGCTAGCGCAGCAGCCGGACAGAAACCGGCAGCGGCTGGGCCAGAGAGCGAAGACGGCCTCCGAGGCGAGCGAGCCCAGAACCGAGGACCGGGTCCGAGGCGACCTCAAAGTAGTGAGGCGAGGCGAGCGAAAGCGAGCGAGCCCCACTCATGTGAGCTACCCGCGCGAATGAGCGCGGGCCGGGNGTTGGTGGCAGCAAGGGTCGCCGCACCCGTGCGCCCGCTCGAGGGAAACGTTCGACGGCGCGAACGAGGGCCGC
>JGI20214J51088_10003150_pt1 | contig 10918 bp, 12 predicted proteins | sample WetSurMetagenome_FD_51088 | JGI IMG/M metagenome (IMG submission 51088)
CCTGGATGCCAAAAGTTTTAGAGATAGCCCGGTAAAAATCAACTTGAAAAAGACAGCCGTCAAACGGACAGATCAGTTTTATGACACTTTTCCCAGCACAAACTGTTATAGATTTCTTTAACAATTGAACAATCTTGCTCCAATTACTATCCGCCGCAACCACAACAAAATCAATATCACCAACAACTGGCTTTTGTCTTCTGATTGAACCTACGACCTCCAATCTATCGCATAAATGCTTGATAGTGTTTTCCACTTGTTTAGTAAATATCTGTGCCTGCGCTAACTCAAGCTTCGCTAAAACTGTTGGTTCTGGCTCGCTAAACAACTTTGCTTGCTTCATAGTTCAACGTCCAGTTTTAGTGATTTTTTCCTTCAACGGCAAATCGGAGATAACAATTTTCTTTTGCAATACAGTAATCGCAACTTACATATTCATTTTGGGTTTGACAACCTATCACTATTTGAGCAAACATACATTCTCAACCTTCGGGAAACAAACCTACGTGCAAACCACGCTTATAGGCAATATCAACTAAGCGGCGGCAGTTTCCAAAACCAACTTTTCTTTTAGCCCAAGAGATTTGCACACAGAAATGCTCAAAAAATTTTTTGCTGGAAAAATTATCTACTATTTTATTTGTCTATACGGTTTGTTAGATGAGCGTACAGCGATAAATTTAAAAAACCTTAGCAGAATAAGAATATGAGGAGTTTTGTTGGATTTAGTTGGGCTTCTAATAGAAATCGTCGTTGCCATTATTGTAGTTGCACCGATACTTTGGCTTGTTGGACGGGCTTTGGCGGGTAAACAAAACGCTAAATTCACTGACGCTATTTGGATCGTGGTACTTGGCATAGTAATCGGAGCTATCTTGAGCATCTTTCTAGGCGGCCTAATTTCAGCAGTAATAATGTTCTTTGTCTGGCTAGGGTTGATCAAACACTTCTTTGATTGCGGTTGGCTCAAAGCTTTCGCCATTGCAGTGATTTCAGTTATCGTCTTCATCATCATTATCGCAGTGCTGGCAATAATAGGCATCGGGCTTGGAATTGGCTTAGGATCACTGGGAATATAACCCAGCTCCCTTTTTTTATTTCCTTTCATAAAAAACCAGAAATTAATGACGCAGAAGGCAAACTGGATAAGCTTGAAGGACAATTGGATATTGAAGGAGGGTGCAAAATAAAAAACAAAGCAAAAAATAAGGCTAAAAACGAAACTAAAAAAACGAACCAAACCAAAAACAAAGGAAAAAAGGAGTGGAAGCAGAGATAAAAAAAGATCAGGCTGACGTGAGTTCTTCCGTTAAATCCTGGTAACGTTGTAAATAGTTTAGTAACATAGGTAATTGCGTTTGCGTGATTCTCTTTTTAGTTTGTTATCAGAACTCACTTTCCACTCTGTTTTAAATACTGAACGAGCGAAACAAATCTTGACCCGTGAATAAGAAATGGCTGAAAAGGTTTGAGCGTTAAATTCAATTTCCCGAGAATCGCCCAAATTCTCCATTGAATTTTGCCGCTCAAGCCTCAGCAATCGTTCATCTTTAAAATTGGTTTCTAAATCGGTTCCTACCATTTCATATCGAGAATAAAAACGGGGAAGTTTATTATCAGTAACAATCTTAAAATAGTCTCCATACGTAAACTTAACATAAGAATTTTGAAACACGACTACTATCCCATAGGCATTACAAAGATGTTTCTTGGGTTCGTTATATTCGTGTTTGGAAGAGGTGCAGGTTTTAGATGTCGGAAAAGATTTCATTAAGGGAAATAATCGGAGTAATTCTAAATGAGATAAAAGCCATTCTTAAAGAATACATGAATGAAGCAGAAGATGCACTCAAAAAACGCCTCAAAAAACTGGTTATCATAAGTATAATCAGCAGTGTCTTGATGGCTCTTGGAATTTCATTTCTTGGTTCAGCTTCTCTTTTCGTACTCATCGGGTCTTATAAGTACCTCAGCAGCTCCATGCCTGCGTGGGAAGCCTTGTACATAATGGGCATAACCTCAGGCGTCATAGCTGGTTTGCTGTTTTTCGCTCTGTACATCGTCATAAGAAAACAATTGGGATCTCGCGATACGCCAGAGCAAAAAATAAAGGAACAGAACAAGGCACAACCGATGCCCCAAGAGGAAAAATCGTCTAACAAGTAGAATCTTAGGATGTTGTGAGAAAGCATGAAACTCTATTGTGTGAAATGTGGTCATCTATTACCAAAAGATGAGGATGCAAAATCTTTGCTGCCGTTTGAAGTTTACCGGTGTCGAAATTGCGGAGATGGCATGCTTCTTGACCCGACGACAAAAGAAGCTTATTTTGTTCCCAAAAGTCTAGGATTATTCGAGATGACTCTTGAAAAAGTTAAAAAAGCAATCAAACAAATTCCTTATGATGAAGATTATTGAGTTTTTTAATGCGTTTTATTATTAGGTGCCAACTACAGATCCTATCTTGGCGTCGGCTTTTCTTTTGAAATTTTATCCCGACAAAAAGAACGAGATTTTTGCCGGTTTGAGATTAGTGATTTGGTGTGATGACTTTGTTACTGTATGATGACTCCCACATCATTTCTTATTCAAGACAATATATTGTATATGATGATATAATATGCNAAACGTTAAAACCTATCAGGAGTACATCAAGAAACCAGCANTNGCCATCAATACACAATTAGCAAACCTGAAAGCAACCTTCCGTACACCTTCCCACAATCATTTTAGAAGAAAAACAATCTTCGCCTCAATATGCATCTTGACTTTAATCGGGCTAGCCATTGTCATTGAGGATTTTGGTTCTCTCCGAAGTTTTGTCAGGGCAGATTCTGTTACTGGCATAGGCGTCGGGATTTACTGGGACAGAGATTGCACAAACTCAACCCGTTCATTTGATTGGGGGTTCATTAACCCAAATTCAAACAATAACTTGACGATATTCATACGAAATAAACTCAATTCCCCGCTTTCCCTGTGGTTAAGTACGACAAGCTGGACTCCCTCTAACGCTTCAAGCTACATGACCTTAAGCTGGAACTACTCAGGACAAATCCTAAAACCAAACGAAGTAATTCCCATACAACTGACTCTAACTGTAAGTCCCAGAGTAATTGGAATATCCGATTTCAATTTTGAAACAACAATAACATCAATTCTTGAGGACTAACAGGAAAAAGGCGCCCATGACTTCTTAGCAAACCGTGGGTGTCGTGAAAACATACCTGAGCCCAGTTCATCTTTTACCTTTGGCGGATAAACAATGGAAGAGATGATTCAGGAATAAACGCATAAATGAGAAGCAGCCTAGCAGAGAATGGATAAGATTTTTCCTTCAGACATTTACTCGCAAAAATCGGCTTGTGTTTTTTGGCACAGTATTAATAATTATTAGCTAATCTAAACATATGATAATGTAACGGGGTTGCTAAATGGCAAGAAAGAAAATGTCCAAAACAAAAAAACAAACTCCAAAAGTTAAAGATACCACTCCGCAAACCATGGGAGAGCAGGGCGACAAAATCATTAACTCTATGGTCAATACCAGCGTTCTTTTGATGAGTATATTGATGGGTGCATTTGGACAAGTATTTGTGAAAGCAACAGGTGCATTGGCTAGCGGAATGGCCGAAGCATTTGGTGGAAAAGAAGCGGGAGACCATGTTAACCAAGAAATCAAAGGGAAGCTACCTGAAGTTGATAAGAAAATGCAGGCAATGATTTCGGATATGCGAAAAGACATTTATTCTCAAATGAGCCAAAAAAAACAAGAGATTGAACCGCTGCTTTCTAATCCAATATTTGGGGCTGGTCCGAAAATAATTGAGAAATATGATTTCAAATTGCCAAAATTAACAAAAGAACTCGACGATAATACACTTGCCCAATATGCTCAGATGCTACTAAGTGAAGATAAACAGTTTGCTGAAATGTTCAAAGAACTAACTGAATGGATTAATTCTCTGCCTAAACCTGAGGAAGAAAGTAAACAGAAAACTGAGTAGCATTAGCCGAAAACGCTTAAACCGCTTCGTGTACTATGCTCAGTCTCGCTGAGCTTGGTGAGGTTGCTTGCATTCGGAATCTGCTATTAGCTATCTGGGTTTCCATGTTTTTGCAGATAAGATTAAGTGAGTTTTCGGTAAAGTTTAAAACATTTTTTCCCTCGCAGGTAAGCGTGTACATTTTTCGCGGCCTATCTGCATCCATATTCCAAATGCTCTTTACATAGCCTTTTTTCTCCAGCATTCCGAGTAACGGGTATACTGTGCTAGGTCCGAAGTAGATACCGAATTCTTTGCGGATTTTAGTGATTATCTGGTATCCATGCATAGATTCTTTGTTTAAATATTCAAGAATGATCATGTCTAATAGCCCTTTTGTGAGCTTTGTTTGGGTTTCTTTTTGGTAATTGTTTATCATCGTAATTTTTCTCCTGTTTTTTTGTTCTACATATGAACAATATGTCTGTTTAAGACACATTTCTTATGTCTTCATAATACCAAAACAGCCACATAAACCCTTGCACATACCGCAAGCATACCAGAAGATTGAATTGTCGAACAAAAATACACATCAGTACGTAAATTATCTCTCAAAAATCGTGATTTTAGCTTCAAATTGCCAACAAAGAAACTGTAGAACAAATAAACAGGAAATATTCAAAAAATTGCGAAAGAAAGACTTCGTGCAGTTTGAAGCACTATATAGAAAGGTAAACGAGATTTTGGAAAATCCTTTGCAGCAGAAGCCTTATGCGAGCTCTATGTCGTGCATGCGTCGGGTACACATGGGGACCTTTGTTTTAATCTATGAAATAGATGAAGCAAGCAAAATTGTCACGATAAGAAGATACGAACACCATGAAAGCGTTTACAAATAAGTTTTTTCTCTGCACTTAAGAAAAGTTGTGGGGGGGGGAGACGCCATAGAAGTTACAAATGAGAGCTATCTATACATTGCAAGTTAACCGTGGACCTATGACCAAGTTTATCATTTTTGGATTAATGTACTAAGTAAAACCGCATTTTCTATTATTCATATTTGTGTTAACTCTTTTTACATCGGAATTTTGTTGTGAATAGTAGACCCCTTCTCTCTCCAGTGAGCACACTCGCAAAGTCCTGCAAATACGTTTTAGCCGATGACAAACATATTAAACAGATTAAAGAAACCAAAACAAGATGGATTTAGCCACTGGAGCGCTGGAAGACCGGTAGAAAAATGTGAAAATTAGAAAGGGAGATGTAATTTGTTTTGTCGAAACATGTATTAGACATTTTGGATTCGTTAAGGCTTCGAGTTACGCGGTTGACAGGGCACAAAGAGAGCGAAATTAACGTCGACGTGTTTGCTAATCCTGAGAAGTATTTGGTGCGGTTGCCTATTGATAAAATCGTTGCGGACACAAAAGTTGACCCAGAAGCTATAGCGATGTACAAGAAGAAGATCGAAAACGGGGAGAAAATTGCGCCATTAATTGTTATTAAGCACCCTAAATTTGATCTATACGCAGTTGTAGATGGTCACCACAGGTACTATGCACTTTTAGAATCAGGAAAGAAAAAAGTTGATTGCGCCCTGGCTGGAGATTTCTCTGGCGTTTTATTTTACATGACTGAGCATGGCTATTTCCAGCCAAAACCTGCAACTAAGGAAGAAAACGAAAAAAAGATTATCCATCTGCATGAAAATGTCCAAGATTTTCTTCACAATTTCTTGAAAGATCCCAGCAAAACTAAGCCTGCTAATAAGTAAAATAAGATTGTTTGATGTCTACAAAAATATGGAGAATATGCGCGAAAGAAAAAACCAAAAATCCCGAAAGTAAAAGCACAAAAGCTTTGGATAAACCTGACTATTTTTTTTAGCTGTATATGCTTCTATGTTGACTCAAATTATGTTCCCTTAGTTCGACTGGGTTAGAGAGAAGAACCTTACAGACTGGACATTTACAGACATAATGTTCCAACAAAATCACATCGCTTAGCCAAAAAGTAAACTTACCTGAATAAACAGGTTTGTGACTACATAAAGTAACAACTATATTTCTGAACAGGAACCTTACCTATCACAAACTGAAACGAGAAAAAGTGTTTTTGCTTTCTTGAAAACTTGTTTAGCTAATTCTGTTTGTTTGGCCTCGACATTTTGTCAAAAAAGTGATGCAAAATAATTTGAAAGCGAATGAACTTTGAAATTAGTGAGCTTGTGAAATTGTAGCTGTTTGCAGACAGTCACACATCTTAAAATAGGCTCTACCGAGTTAAGGGTAAGTACCGAAAGTCGTCAATTCAAAACATTTTAGTTAGGAGGAAAAATCAATGAAAGATCTTGTAAATATTTTTCTCGAAGCTGGAGATTTCAGGAAGTTTGTCTCGGGTCTTCAAGCAACGGAACTAGTTAATTTGCTCAGAAATAACGGATCTTTTACTGTTTTTGCACCAGATGATGAAGCGTTTACCCAACTTCCCAAAGGAGCATACAAACGCCTTCAAAAGAACATACCTCAACTAAATGCAGTTCTAATGTACCACATAGTTGCTGGTAAATACACAATCGACGATATTAGTAAAATGGATACCGTCAAAACAATTCAAGGGCAAGAAGTTAAAATTGACGCTCACAAATGGCATCTTCATGTGAATCCGAAAATCAATGACGCAAAAATTGAAGATTACAACGTTGAAGCAGACAACGGCATTATTCATGTTATAGATAAAGTGCTCATGCCAAATATGGAGTTAACGTGTCCCCTATGCGGAATGGGATTCATGACCATGGAGGCATTGAATACACATACCAAAATGATTCATGACGCTGAGAAAATATCAGAGACAAAGCCCGAGACACCGCCAAGAGTCGAAAAAGCCACCGAACTAATGTCAGGCATTTCATCTCAAGAAACACCTCTAAGGGGTTTAGCACCTAATCGGGTAAAATGTCCTGATTGTGGAAAAACGTTTCAGAATCATTCGGAGATGCAGAGGCACAGAGACACAACGCATCATGAAACAAAAGGACATCAATAATGTTACTCATTAGCAGTTATCTGTTTCTAAATCTTAAATTTCGTTTTACGCGCGCGGCGTGCCTCAAAATATCTTAAACGATCAGATGGCAAACTCTCAGAGATAGTTAAAGCAAGCGTTAGCCCCATCTGTGTTTTCAATCTGTTTTTGCTGAGAGCTTCAATACATGCCTGCCAATACGCCAGCTTATCTGCAGGTTTACCGTATTAATCATTTTTCCATAGAATTCTGCTGTAAATACTAAACCCTACTCCTTCTAAAAATAGAAACATATCTTCTTTCGGAATATCGTTAAAATACAATTTTGCAAAACTCTTCCTATACAACCTTTAAAGTAAGCAGGAGTGGTCGACATAAGACATTGGCTCGCAAAGCCAAAAACGCTGGGTGAAATTCCCAACCTTCTGCTCCACTAATATCGCAATATTGTCCATGTATATCTCAACTTAGTTTGATGTATTTTGTATGATCGTTTCTGTGCCCTTTTTTGAGCAAAAATCGGAAGGATGTCAACGTGTGTTTCTATTTTGGATCTCTTCATCCTAATCGCGTCATGTTTATCTGTAAACAGAATCAATAGCGTGAGCAATCAAGCGCACGCGCTAATAAGTTGCTTCTAAAAGTATGCGCCTCAAAATTTCGGCGCCATTCCTAAAACCAAGTTTCTTCTCGCCTAATCTCTCTCGATATTTAATGGGAACTTCAACCAACCCAAAGCCTTCTCGTTCCACATGATGATTAAGCTCGACTTCAACGTCAAATCCCTTAGACCTCACATGCCAATTCTTAAGAATTTTACCGCGCACCACACGCAGCCCCGTCAAGGGATCAACTAATTGAATCCCATTCAGAAAATTATGGATAAAAGAAATAAACCTGTTACCAAAGTAAAAAAAACTGTTCAACCCCTTCAAATCTAAATAGCCGCTAAACCGGTTGCCGCAAACCATTCCAACATCAGGATTATTCTCAAGTATTCGTATCATCTTTGGAACATACTCAGCAGGATATGTGTAGTCTGCATCGGTTAGAACAATATAATCCACATTTAGGTCTGCATATTCTAGAGCCTTAGCCAAGGCGTCACCTTTGCCAGAACCATCTTGGAAAATAACTTCTGCACCCAAACTTCTAGCTATATCGACGGTACGATCGCTACTTTTTCCATCAACAACAATAACTTGAAGGTCAGCCAAAGTATCTTTCATCTCAGAGATAGTAAGCCCAATCCCTGGTTCTTCGTTAAGCGCCGCAATTACTAACTGCGCTGAATAGCGAATCCTCATCTCTTGAAACGGAAGCGTCAAACCCTCAACACTCTTTCCTGCGGAAAGCATTTTGCAAGATATTTTCGTTCACCAATAAACCATTTTCAAAGAAACAACACTCAAATGATGCTCATTATGGAAAGTACACTGTTGGATAAAGCAGTGGTTTCACATTTCCTGACGTTAACAAGATGAGGTTTTTTCCTCATGAAATGTGTTTTCATTTTCCATTTTCCCGAATTTTAAATCCTCTTACCACCTAATCTTTTTTATAGTTTTTTGAAATATGAATTAACGTTAATTGTCAACTCGGACAAAGCTTTGCAAAGCCAACTTAACAAAACTTGTTAAGTTCAATTTAGCAAATCAACAAAGAATTTTTGCAAAGTCATGCATACATGGAAAAGTTTGGTTCCTGCCCAGTTGAATGCCTATTACAAGTCATGGTTAAAGGTTGAGTTAAACTGGAGTTGAGAGCTTTTTTCTTCATTGAGAAAGCAATGTTGTATGAGCATGAACGTCGATGTGTTTTTTTGCCTTCATCTCAAGTTTTTTGTCTTCTGTAACTAGTTGCAAATTAGACCCTTCCTCCCTCGGAGGCGGCTCTTAACTAATGACTGAAATCGCAAAGAGGACTTCACAGACAGATAAAATTCATGGAAAAGTTCTTAAAGAAAATCTTGTTTACTTCGCCAAGGCTTAATTCTCTTTATCCGAAGTTCGCCTCATCAAACCTGTCTCTTTCAGGATGGTGCGGATATGGAGGCTATAAATACAAATATAGGTTGAATTTCATATTATAGAAATCATAAAGTCCACAACACGCGACTAGAAAAATAGGAATGAATGATTTTGTCCTGGAGAGGTGTTTGTAGTTGAATTCGACGTCAAATGAGTCAGAAAAGAAAGGGCAAGAGCCAAACCCTGTTGATGTCTCTTCTTTGGATATTTATCAGCTTGTGGAGTTGTTTATTATGTTGCTTAGCGAGCAAGCCTGGCGTTACATAGGATTAAGAGTTGACCCTGCCACTAATAAAATGAATAAGGATCTTTCAAAAGCGCGCATCGCCATAGACTGCATAGTTTCCCTTGTTGAAAAAATAGAAGCCAACCTAGATAACGAAGAGAAAGAACACTTGCGAAGAATAATAACTGACCTGCAATTAAATTATGCTGAACAAATAAAATAATATTTTCAAAGAGCGAACTATGTAGTAAGAGTATCTTTTTGAGTGGCAGTGATGAGGTTGTTTTGGGTTGCTCTTTTGATTTAAAGCTTAAATCGTTTGCATGTTGTGTATGAATTCGTACCAATTCGTACCAATTCGTACCAAATCGTCCCGACCGCAGAAGGAAAAATTTGCTTTAAATAAGCGGCGGTAACAATTCTTGATTTACTTCGCTAAGCTTGCCTGGCACATTTCATTTCCTTAAAAGAAATAACCTTTAATTGGGTTAGATTGCCTAAATAAAAGTCACTTAAAAATTAATTTCACTACATTTTGAAAAGCCAAAAGAAAATTGTGTTTTTTTTCATTCTTTGTTTTAACTCTTTTTGTGCTGGAATTCTGCTGTAAATAGTATTCTCCGTCGCCAATTCCTCGTTTTCCATGGAGCCACGTTTCTTTTTTCGAGGAGCAGGCTGCTTCAAACAGTGATATAGTGTTTCATATGGACAGACAGAGAGAGACCCCGGAGGGGGGGGAGGAGGGTCGTCTAGAGGTGGTGAAAGCTGTGATTATTTGTGTGGCAGTGAAAAGCTTGTTTCAGATTGTTTTTTTTGTTTTAAAGCTAAACTCAGTTGCAACTGTCATCGCAAATTGCCGCATTTTTTCGCAAACCGTTGCGTTCCGTCGCAAATCATGGCGAGAAGAAAAGAGTTTTAGATAAAGAAAAGAAGAACTCTTTTTCCTATTCTTTGTTGAGGTTTAAATGTTTCTGCTTTGGAATTTATTAAAATGTTATTGGAAATAAGTAACTCAGTTTGGTTAATTTTTAATCAAAAGAGTTGTACGACTACTTTTTAAGGTAACTGAAACTAATCAGGATTCAGAAATGTGTCATGAATAAGTTTCAACACTCAGCATAGCTTAGGCTAACCTAAAAAAATCTTTATAGTTAAACACCGTAATAATTAGCCAAGATTTTGGTGCCGTAAAATGATAATTTTGAAAAACAAAGAATTCTGGATTGCGTTATCCGTAATTGTCGCGGCTGTTTGCTTAATGATTATGGTTAACCTACATTGGATTCGTTTTGTCAATCCAATTGGGCCATTTCGCGTTACGCACTGGTTTGTTTGGATAGGAACATTATACATATCCTTTGTCGTGCCGACAATAGCGATTCTAAAAAAACGTTTACCAAGCAGATATATGACTCTTTTCAGAGTTCACGTGTTTGGCAATTTACTGGCCTTCGTCTTAGTGTCACTGCATTTTGCAAGCCAAATAAGCAGATCACCAACATCTTACCCGCAATTGGGAACGGGGCTGGCTTTGTACATCATAATGATTTTACTTGTCGCCACTGGCTTTGCTCACAGATTTAAACTAATCCCGCAGATCAAATCCCAAACTCAAAGATTCATACATGTTGGATTAACTTTTTCCTTTT
>JGI20214J51088_10003151_pt1 | contig 10918 bp, 10 predicted proteins | sample WetSurMetagenome_FD_51088 | JGI IMG/M metagenome (IMG submission 51088)
TGGAACTAAAATGCCATGCGTACTTCCACATCGTATAACCAATAAACTTGTTAATATGATAAAGAAGTATCATCCAATTTATGTTAATACACATTTTAATCATCCGTGGGAAATTACTCCTGAGAGCTCTAAAGCTTGTGAGATGTTAGCTGATGCCGGAGTTCCTGTTGGAAACCAGATGGTTATTATGAAAGGTGTTAATGATGACCCTGCTGTAGTAAAAGAATTGATGCAGAAACTTCTTAAGATTAGAGTTCGTCCTTATTATATGTATATGGCTGATGAAACCAAAGGCGCAAATCATTTCAGGACTTCTATTGAAACCGGGTTGAATATACTTGAGGCTTTACGCGGACATACAAGCGGACTTGCAATACCACACTTTGTTATAGATGCACCCGGCGGCGGCGGAAAAATTCCTTTAATACCAAATTACGTATTGCATAAAGATGAAGAGAGAATAATTCTTAGAAACTTTCAACATAAAGTTTATACTTATAAGAATTATGCAGATGCAAATAATCCTGAAGGGTTTGGAAGCAAGAACAAAAGCAACGGTAAAAATGGAAAGAACGGAAGTAATGGAAATGGTAACGGAAACGGCAAAGGAAAGAAAGAAGATATTAAGCCGAAGAAGATAAAGCTACCCGAACTTGCGGAAATTGAGAATTAAAAAGAAAACCCCGATGCAAATCGGGGTTTTTTGTTGTTGAAATATTCTTCCTTACCCATCTTGCTTTTTAATGTAACCACCGGTTAGCAAGATACTCTACATTGTTGCCACTTTAATATGGTCTAATAAATTATTTATTAAATAATCTACCGATAATTTTTCATCATATTTATAATCATTAATCCATTCAGCAACAAACTCTTCTTCTTTTGTAATAGTTATAAATTCGGAGTTCTTTATTATTTCATTAAATGTAGTGGAATCAACTGGATGAATAGACTGACAAGTATGGAAATAATCCAAATCAATATCTAAAACAAACTTTTTACTAAATATTCTGTTATTTACAATTTTGGAATTCATATTTTCGATAATATCAAGTTTGTCATTTAACAAAATGGATTCAATAGCTTGATTAAAATGAGGTATTAGACAAGCATCATTATGTGGTCTTCTATTACAACCTACTGAACACATATTTTCAACAACATAAATTTTTGAATCAGGATATGTGTATGGCCTCTTTGGTTTTGAAGGGTCAGGTAATTTATTTACAATAGATTTCTGAACTTCATTTTGATATTTCTTCATTTCAAAAGAGAGTGGCCAATCATCAGAATCGTTATAGGAGATAATAAATATTTTATCGATTATGCCTGATTGAATGGCTGTAGTTATATGTTCATCGTTTTTTAATTTAGAAATTCCTTCTTCGATAGTATTTATTTTATTGTAATCCATTTTATTCAGTTCAATAGCAGCTTTTTGTTTATCATAATTCAGTGAAGTGTGTTCAAAAGCAAAATGTAGGAAGGGGTCTCGTGTGTCTAAATGATGGTCTAAACTTAAAACAATCAGCCCTTCTTTTTGTTTTTGCCTACCCAGCGCCCAAGGAATGAGATTATGGTGGTGTTTTTCGGTGATAAATACATCTTTTGAATTTATTACTATTTTTTCAAACATAATTTTGTTAAGGACATTGCGCCTAACCTTCTTTAAAGAAGTCAAGTAAAGCACTAAGCCAATTAAAATATTCTTATAATCGTTTACTGTTCAAATATAATTAATCACTAGAGATATCAATATATTCTTGACAAGATAATTTATAAACACCGATACTTATTACTACAATAACACCTGAGATAAATAATAATTTAACATATAGATTATCAACTAATATTATTCCGATAAAAAATGATACAAGTAGAAATATAGAAATCCATACAATAGATAGTATTGGTAAAATTCGTTTAAAATTCATTGCTGTTCTGGCAACTTTATATTTGGTGGTCGTCGAAAGTATATACCCATCTGAGTTTTCTTCATAGACTTTATAAGTAGCTATTGGGATTAAAGGAATTAGTCCAATAACAAACCAATTTGTAGCGATGTAAGGGCCCTCATTGTCAATTTCACTTTCCCTTAATAATTTGGTTCCAATGCCATTAATTGTCGACATGTTAAAACTCCGTATTTCAACTTATATTACTTATTAAAATTCCAATCATAGCTCGTACCCGAGCAAGAAAAAGAGGAGAAGGGAGATGTAATTATAGGTATAACAAAGTTTTATTATAAACTCATCAGAAACTTATACTTTTAATTTAAGAAACTCAATTGAGGGTCCGAAATATTCAGTCCACAATCTTCAGTCCTCAAAAAGGCAACCAGTAAAGACGTTGCATGCAACGTCTCTACAATAATATCTTTAACAAATCCTTTTCCAAACTCTCTGCAGGTGTTTCAACAATTCGTCCAATTTCTTTTCCATCTTTATAAAAAATAATTGTTGGTACTAATTCTATTTCAAGTCCTTCTGTTTCGTTGGAAAGCCCTTGCTTTTCCCTATTAACTCCAATTAGCGTAATTGAGTTTACATTGTAGTCAAGTTCATTTAGAATTTTAAATAGTCTCGGCAGTTGTTCCCTGCTATCGCTGCAGGTCGATCGGAAAACTATTTTGATATTTACATCTTCAAGTTTTCCTTCTAAGCTATCCAGAGTTTCATAATCCGGTTGGTAGTTGTTGTATTCTGTTGTCCAGGTATCTTTAAAAAGTGAATCGATGATTATGCTTGCAGGACAGTAACCAAGAATTAATGGTTCGCCGTTTTTTTCATCAGTGGTTATTTTGTAATCCTGGGCATAGATTTGGATTGTAGTAATTATTATTGCAAGTGGAATGAGATATTTGAGCATATTTTTTTCTCTGATTTTTATATTGAGACTTTTAGCGATAATTTGAAAATATAAACACAAGGAGAAACTCACCCTAAATCCCTCTCTTAAAAAGAGAGGGACTTTTAAACATCGCTAAATTGCCCCTTCTCTTTGCAAGAGAAGGGGTTGGGGATGAGTTCCTGCACTTGACAAATAATTTTCAAACAGCCACTTTAGTTCGTGGCAATAGATTAAGTAATTATTCTGCTACTAATCTTTATTATCTTTTTTAATTCTTAAATCAATTCCCCACAACAATTTGTTTCTTAAAGTTTCAAAATAAGTTGTTAGGGAAGTGTGAACTAATTTTAACGGGCGATCACTTTTACAAATTTTAATTTCTGTCGGAGGAGGAAAATCAAATACTCTTTGTCCATCACAGCTTACCTGTACTTCTTTGTACGGCGAATCAGCTTTAATTAATATTTCCTGCGAGCTTGGAAGCACCAATGGACGAACGGTTAAACTATGCGGCGATATTGGTGAAAGAGTGATGACATCAGTTTTTGGTGATACAATTGGTCCGCCGACTGAAATTGAATAACCGGTTGAGCCGGTTGGAGTTGCAACAATTAATCCATCGGCTGAGAAAGTTGTAACATATTCACCATCAACCCAAATGGTAAGTTCAATCATTTTAGGCCAGCCGCCTTTATCAATTACAATATCATTTATTGCATAAAGTTTTTCGGTCTTGTGCCCCAAAGCTTCAGCGCTGATAACCATTCGTTCTTCAATACTGTACCTGCCTTCTTTAAGTTCCTGGATGATCTTATCCATCTGATCAATGTTTGCTTCAACAAGAAATCCCAGTTTGCCAAGATTAACTCCAAGCACCGGCTTATCATAAAATTGTGCATTAAAGGCTGTTGCAAGCATAGTTCCATCACCACCGATAGAAATTATCAGATCAGCATTTTCATAAACCTCTGTGTCGTCGGTAATAAAATCGTCAAAGATTTCTATTTTGAGTTTGTCTCTATCTTCGGAGAGGGATTTGGTCAGGATATAATCAAGTTTGTTTTTTTTAAGTTTGGATATAAAAGATGAGACAACTTCAAAAACATTTTCCTTTGTGATATTAGCTATGATTCCTATTAACATATTTTTCTCAAAACTGTTTTTGTGTGGATTCAAATTACAATTTTATGATTAGAAAAATCAACCAAATTTAATTTACAACTAATAAATTTTACTGTTGAGATTTTATAAATTCATAAAAAAATTAACCTCTGACTCTCTGATTGTATCAGCAAGCTGATTATCATCACGATGAAAGACACAAATATCCATATACATTTCACTTTTTCTGCCTGTATAATAAAGGTGTAGTTCCTCTAATGCTTTGGTGTCCTGAATATTTAAGGACATTTTGAACACACTAGTGTTATCATAGATAAGTAATTTTTCATAACCGATTTCCTTTAAAGAGCTAAATACGCTTAATCCGTCATCACCCATTTGATCCAGGAAATAAGGATCATACTCAAAAAAGATGACCGGTTTATTAAGCTTTAAATAATCGATATTCGACCGAATAATTTTACAATCAAAACCATCCGTGTCAATTTTTATGAATTTAACATTATTAAACCGGGAATGTTTTTCGGTTATTTCTGTAAGTGATTTAAACTCAATTTGATTTTTAGATTCTGTTGTCTGTTTCAGTCTTGCACTGCCTTTATAACTTACCAATTGAAAATTATCTGAACCTGATTCACCGACGAAACATTGTTCACAATCTATATTTTTCAGACTCACAGTATTTTTTTTAAGTAGTTTGAAATAAAGATCATCTGCTTCGATACATAAAATTGGGATATCCAATTGTGATTTAATAATAATTGCAGTGTCACCAACATTTGCGCCTATATCAATTGCTTGGAAATTTGAATATTTCTTGTTTAAATACTTTGGAATTCTGCCGATGTTTGAATCATAAAAAGGAAAATACTTTCTGACAATTGGTAAATCGTGACGCAGTGGCAAAGAAACATTTACTCCTTCTAAATTGTAAGTAATTAATGCTGAGCTATTAAACCACAGATAAATCTTTCTTAACATTAAAAATATTTTGGTCAGAATTTTTTCAAATAATCCTTCATTTCCATTTTTAATTATTCTATCTATTAAAAATTGAGCAAGCATTTAATTCCTTCACACTGATTAATCAGAATTGTTAAACCGGTTTAATCTTAATTATTTCATCCAAAGCCGATAATACTCTTTCTACTTTTATTGTATTAATATCCAAGTCCGAATTGAACCGAAATTTTTTTGTAAGATACTCTAAATCATTCAGATTATTTTCTATCTCTACCGGGTAAACATATTTCCCATTTACTTTAGTTTCTTTTGGATACGGCATAAACCTTCCAAATCGCTGTCCATTTGATATACAAACAAATGGAGTTCCGACCGCGGCAGCAAAATGAACAGCACTGGTTTCATTTGATATAAGAATTTTGGAAAGTGAAATTAATTTAGCGAATTGCGGTAAAGTTGTTTTACCGGTCATATCAAAACACGCCCTGGAATTGCGGCACTTGATCATTTTTCTTGATATCACAGAATCCGCAGAAGAGCCAGCGATAATAACATCAAAATTATACTTTGAGATAAGATGTTCAATAATTATCTCATAATTTGAAGAGGACCATCTTCTTTTTTCTTCCTGTGCGCCTGGAAAGATAACTGCAAAATCTTTTGGGGTTGGAAGTTGAATGTTTACAGATGAAGTGTCAATTTCCGGTTTAGTGATATTGATATTTTCCTGCAAAACTTTTTCAAAGAATTCTTTGTTACGATAAAACTCAAAATGGTTTTCTGCCGATTGCACAATAAGATTTGTATAGTATTTATCCGTTAGTAGATTTCTTTTCCATTTAGCGTAAGCATCCTGTGCGCCGGCACTTCCAATCCTTACTTTTGCTTTACTAATTTTAACAATAGAATCACCAAACAAAATTTCACGGGAAAAAGTTGTATCAATTACAACTTCAAATCCGGATTGATATATGTTTTTTAACAGCTTGTATTTATAAAAAGGATTGTTGTTAAATTTTTTACGATTTATCCATATAAAATATTCAACAGCACTTTTATCAAAAGTTTCTGCCAAATCTTTCCAAACTAAATTACCGCACAATGTTATTCTGTAATTTTTATATTTTTTACTCAGCTTAATAAATTGAATGAAGTTTCGGACGAGAATATAATCACCAATTGAATCTAATCTTATTATCAGGATTGTTCCGTCATGAGTTTCGTGTGATCGAAAGGATATTGCAAAGTCAATGATCTTGAAAATCAAAAAGCGATAGATGTTGATTACTTTTGTGAAATAAATTTTTATCATTTAATAAACATATATGCAATTGAGTTTGTACTAATAAGATGTAAAATTATGCTGTCTAAAAAATTTTAGAAAATATTTTCTTAAGCTTATTTATTATACGAATAAAAATCGGGTCAGGTTTATCATAATTCTGATAGTGATAATTATCAGCATCTTCACTATAAACTATTTTTGAGGGATGCTTTTTTATTGTTAATTCAGAAGCAGTTAAAGTCGGACTTTCCCCCTGTGTATGAAGCGCATCCTTACTAAAACCAATATTTAAAATCAAATTGATATTCGGTAGTATTGCCAGACCATTATTAACCCATATCGTAAATATCCACTGAAAATCCCAAGTATCAAGTTTGTTGCTTTTGATTTTTTTTAAATTCTGTATCCAGTAGCGCTGTAAAGGCTTATATTTAAAAGTACTCCGAATAAAATCTGAATCTTTTATATTCGAGATCTCCACATCATAAAATTTCCATCTGTTTGCCCAGCTAGCCCAACCCCAGATATGACTGTATTTTGAAAAAAAATAATCACCATCTCCACGAACTATACCATTTTGCAGATTTATTCCACCGATATGCCAGACTCTTTTTTCATCTTTATAACGATGAAGCAATTCTTCGCAAAACCAGAAAAAACTTTGAGTAGGCAAACAGTCATCTTCAAGTACAATACCCATTTCTTCCTGTTCAAAAAACCAGGTTATAGCACTGCTTACAGCATATTTGCAGCCTAAGTTTTTTTCACGAAAGAGAGTTTTGATCTCGCACTGCCAATTAATATTGTTCAAAATAAAATCACGCACTTCTTTAACTTTTTCAGATTCACCTTCCCTGTTAGTTCTTGCACCATCAGCAGCGATATAAAGTTTTGGCGGTTTGGCCTTTTGTATCGCTTCAAACACTTGTTTTGTAGTATCCAATCTATTAAACACTAAAAAAAGTACCGCTGTTTTAAGTGGATGTGGTGGAATGAATATTTGTGTTTTGTTTTCCATCTATTTGTGTTTTTTATAAATACATTTCATATTGTTTGAAAACCAATTTGTTAAATAATTAGTACGATGCTACAATGATCAATATTCAACTATACTCTGACCCTGGTCATAAATTCTGTAATACACTTGCTTTGAAATTCACAACCGCTGTTAAATCCCAACCAAAATTCAGGAGCAAAAACCGTATCTCGATTTTTCATTAAGTAAGCACCCCACCATCCAAAACTACTGGGACTAAGTACAGCGCTATTGCATTTAGTCATTATCGCCATGTCAGTTCCATAGCTATTATTACTTGAAATAATTTTGTTCTCTAAGTAGCCGAATTCATATTCTACAAGTTTTGGTTCATCGCTAAGAAATACAAAAAAACTATTTGCCCTATTTTTTAAAAACCAATCTATCTGATCTTTAAAATATCTTATCGGTAAAAGAGTGTTTTTGCCATATACAGTAAAATCTTTATAATCTCCTCTTCGAAAATGAACAAAGACTTTATGCGAATTCTGGGGAACCTTATTTAAAAATTCATCGGCTTGTCTTAGAAATTTTTCTTTTATTATTAATTTCTCAGCAATATTTTTTTGAAAAAAAAGTTCGCTTTGAAAAAATCCAAGCTTTACAAAAGTAAAAAAGCTTATAATACCTTTAGTTTTTGTGTAGGAAGTTGATTCCCTTGTAAACAACTCCAAAACTTTTTCCTGTTTTACCGAAATGGCAGAAACAATTTTCTTATCACTTAAAAAGTTAAATACCGGTGTTGCGATTCGAAATAAAAAGGATTTTAGTAATCTATTTTTATAATTTAAAACTATAAGATGTTCTAACTCAAACACTGCTTTTAATTCATCAAAGCCCGCAGCAATTAGGGATTCATTACTCTTTTGAATAGTTTTTAAAAAAACATATTGGAATATTTGATTACCAAGTTTGCCGTCTGCAATAAAAAAAATCAACTATATACCCTTCTGTAATGCTGTTGAATAATTTGGATACTTAGTGCTTTTCATATTTATCTCCAAAAAAATTAAAAACACTATTTTTCTTTTTTAAACATGTACAATCCCGTTCCAAAACCTTTATCCTGATCATAATTATCATACATTTTCGTACCATAGATATATTTCTCTTCTAAAAGATTAAATCCACTAAACAATTCTAAAATATATTCTCTTGTAAATGCTCTATGAGCATTAAAAAATATTTTGTTTTCAGTATCAACAGGTACGCTAAATAAAATTATTCCACCCACTTTCAGTACTCTTTTAAGTTCATTAATAGCTTTTTCACTTCCAAGCGGATCTATTGCGTCCCCATATCTTCCAAGCCCTATATGCTCAACCACACATAATGAAGATAAGCTATCGATTGAATTATCTTTAAATGGTAATTCTAAGATAGACCCCTTTTGGAAAAACAAATTTTCTAACTCCAACTCTATTGGCCTAATATCTATCATCGTAATCGGCACAAACTGAGAAAGTATCCCAATAGTTTTAGCCGAGCTTCCAATATCATAATGATGTGTTGGTTTGAGTTCGAATATTTTTTTTGCTGCCCAAGTATCTTGAAAGAAATAAATAGGTTCAATCGGTGTAAATGTTAAGTTATCAAATAAACAAGGGTATAGTTCTATTGTGCTGCTGTTTTGTTTGTTTTTTAATTTGCTGAACTTTTTTAATTGATTAAAAAACCATAAATATTGTTTAACTAACAAAAATGGTTTGAACTTGAAAAATTCTTTTAGTCCAATGAATAGAAAATAAATACTTCGCAGGAATCTATTTCTTTTAAATTGTTTAAACAATTTTGGTACTGGGATTTATTTTGTAAAATGTTAACATTCCTTTAAGCTGTAAAATTACATTCGGTCTTGTCTTTTTGTAAAAGATATCAATTAAAAATGTTGTAATAAAGAACGATATTATTGATGCGACAATTGCACCACGACTCTGATAGTGAGGGATCAAAAAGTAATTTAATACTATGTTAACAATTGTGCCAAATGTCATAGTAATTAAAGAGTATCGGAATAGATTTTCTATGTTTATAAAACTTCCTCTTGCAACACCTGTATTAGTAAAAAATAGTCTGATTGCCATAAGGGATAAAAGTGCACCTGCCGGTTGATATTCAACACCATACAACAGAATAGTTACTTTTTCAGCAAAGAAAAAAATTGGAATTGCAGTTATAATAAATAGTATAAAACTCAAGCGATAATAATTTAAAAATCTATATCTGTATGTCTCTTCCGATATATTTTTGGCATTTGCAAGTGCAGGAAATAATGAATTATTTAAAATGATAGGAATAAATCCAAATACTTCAATAAGTCTTAGTGCTACGCTGTAGTAGCCGACTTCTTTTGTATCTACCATTTCTTTTAGCATTACCTGATCAATTCTTGCCTGGATCATAACAACGATACCGCTTAATATCAGCGGCCAGCTATCTTTAACAAGATTAATTGCTGTCCTTTTTTCAAACTGCCATTCTTTAAGTGTCAGATGATTTTGTGAATAAAAATAAACAAAGCCTATAGCTAAAACCACGCTATCAAATAGTATCGCCCAGGCAAAAGCAATTAGAGGAGCCTCATACAATATTAAAATGATTTTGACTATACTTGATAGAAACAGAGAAATTATATTTGCAAGAACGACATACTTGCTTAAAACTTTAGCTTGAAAGTAAAAATCTATAACATTAAGACTCTGAAATATGCTGGCTGAAGCAATAATAAAAACAAGCAAATTTGTATATGCATCATTTGAGGTAAAGTTTACAGCGACAGCCAAAAATAAAAGTGCTGCAATTCCACCTATTAGTTTTAATCCAAAAGCTGTTCCTAATAGTTTATCTCGTTTACTCTCATCTTTAACAAGTTCCCTTACTATTATTCCATCAAGACCAAGTGTAGCAATGGCGGTGAATAGTCCAACAAAACTCTGTGCATAACTAATCAACCCAAACTGATCAGGACCTAAATACCGCGCCACCCAAACTCCTACAAAAAGCCCGACAATCATTCGCAGTATTTTTTCAGTTAATAGCCAGGAGGTATTTTTGAAATACTTAACAAAACCTTCGTCGCTTTTAAGTGATTTTATTTTTGTTATCAATTTAGTTCCATTATTGCTTCAATCTTTTTGCAAAAGAAAGTATAGTTTACGGATGAGAACATAACAATTCATTTGTTCCAAATCCCTTTTGCTTTATGATTAATTATTTTCAAATATTGTATCGGCATCCATATAGATCCGATTATCAAACAAATATCGGTAGAAACCATAATTCCTGTTATTCCCATTCCTGCATATTCAGCAAGAAAAATAGACAGCGGAATATTTAGAATTGCAATGAATATAGAGTAATATAAAGTTATACGCACCTTAGCTACACCGTTAATAAAATATCCAAATATATTATTCCAGTTTGCAATTATTACAAATAATCCTGTAAATAATGATAGAATAAACGGAACTTTTATACCCAGTCCAACCCATATTTTGTAAACAAAGTCAGAAAATAAAATCATTAGAACTGCAGCTATTGAAAGAAGAATCCAAATAAAAACTAATTTTCTAATGGAGTTTTTAATCCAATCATATTCCTGCTTAACAAAAGCCTCAGTAAACGCAGACCAGAAAGGCGCAAGTACAACATTAAATACT
>JGI20214J51088_10003152_pt1 | contig 10916 bp, 20 predicted proteins | sample WetSurMetagenome_FD_51088 | JGI IMG/M metagenome (IMG submission 51088)
TCGCATTGGAACTGAGATAGGCGGCAAACATTCTTCTTACAAGCTCTTTTCGAAGTCTTCCAGTCTTATGCTCCTTCCCTTCCTGTGCTCTTCCAAGCTCTTTTCAAGCCTCGTCTACTCTTCGGGCGTGAGGATGCTGTCTACGTCTACTATGTGGTCTATTATGTAGTCTAGGTCTTTTCGGAATGCCTTGGTCTCTTCGACGAGCTCTTTCAACGGGTTAGCTAGGCATGGATTATTATGAAAACGTGCATAAATCCGACCTGATTTTTATATCCCCGCTCCTAATCATTATACTATTGGGTGCATGCCCTTTATTCGACATACAGCGGAGATATAATTATGCCAAAGGTTTCGGGGAATAGTTTTATTCCTGGAGACTCTCTTTGTATGTATTTTTAATCTCCAAGTCCATAATTTTTATCCCACCATGGGTTTTCATATTATTACTTCATATTTAAAGACACAAAATGGCAGCACGTAATCGTCCTCGTCGGGGATCCCTGATGACGAAACCCCGGAAGAGAGCAAGAAACGAGACTGTGAGGATACACTCATGGACTCCTTCTAAAGAAGTTAAGCCCCTGGGCTTCGCAGGATACAAAGCAGGAATGACCCACGTAATGGCAGTAGACAACCGAAAACACAGCAAGACCGCAGGCCTGGAGATATTCATACCCGTAACTGTAATAGAGTCTCCCCCGATGCTGGTCATGGCCATAAGAGCCTACCAGAAAGCGTATCTGGGCAAAGCCGTTTTGACTGATGTTCTATCGTCCGATCTGAAGGAAGAAGTAAAGAAGAGACTCGACCTGCCTAAGACGATCGACACCGCCAAGGGACTAAAGAGCCTGGAAGAGAAGATTGAGAGCATCACAGACATAAGGCTTATCGTATTAACCCAGCCCACCATGACCTCCATGGCTAAGAAAACGCCTGACGCAATGGAGATAGCGCTCGGCGGGACAGTTGCTGAGAAGCTTGAATTCGCAAAGAAGGTCCTAGGGAAAGAGATAAACGCAGAGGACGTTTTAACCAAGAGCAAATACATCGACGTATCCGGAGTAACGAAAGGAAAGGGATACGAAGGAATAGTCACAAGGCTCGGTACAAGGATACAGCCCCGCAAGACAGACAAGGGACGAAGGCACGGAGGATCCGGCGGACCCTGGACGCCAGCCCGAAAGATGTGGATGTGGCCGCTGCCCGGACAGTTCGGATACCACACAAGGACCGAATATAACAAGCTTGTCGTAAGCGTCGGAAAAGACGGAAAAGATGTGACTCCCGCAGGCGGATTCGTGAATTACGGACCGGTCAAAGGATCATACTTACTCTTATACGGATCTGTTCCAGGCCCGGCCAAGAGACTGATAAGGATTAGCCCTGCAAGAAGGCCTCTGGCGGATGCGAACTTTGAAGTAACCTATATAAGCACGGCATCCAAACAGGGTGTCTGAATATTAATCTAGAAAGAGATAGACGATGGTCAACGTATACTCATTGAAAGGGAAGGTAGTAGGCAAGATGGATCTGCCTCGCGTCTTTAAGACGGATTTTCGTCCGGACGTGATACAGAAAGCAGTCGTATTCCTGCAGAGCAGCAAGAGGCAGCCTTACTCGAATAAGGAAAACGCGGGCATGTTCACCAGCGCAGACTACTTCGGTAGAAGAAAAGGCGCGTACAGGATGACTATCAACAAGGGTATGAGCAGGCTCCCGAGAGAGAAGAGCGGAGGAGGAGGCCTTGGAAAAGTCCGTTTGGTACCCAACTCGGTCGGTGGAAGAAGATCGCACCCTCCGAAGAACAAGGACTGGATCAAGAAGATGAATAACAAGGAGTACATGCTCGCGATCAAATCAGCCATAGCCGCAACCCAGAACAAGGAGCTCCTGACTCAAAGAGGCCATGATATCGAAGGTCTGCTTGAAGTTCCTCTGGTAGTGGAAGATTCATTCGAAAAGGTGCTTAAGACAAAAGAAGTCATTGAAGCGCTAACAGCACTAGGTCTTGCAAACGACCTGTCCCGGGCGAGCGAGAAATCGATACGCGCCGGAAGAGGCAAGACCCGTGGCAGGAAATACAAGAAGAAGAAGAGCGCCTTGATAGTGATAAAAGAGGATTCAGGCCTCATCAAAAGCGCGCCTAACTCGGTCGGTGGAAGAAGGTCGCACCCCCCGAAGAACAAGGACTGGATTAAGAAGATGAATAACAAGGAGTACATGCTCGCGATCAAATCAGCCATAGCCGCAACCCAGAACAAGGAGCTCCTGACTCAAAGAGGCCATGATATCGAAGGCCTGCTGGAAGTTCCTCTGGTAGTGGAAGACTCATTCGAAAAGGTGCTTAAGACAAAAGAAGTCATTGAAGCGCTTACTGCACTGGGACTGGCAAACGACCTGTCCCGGGCGAGCGAGAAATCGATACGCGCCGGAAGAGGCAAGACAAGGGGCAGGAAATATAAGAAAAAGAAGAGCGCCTTGATAGTGATAAAAGAGGATTCAGGCCTAGTCAAAAGCGCGGGCAATATCCCGGGCATAGACGTAGTAGCGCTTGAAGACCTTGATATCGAGCTACTTGCTCCAGGAACGCACCCAGGTCGTCTGATAGTATGGACCAAGGGCGCGCTGGAGAATCTGGATAGCGTAGTTGGAGAATAAAATGGATGCACATAAAATCGTNCTCTANCCCCTGATGGGCGAAAAAGCGACCATGCTCAGAGAAAAAGAGAACAAACTGAGCTTCATGGTGGCAAAAGACGCAGGGAAGAAAGAGGTAAAGGAGGCTGTCGAGTCTCTATACAATGTAAAGATCATAGGCATTGACAGCATGATAACGAGCACAGGAGAGAAAAAGGTGCACGTGAGGCTGGACGCAAAGTATTCTGCGGAAGAAGTTGCATCACACTTTGGGGTATTGTAAATCATTTTAAATAACTTTTAAAGGATCAGAATGGGCAGAAGGACTATCACCAGGAGGAGGGGCCGCGGAGGTCCAAGGTACCAGGTACCGAGTTTTAGATTCGAAGGCGGAGTAAATTACCCACAGGGCGCTAAATACGCAAAAGGCATAGGCGGGCAGGTCATCAGCATAGACAACGACCCTGCAAGGACTGCGCCTGTAGCAAAGATACTGCTGGAAGACTTTTCAGAGCTTAGGTTAGTCGCTTCCGAGGGAATGAAAGTCGGGCAATGGATAACCATCGGAGGAGAAGCAAAGCAGGAAAAAGGCAACGTCCTCCAGTTAGGGAACATATCCGAAGGTACTTTAGTATACAACATCGAGCTTACCCCCGGAGACGGCGGAAAGATAGTTAGAGCTTCCGGAGGTGCGGCTGCAATAGTTTCACATGACCGCGAAAAAGGCATAACACTCGTAAAACTCCCATCCAAGAAGACAAGGGAGATTCCAAGCAAGTCTCTTGCATCCATTGGGATTGTCGCCGGAGGCGGCAGGAAAGAAAAACCAATGGTTCGAGCAGGACAGAACTATCACCGGCACAAGGCCAGAAACAAGCTGTATCCACGCGTAAGAGGTGTTGCGATGAACGCGCAGAACCACCCCCACGGCGGAGGATCGCACGGATACACAGGAAGGCCCTCGTCAGTTGCCAGGAACACGCCCCCCGGAAGGAAGGTCGGTATGATCGCGCCTTCGAGGACTGGGCGACGTAAGAGGTAAACAAGATGGCAAAGAAAAAAGTTGCATATCGCGGATTAGAAATCGAAGAGCTCCAGGCCAAATCGATGGACGAGCTTGTGAAGATAATGCCTGCGCGGGCCAGAAGATCCCTTAAGAGAGGATTCTCAGAGATACAGAAGAAACTCTTGGCAAGGGTAAAAGTGGCACGAAAGGACATAGATGCAGGAAAGAAGGTCAAACCTATAAGGACTGAGTGCCGTGATATGCTTGTCCTCCCCGATATGGTGGGTATGGAGTTTGAGATATACAACGGTAAAGAGTTCCTAAAAGTCTTAATAGACATCGAGATGCTGGGTCAGTACCTCGGCGAGTTTTCATTGAACCGTAAGCCTGTGAAGCATTCAGCTCCGGGAATTGGTGCGACAAGATCATCGTTATTCGTCCCAGTCAAATAAAAATAGCAAGATGGAATTAGATTATTCGCTTAAGCCCCAGAATGAGGCAAAGGTCGCAAAGGCCATAGGAAAAGACATAAACATATCCTTTAAGAAGACCATAGCGGTATGCGACAGTGTCCGGGAGAAGAACCTAACTGAAGCGATAGCGCTTCTGGAGAGGGTCATCGCTCTGGAACAGGCCATACCCTTCAGGAAATACAATAAAGGAGTGTCTCACAGGACTGGCGTAGGTATCGCCAAGTACCCCAAGAAGGCGGCAACCGAAGTCCTGAAGGTCCTAAAGAATGTTCAAGCGAACGCGGAATACAAGGGACTGGATAACGAGCGGCTCAAAATAATAAGCGTACAGGTAAACAAAGGCCAATCCCGCAAGAGACGAAAGCCCAAAGGACGTTGGAAGGCCTGGAAGACCCAGTATGTCTGCGTGCAGGCAGTCGTAAGAGAGATTTGATATTAAATTTTATCACACACTAAAATGGCAATGGAGAGGCATTTCATCCAAGAGGGACTCATCAGATCAGAAATAGAGACATTTTTGAAAAGGGAGCTAGAAGGCGCCGGATACTCCGGTATAAACATACAGAAGACACCTCTTGCAACAAGGGTCGTCCTGTACGTCGAGAAACCTCCCCTGGTCATAGGAAAGAAGGGAAGAAGGATCAATAAATTAACAAGGTTCCTAAAAGAAAAGTACGGCATAGACAACCCTGCAATAGACGTACAAACAGTCGAGAATCCGAACTTAGATCCGAATATAGTAGCGCGCAGAATAGTTCAGTCCCTGGAAAAGGGAATGAACAGAAGACGCGTAATATACAAAGCTGTACGCTCGGCTCTTGGTTCAGGAGCAAGAGGGATAGAAGTCATAGTCGCAGGAAAGATCATAGGAAAAGGCGGACGTGCAAAGCAGGAGAAATACCTCCAGGGATACATGAGAAAAGTAGGAGACTCCGCTAAACTCGTTCGAACCGGTTCGACTCAGGCGTTCATGAAAGCGGGAGTCATAGGAATAACCGTAAAAATAGTTCCTCCGGACATCGTTTTCCCGGACCAGATAGAGATTAGGATGCCAGTGAAGGCAACTGAACCTGTAAAGGTGCCTGTCGCTCCAGAAGTCAAAAAGTCCGAAGAAGCGGTTGCTGTACCTGAAAAGGCGGACGTAAAGAAGGATATAAAGCCTGTTGTGAAAAAGCAGATAGAAAAATTAGCAAAGAAAATAGGCGCAGAAGAGGTCATAGATGTGGTTGAGCCACTGAAAGAGGACATAACCGAAGAAAAGGCAGATTAATAGTTAGTTTCGATAATTATATTAACATGGCAATATTGCGCAATAGCGAAATACGGGAACTCAGCAGTGAAGAGCTGGAAGATAAGCTTTCGCAGCTGCAGGGCGATATGATGAAGATCAGAGGCGTTCTGGCTTCAGGCGGCATCCCAGAGCACGTTGGCAGGATGAGAGAAACCAGAAGGACTATAGCCCGGATAGAGACTTACAAGACCACCCAGGCGAAGGCTTCAAAGGATCAGAATCCCAGTATAACCCAAAAGAAATGAATTGCCAAAGGTGCGGTCTTCCCAAGGAGTTATGCGTCTGCGACGAGATGACGAGGGAGGGCCAAAGGATACGTGTCCGCAGCGATAAAAGAAGATATGGGAAGATAGTAACGCTTGTGGATGGATTCAAAGACGTGGATATGGATAAGGTAGCAAAAGAGCTAAAAAGACGGCTTGCTTGCGGCGGAACCCTTAAGAAAGACACCATAGAGCTCCAGGGCGACCATAAGAGCCGGGCAAAGGGTGTTTTGGTAAGCATGGGGTTCTCGCAGGACATGATAGACGTGCTTTAAGGCAGCTAGCTAATACGGATGATCACTCCCTATAATATCCTTAGACATGAACTGATTGGCCTGCCAGTTCGCATAGTATCTGCCTCACATGAGGGATACAAATGCGAGGGCGAGCTCATCGATGAGACAAGGGATACAATAAAGATAAAAACGGATGCGGGCGTGAAAACCCTGCCCAAAGACTGCATCACGCTGGAACTATCGCTCCCCCAAGGAGAAGTGATGCAAATCGACGGGAAGCTCCTGGTCTCGCGGCCAGAAGAGCGCATAAAGAAAAAATATCGTATAAAATTCGTCTGACATCAAAATGGCAAAAGTCGAGAAAAAAGATAACGAAAAGAAAACCGATAGCAATTGCGTTGATCGGAACTGCCCGGAGCACGGGACCCTCCCCACAAGGGGCATGGTACTGGACGGAGTAGTCGCATCGGATAAGATGGATAAGACAGTCATAGTCCAAAGAAGTTACTATGTGAAGCTCAAGAAATACGATCGATACCGGCCTAAGAAATCAAGGATTCCGGCGCACAATCCCCCATGCATAAACGCAAAGACCGGCGACCGCGTGAAGATAATGGAGTGCAGAAGGCTGTCGAAGACAGTAAGTTTCGTGATCACTGAGAAGCTGCCTAGCGAGGCTACGGCAAGCGCATGATATAATAGAGGTACTAAGATAAAATGGCTAAACCGCTTGGCGCAATGAAGAATTTGCCTTTGGGCAAAGCTACCACTGCCAACATAACAAGGACGCTCACGACAAATGCCCGTCTGGTATGCGCAGACAACACCGGAGCAAAAGAATTAGAGATAGTCGCAGTCAAAGGATACAAAGGAGTCCACAACCGTATGCCCAGAGCAGGTGTCGGAGACCTTATAGTAGTGACTGTGAAGAAAGGAAAGCCCGAGATAAAGCACCAAGTGCTAATGGCAGTCATAATACGCCAGAGGCAGCCTTATAAGAGATACGACGGCTCCAAGATAAAATTCGAAGACAACGCGGCAGTTATAGTTACTGACGAAGGATTGCCCAAAGGAACTGAAGTCAAAGGCGCAGTCGCAAGGGAAGCCGCGGACAAGTGGAACAAGATAGGAAGCCTTTCAGGCATCGTCGTATAAATAATCAAAGCTAGAATGGAAACAAGACCCCAATCATCAAAACCCCGAAAGCAGAGGAAGTGGCTCACGGATGCGCCTCTACATAAGAGACAGAAGATGCTGGTCTCCACATTAAGTAAAGAGCTGCGCGCAAAATACAAGAGAAGGAATCTATCAGTTCGAAAAGGAGACAAAGTAAAGATAATGCGCGGAGAATTCAAAGGGATCACGGGCGAAGTATTGAACGTAAGCCTGAAGGATTATACCATTTACGTGGACAGCGTAAAATCAAAGAAAGCCAACGGTACCGAAGTGCCAAGGCCAATTTCCCCCTCGAATGTGATGTTGACCGAGATAATAACGGAAGACAAGGAACGAAGGGATTTATTAGAGCGTAAGACTAAATAACTAACTCAACTTAGCTAGAGCAAGATGCACACCAAGAGAATCGCTGTCGGATACGGAAAAGAGAACAAGTGGGTGGCTACTCCGAACCCCGGAGCGCACACAAGAAAAGAGAGCATACCCCTCATCCTTGTCGTAAGAGACATACTGGGATATGCAGACACTTCAAGGGAAGCAAAGAAGATCATACACGACGGTCTTGTTTCCGTAGACAAAAAGGTTAGGCGAGACCACAAATACGGCGTCGGTTTGATGGATGTAATAGAAATACCCACAATCTCCAAGCACTACAGGATGGTTCCCGGGAAAAAGGGACTGGAGATGAAAGAAATAGACGAAAAAGACTCCAACATNAAACCCTGTCGCGTAATAGGTAAAACAGTAGTCAAAGGTGGCAAAATACAGTTGGTGCTCCATGATGGCGGCGCGCTTCTAGCAGACAAAGGAGACTATAAGACCAACGATACCATAGTAATAAAACTGCCCGAAAGAAAGATGTCTGAAGCGATACGCTTCGAGAAAGGGAACCTTGCTCTCATCTACAAAGGAAGGCACAAAGGCATGTCCGGCAAGATAAAGGACATAATACCTGCAACCGCGACAAGAAAATCCGTAACGACCCTCGAAGACATGCAGACATTGACAGAATATTCATTCATCATCGGAAGCGACAAACCCGTGATAAAGATCTGAACAGTAAAATGAACTACGACAACCCCATGCGCAAGCCAAGAATAGAAAAAGTAACTCTAAACATCGGCGTAGGCCAGAGCGGGGAAAAACTCGGAAAAGCAGAGACACTCCTGCAGAAGATCACAAGCAAAAAGCCCGTAAGAACCCTGTCCAAGCACAAGATACCTACATGGAACCTGAAGAAAGGGGAAGCAATCGGCTGCAAGGTAACTCTAAGAGGCCCTGACGCGGANGCGGTCCTGAAAAGAGGCTTCGCTGCAAAAGACAACATGCTCAAAGCAAACTGCTTCGACAAACAGGGCAACTTCTCATTCGGAGTACACGAATACATCGACATACCAGGCATCAAATACGANCCNGACATNGGGATCATGGGAATGGACATAACTGTAACCATGATGAGGCCNGGNTTCTCCGTCAGAAAAAGGTCGATTCGCCCCGGCAAGATACCCGTCAAGACAACCATCTCCAAGGAGGAGACAATAGACTACATCAAAGGTAAATTCAACATAACAATAGCAGAGGAAGATTAAGAATGGTCCAGAAAGAACCCCTAGTCAAAAAGAATCTAAAGATGGATCAAAGAAGCCTGACATGCTCAATATGCGGAGCCCAGAGAGGCCTGATCCACAAATACCGGCTGCACATATGCAGAAGATGCTTTAGAGAAGTAGCATTTAGGATCGGATTCCGAAAATACAGTTAATCAATCTTAACCCCCACAATGGAAGAAATAAAATTATTCGGCAAATGGGACTACAAAACAGTTGAAGTAAAAGACCCAGGGATTAGGCAATACGTATCCCTGACACCAGTATATATGCCCATAACCTCCGGCAGGCTCATCGGAAAACAGTTCGCCAAAAGCAAGATGAACATAGTCGAAAGGCTGACGAACAAACTAATGAGATCCGGCCAGGGAACAAGAAAAGTCGCGGGCCGATACATAAGAGGAGGCGGAGCGACAGGCAAGAAACAAAACGCGCTCAACATAGTCAAAGCCGCATTCGAGACTGTTGAGAAAAGAACCGGCAGGAACCCGATACAAGTCCTAGTAGACGCGATCGAGAAATCAGGACCCGGAGAAGAGACCACAGTCATCATATACGGAGGAATAAAATACCACCAGGCAGTCGACGTATCAGCTCAGAGACGAGTGGACTTCGGCCTAAAATACATAACCCTGGGAGCGTTCGCAACAGCCTTCAACAACCCAAAGAAGATCGAAGACTGCCTAGCAGACGAGATAATATGGGCGTCTACTTCGGACTCCAAGAGCTACGCGATCCAGAGAAAGGAAGAGACTGAAAGGATTGCAAGGTCTGCGAGATAAGGATAACCTCCTTTTTTATTTCTATTTTATTTATCTTTTTCTATTTGTTCTCCAAAGAGTTAGCTTGAGCTTTTTTTTGTTTTTTTAATTAATCTGCTAATATAATTCATGGATGCATCATACTTCTTCGCAGTCAAAGCATTTGTCTATTTCCTGTTCTTCGGCCTGACCTTCGTAGTCGAGTTCGTCTGCCTATGGAAACTCTCTAAATACCTGAAATTCAAGAAAGCAGATTACCTGACTGCATTGAAGGTCTCGCTCGTCAGCACCGCCATCGGCATCGTTTTTCAGGCCATCGACGAACTGTTAAGTGCGTCAATAGACCCAAACATCGCGTACCTGGTAATGCAGTTCATCGGTCTGATAGTCTATCTGGCTCTGATAAAACACTTCTACGCCGAGAGCTGGAAGAAGACGTTCACTATTGTCCTGATAATATTCGTGATAGAACTAGCAGCTGTATTCCTGTTATCCTTCGTGATCGACCTTTTCCTTGGACAGTTGGGAACGACTGAGACGACTACTTATTGAACCGATTCGTATATTATTTAAGATAGCAAAAATGATCGATGTCAAAAAGATCAGGAAAAAGGTTGAGGAGCGCAGGAAGATATCGAACGAAGCCTTCCTGGACATGATGGGCTCTCTTGAGGAGATGAAGAAGCATGGACCTAAGAAAGCTGCTCGTAGACACGTGTAAGGTCTTCGATAAGCTGAAGATAGATTACGTTCTAATAGGCGGATACGCCGGGATACTTTACGGCTCGCCTTATACAACTGCTGATATCGATTACGTCGTAGTATCCAAGGATGTTTCTCTGAAACTGATAGATGAGCTGCGCAAGATAGGTTGGGTCCCAACTGAAGACTACAAAACAGAGATAGAATTGCAGGCATTTGGTCAGTTTGTCCATGAAACGGAAGGTTACCCCTTGCATATCTTCCCGGAGGTCGATGGCTATCAATTAAAAAAGGGAGTATTAACCTATGAGTTAGAGGTTGAAGGTTATCTTGTGAAAGTATGCTCTCCTGAAGACCTTGTATTGATGCGTCTTGCCGTCTGGACTGATGAAGACAAAGCAAAGGCGATAGCACTCGTTTTAGCCCGGAAATTAGATCAAAAATACCTTGATATCAGAGCCAAAGAAGAAAAGCTTGAAAAGCGATTGGAATGGCTTAGGAAAAAAATAAAGGAAGAAGATTAAGTTTAAACCAAATCCAACTCTTCCAGTGCCTTCTTTATCTTATCCTCGCTGCCCTTTGTCACAGGCACGAGTGGAAGCCTTGGGTTTCCTGCTGCTAGACCCATCATATCCATCGCTGCTTTNACNGGCGACGGATTGGTCTCNACNAANAGGACTTTGCANAGGTTGAACAGCTTATAATGCATCTCCCTTGCCTTCTTATGGTCTCCCTTGAGGGACGCGTTTATGAGTTCTCCC
>JGI20214J51088_10003153_pt1 | contig 10915 bp, 7 predicted proteins | sample WetSurMetagenome_FD_51088 | JGI IMG/M metagenome (IMG submission 51088)
CTTGCTATTCTGTCGGATAAGGCCATATCCACCTCTTCACATTCCTGTTGGATATTGAGCGTTAACCTGCATAAACCGCTGATTCACTTCATCACGAAAAATTCAACCTATGTAGAACTGTTCCCGCATCGGCGAAACCTGGCTCCGCGTGTCGGCGGACAGAATCAGCCTAAACTTTACAAGGCTTTCTAATACGTTAGGCCAGACCCACCCTTTCCTTCTTCGGCAAAACCTATCGGACGAGACAGTCGTTAGAAAACCAGTTTGCTCTTATTAGAAAAATATTGACCCCCTGTCAAGAATGATCTTATATCAGGCCGTTAAAGTACGAATTGGGATTGTGACCCCTTCTGCCTTCCCCTACTCCACGACAAAGAGCTCGACCGGCCCGCTCTTGCCTTTCAGATGTACCGGATGACCGGTCCATGAACCCTTCCCCTGCGATACGCTTTCCTACATACCCTATTTTGTGCTACCATGCTAGCATCTCTATTGTTCGGCTGCACTCGTCGCTTCCACTTCTAGAAAGATTCTGTCTGGCGCTTGGACGGCGCAGGAACTCCAATATCTCTTTTTGCGCGATGCAGGGATTCCACTTTGCTTATGAACGCTTTGAATTGACAGTGGAATCATCAGTGTTATTTTCTGGGTGATTTTTCTTGTAAATAGTTTGCAACCCCGATTTCAAGGAGCTTGGTCTATGGGCACCGTGCTGGAAAAATACCCGTTTCATTGCGTATTCAGTTTGAGACCCCTCATCGAGTTCTGGCGTCAAAATGTCGCCGCCGGTTTCGAACACGGGAGCTGCCTTGCACAAGGACTTGAAGCAAAGCTTCAAAAAGCTTCTGAACTAATCGAACCCATAGAAGATCTCACAGTTCTGGAACGGCATCAGGACTTGCTGAAGAGCTTGATGAGTTTGGTTTTTCCTCCGGCCTTCTGGAAGACAGACATGGTAGGGGCCTTTGTGCCTTTCATCCTCCGGCCGGTTTACACCTCTCCCTCATTCAAGCGCCTCCTTCTGAATGACGACGGCTCTTTCAAAGGCAGGGCTCTCATGGGAGAAGAGAATTACCTCATGGGCCGCATTCTGAGGGCCTATTTCCTGATTCTGGAAAAGTACTACGGGATTCACCGGGAAATAGACTATCCGATCATTCAGGTGGTCCCTGATCCGGACACCGGACTTGATCTCTACTTCAGGATAAAACCCAATCTCCGGTTTATTGAAGTGCACCCGAGAGGCAAACTCAAAGAACTCACCGAAGAGGAGCGCGCAAGAATTCTCGAAAATATGACAAACCCCACCGTCCTTCGGGAGATTCTACCGCCTGAAAACTTTGAATTCAGCGGCTTCGGTTCTCTTTACGCAATGGATGTGACCCAATCCGAAATCGTTTCAGCGTTGGAGAGAAGTCTGATCGATCAGGAATCCATCTTCTCACAGAGCGGGTTTCAGCTGCTCCAGCAAAAGCTCCGCACCCTGTTCCGTTGTCCCAGTCTCGTCGCCGGTCTCGCGGCGATCAAGGGCGATCAGGTCATGCTCTTGAACATGGGTTGCGACATGTCCAGCAGTTCGGTTTTTTCACGGTCCCTGCACCTGCCCCTTCAAGATTTTGAAGGATCTTGCTATGAACGGGCATTCCAGGAGAACAGGATTCTCATTATCCAGGATCTCAAGGAATTGACACTCCGGACAAAGGCTGAGGAAGCCNTTTTCCAGGCCGGCGCCAGATCGCTCCTCATNGCGCCTCTGACTTATCAGGGAAGCATGATCGGCACCCTCGACATCGCCTCACATAACCCTGGGGAATTCGGCCCCGAGGACCTGATGTTGATGAACCAGATCATTCCCATCTTCGCACTGGCCGTCAAGAGGGCGCTGGATGAGACGGACCATCAGATCCAGAGCGTTATCAAGCAGAAATGTACCGCCGTGCATCCCGCAGTGGAATGGCGCTTCCACGAAGCGGCGTTTCATCATCTTGACAGAATCCGGATGGGACAGGTGTCTGATTTTGAACCGATCGTTTTTAGAGATGTTTACCCTCTCTACGCCATCTCAGACATTCGAGGATCTTCCGATGCGCGAAATCGAGCCGTGCAGAGCGACTTAGAAGATCAACTGGGCTTGGCTCTCAGGGTGATCCAGCTGGCGAGCGAGGCAAGATTGATGCCTATTCTTCAAGAGCTTGGCCACCGCCTCGGAAGACAGTTGGAGCGAATACGGGCTGGGTTGAGTTCCGGAGATGAGGCTACGGTCATCAAAATGCTTAAGACAGACGTGGAACCCCTCTTTGTCCCTTTTCAGGATTTCAGCCCGCAAGTCCGCCAGGCCATTGAAGGATATCAATCCGCTCTCGACAGCAGACTGGGAACCATTTATCGGAAGCGCAAAGAATTCGAAGAGAGCGTGTCGCTTCTCAATAAGCGCATCTCCCTCTATCTGGACCGGGAACAGGTTGAAGCCCAGTCCGTGTTTCCCCACTATTTTGAGAAGCACCAGACCGACGGGGTGGACTACCTCATTTACTTGGGTTCCAGCCTTGTGGAAAAAGGTTCGTTCAATGAGCTGTATCTCGAAAATCTCAGACTCTGGCAGCTCATGGTCTCCTGCGGCATTGCTTGGCATACCGAACAATTGAAGACAGAGCTCAAGGTGCCGCTTGAAACAGCTCACCTCATCCTGGTCAACCACACGCCCCTATCTATTCGATTCCGATTTGATGAAAAACGCTTTGACGTGGACGGCGCTTACGACGTCAGGCAGGAGATCATCAAATCACGGATTGACAAAGCCATGGTGAAAGGGCGTGCAGAGCGCCTCACCCAGCCGGGCAAAATCGCGGTGATCTACACTCAGCCCCAGGAAGGAAGGGAGATACGCCGATACGTCGATTTTCTCTGGTCTCAGGGTTTTCTAAAAGGAGACACAGAAGCCTTGGACGTGGAAGAGCTTCCCGGAGTCCAAGGACTCAGAGCTCTGCGCGTTGAAATCGACCTGAACTCCCCCGTCATCTTGGAGCGCGTCAACCGAATGGCGAAGTGAAGGGCTTCAGGGACAAAGGGACAGAGCAGCAAAGGCACAAAGCAGAAGAACTATTCTAGTCTACCCCTCAGTTCCTCTGTTCCTTTGTGCCTTTGTCCCTTTGAACCTTTGTGCCTTCTATTGCATCCCTTTCAGTTTGGCGACATCCAGATCCTCGATCACGGTAATGCCTTTTGCCTTCATCTCATCAAGTGCTTTTGCTGAGGTCTCCGGCGCCACGCCCTTGCTCAAGCTCTTCACCATGATGACCTTGTAACCGGCGGCTGCCGCATCCTCGGCAGTCGCTTTCACGCAGTAATCCGTTGCGATGCCGTAGACCACCACCTTCTTGATACCGGCTTTCTTCAGGATTTTGTCCATCTCGGTCTTTTTCCCGCCGTCATCCTGAAAACCGGAGTAGCTGTCAAACTGGGCATCCATGCCCTTCTTGACAACGGCTTTGAAGAGCTTCTTGTCCAGCAGAATCTCCGCACCGGGTGTGTTCTGGACGCAGTGAGGCGGCCACAGGACCTGGTCCTTTCCGTGAAGCTTAATGACATCAAAAGGTTTTTTCCCCTGGTGATTGGCGGCAAAGGAGGCATGGGTCGCAGGATGCCAGTCCTGGGTCGCGTAGATTGGGAATCCGGCCGCTTTCAGTTTTGCTGTCGCATCCGCCACCGACTTGACATAGGCGTCGTCGGTCCCCTCAACGGCCAGAGAACCCTTCTTGGCCTTGGTGAAATCTCCCTGGAGATCCACAACGATGATCGCCATGTCCACTGCTTTCTTGGCCGCTGCCTTGGCCGGTTCCTTGGCTTGCTTGGTTGTCTGCGCCATGGCCATTCCTCCGAAAGCCAACGTAACAAACAATACCCCGATCAGCACCTTAAATCCCCATTTCTTCATAAGCCACCTCCATTGTGAAAGTTGAAAGAATTATCCGCTGAAGCCGGAAAATGACCTGATCGATTCTCTTTATGTGATCTTATACAGCGCAAAGCCATGGAAAGTCAAGAGACCAGACCGCTCCAGACCGCGTGGACGGCCGAAAGCTCCACCGCGCCTGCCGCCAACACGATGCCGTTGGTGCAGAGGCCGCATGGGTCGCGTGGGCAAAAGTAATATGAGGCCTNAGCATTATCTGTCGCTGAAAGAGATCAGGAAAGTCTGAAGGGCACATGGTCAGCATCCGGGGGTTGATCTCACAGGTTATGAGGAACCCGGTCTACGGTGGAAATGGTGGCTGGATGTTAAGGAGTTGGACGACGAACTTCATCTTACCCCGTTTCCCATCTATAGCACCTACGGCTGGACTCTTTGCTCCACCTCGGTTATTGCCCTATCTAGGATCTCCACCAGCTCATCGACCTGTTCTCGAGTGATGGTCAACGGCGGGCCTAGGAGCGCCATGTCACCAGCATGACCGCGGTCGCAGCCGCCTGATGGAAGGAGGATGAGACCAAGCCTTTTCCCTGCCTCGTAGACCTCCAGGTGGACTCGCCGGGCTGGATCGAAAGTTCTTTTGGTTTCTTTATCCTGGACGAATTCTAGTCCCCACATGAGCCCCTTGCCCCGGACGTCACCTACCATTGGGTGAGCTAGGAGACCCCTTAGACGCTGTCCCAAGTATTCTCCAGTCTCCGCTGCTCGGGTGAGGAGATTGTGCTTGTCTATATAATCCAGAGCGGCTAGACCGGCGGCCATTCCGACCGGATGGCCGGAGTGGGATTGGCCGGCAGTGAAAACCCCCTGACCGGCAGTTATTGTTTCGGCTGCATCCCGGCTGATGAGGACTCCAGCCAGCGGATAATAACCACCGCCTACACCCTTTCCGAAGACGATGATATCCGGTCGGCCTGGAAAATGATCGCTAGCAAAGAATGACCCGCCGGTCCTTCCGGCCCCTGTCATGACTTCTTCCGCGATGAACAATACCCCGTGACGATCGCAGATGCTACGTACGACGCGGAAATATTCGGCCGGTGGGTGAGCTGCTGCCAGTGCCGATCCCGCTAGGGGCTCGGCGATGAAGGCGGCCACTGTCTCCGCGCCTTCGGTGAGGATTGCGTCCTCAAGCGCATGGGCGCATTCCAAGCCGCAGATCTCCGGTTCGCGTCGGAACCAGCACCGATAACAATAGGCCGGAGGGATGTGGACACAACTCAGGAGATAAGGTTCATAATCGGCCCGCCGGGCGGTAAATCCAGACCAGGATAAGGCACCCATCGTGATGCCGTGATAGCTCTGCCAGCGGGATATGATTTTGTAGCGGCTTTTTTCCCCAGCGGCCAGATGACGGATTCGAGCGAGTTTCACCGCCATCTCCGTAGCTTCAGAACCGGAGTTGGTGAAAAAAGCCATACCCATGGGCTCCTTAGTCAGGTGGCAGAACCGGGCTGCCAACTCCTCGCCTGCCGGGGAGGAAAAATGGAATCGATAGACGTAGTCCAGACGCTCAGCCTGGGCCGCCATGGCCCGAACGATTTCGGGCACTCCGTGTCCGAAGTTGGCTACCAGCGCACCCCCGCAACCGTCAAGATAACGGTTCCCATCCAGATCATAGATGTAAACTCCTTCACCCTTGACCGCCTGCGGAAAGGCCCTTTTAAGGTCCGAGTTGATAAGATGTTTCTGAGATGACACGACCGCTCTCCTGTCTTCCTCTTAGTTGCCCCGTCCGGTATCAGCCGAGGCTTAACAGATCGCATCCCCTTGAGTTTCCACGCATGAAATCCTTAATCAACAGGCAAGTTGAATTGCAAACCTCCTATAACGCGGTCCCGGTTTAGCGCTTTTTTCTGCTGAGAACTCATTCAATCGGGAGTCCTCCCCAATACCTAATACCTATAGTACTTTCTAAACTTCTCCCAGAATTCTTTATCATGATCTTGCCATTTAGGACCGAAGACTTTGTCATAATAATCGTTCAACCGTTCCAACCATCGCCACCAGGGACCCTTTCCCTTTTCCCGCGCTTCAAAGATGTCGCTTAAATAGGTGACGATTTCCGACATCTTTTCCTTTGGAACATAGGAAGCCGCCCCGCCTCTAAAAGACCTTATGGTATCGTCAACACTGAAGGCGTGCGCCGTCAACATCACCGCCATCACTTTTCGTTTGATGGCAAGCTCAAGCAGCTTGTACCCGTCCACCCCCATGATATCCAGGATGGCAACATCGAAAGGATGAGTTTCCAAAAGATCTTTAGCTTCATTGAAGGATGCGGCCTTGGTGACCCGGCACATGGGAAGCAACTGCTCCAAGGTCGCCAATACGTCGGGTTCATCGTCCACGATAAGTACAGTCTTACCATCAAGTCTGCTTGTTTCAGACATGATCATGCCTCCCTGTTCTGGATATCCAACCGGATCACTCTTTTCTCGACCTAGCGACGGACCGTGCCATCCTATCCAGTTTGAAGATCGTTGTAAATTCCATGTTCTTGCTGATCCATAGCTTCTTATTGATTACGGAATCTGTGATGGCTCCCCGATAGGCGAGACCGTCGAGCAACGTCTTCGGGTTTTCAGAGACCATCACAAAGTCGGGGCTAGGGACCCTCTTCGTTTCCGCCCGGATTTCGCCATCATCAATCATCAGGGCGAACTGCCCACCCCGGGTCTTGACCAGAATATTTCGCTTCCAGCCTGCAATATCTTTCCGCGCTCGCTCATTGCTGTTCATTTCTTCGACGATGGACTTGATCCCCTTGAAAGCCTTTTCGAAGGACGTTATGTCTTTGCTCGTTGCCTTGGGTATTTTGGGTTCTACAGGAGACTCCCAGTCAATTTCCGATTCCAGCAGTCCTTTTTTGTTGATCTGTTCCCGGGTCAATTCAGACGTGGGCACGCAGAAAACATCCTTCACATCCCCGTTGCGTTTGTCCCTAAAAACGAGCTTTACCTCAGTTCCTTTGTTGATGATCCCAGGAACCAAGATTCCAGTCGTCGTGTACAGATTGACGCTCATCGCCGTATCCGCTCCCCTGAAAATGACTCGGCCCCTGCCGTAGGGCGCCATGTCCTGAAAGAGGGCAGTGGCAAAGTACGTTATCGGAGGGGTGCTGTTCATGACACCAACCTGCTCCACCTCGATCAATTCGGTTGGGGCAAAATTGCACTCCGGACAGTGGGTCAAGAAGGGCGGGACCCTGACCAGACCGCACGCTGTGCATCGGCACCCAAGCAATTTCTTTTCGTCCCGGAGCGCAAGGAAGAAGGTCGAAAACTCTCCCCTGCTCCTGCGGTAGAAGGTATACATCGTGTCGTTGGCAATCAGGTAGTCATGACCCTCTATAGTCTCTACGGTAGATCCCACGTCGGGAATAAATTTCGATGGAATCAGCTTTTCTCTTTTTCGTGTCATAACGCTTCTCCTCCCTCTACTCGTGCTCGAAAATGAGACATGCCGTATACTGTGCAATGGTGCTCCCCGTGCCATGAACCAGCGCTGTTTTGAGATTTCTCTTGATCAGCTCATTCCTGGCAGACCAGGCGGACATGACATTACTCGCACCGACAGCGTGCCCGCAGTAGATCAGTCCGCCACACGGATTGACCAGGTACTTTCCACCGGGTGTCATGAGCCCCTCTTCTATGAGGGCATCCGCTCCGCCCAATGGCACCAACCCAAACTCGGCCATGCTGATCTCAAGCTGATGTACGAAGGCATCATGCAGTTCGATGATGTCGATGGACTGGGTGGGGTCCTTTATGCCGGCCATTTCATAGGCTCTGTGCGATGCATAATAATCGGACATAATACGGCTCATGTCTTTTTGGTTTTTCCCCGCAAAGGAATGCTCGTTTGACTCGCCCACCCCTGTGATCCACACCACGGGCCGACCGGTGCTTCTGGAGATCGCCTTGGCTGTTTCCTCCTCTGCCAGGACCAGCGCTGCCGCCCCTTCGCTGTACACGCAGATCTCCAGCTCCCTGAAAGGATAAGCCACCAGCCTGGAATTCAAGACTTCCTCGGCTGTTACCTGGTCGAACTGTCTTTGGGCGTAGGGGTTGTCTCTCACCTGCTGGCTCAATTGGGCGGAGATCGCGGCAGTGATTTCCGGTTTGAGATCATTGGGGTGTTCATCCTTGTAACCTAGAACAACCTCTGCGTAGCTGTCCGATGCGGACCAGCCGATGGCTTGCTCGAAGAAACTGTCCCCTGACCAACCGATGGATTTGATGACTTCCGGAGTGGCGGACATGGAGGAGAAATCAAAACAGTCCGTCGCTTTTTCTACCCCGAGAACCAACGCGGTCTTGTACCTGCCCGCTGCCAAATAGGCATGGGCGGCTGACATGGTGTAAGCCCCCGTTGCCCCTCCTGTCGTGATCCTAATTCCGAATTTGTTCTGCATGCCGCACAGCCCGTGAATGGCATGTTCTGGAATTGCTGTCCTTTCAAAGATGTCATTGTAGATCGCGTAAAAGGCGGCATCTACGTCCTGGATAGGAATCTGTGCGTCTTTCACAGCCTCCCGCGTTGCCATCTGGGCGAGTTCATAATAGGTTTTTTCCGTCCAGGAACTTTTGAAAGGTGTCACTGCCGCACCCACGATACCAACCCGTCTCCCCATAAAATCCTCCCTTCTATTCCTTCTCTCTCTTCATAAATCCTTCTTGACGATTTACGCCAGCCACGACGCTTCCAGGAAAATCCATGGATCCGTCAAGAATCGTTCTCCGCACAAAAAACCGGAATCCGGTGAACGGGAACTATCATTCATTTCGACGACCTTGATCCTTTCTTCCTCATTTGCTTCAATTTCTTCGCAACATATTGCTTCTGATTTTGGGCACCCACACAGATGAGGAGGTGGTTACCCTCGATCTCCAGGATTTCTTCGAAACTTGAATGCAGACCGTGATCGATGGCAGTCCTGGATAGCTTGAGCGCCAGAGGAGACCTCTCACCGATTTTTCGGGCCATCTTCAGAGACTCCTCCAGAAGACGCTCATTGGGAACAACCTTGTTGACGAGTCCAATCCGATACGCTTCATGGACATTTATAAATTCGCCCGTGAAAACCAGTTCCTTCGCTTTGCCCAGGCCCACCAAATGGGATAGGAGTTTGGTCCCCGCCGTGGTTACTGTAAGCCCCACACCGGTTTCTGGAAAACCAAAAACGGCATTTTCGGCAGCAAGCCGTATGTCGCAACTCATGGCGAATTCACATCCACCGCCCAGCGCATAACCTTGAACGGCCGCGATCAGTGGTTTGTCCAGCCGCAATATCAAGCGCTGGATATCCTGCAGCCCATTCGTCTCCTCAATCCAGGTGTCAAGGCTCTTCCCTGCCGATGTTTCCTTCAGGTCTTCACCGGCACAGAAGGACCTACCTGTTCCTGCCAAGATCACAGAGACAGCCTTTTTGTCTTCCCTGGCCACGTTCAATTGCTTGACAAAATCTCTGAGGAGATCGCCATTGATGGCGTTGAGCCGCTCCGGCCGGTTAAGGGTGATTATCCCGATATTCCCCTTCCTCCTGTAAAGAACGCTTTCTTTACTCATTGCCACAAGCCTCCGATTCTAGAATTTCTTGAAAACCTGAGAGCTCAAGCCGCAACATCAGTGGGTGCGTAGGGTCATGTGTTTTGCTCTGGTTTACTACGTTCCCATTTTGGCCTTTTTCTCTTTATCCATTCTTCGCAATTCCTTCTTCAAAACCTTTCCTGTATTCGTAAGAGGCATCTCCTGAAGGAATTCTATTTCTCGGGGATAGGCGTGGGCCTCCAGGTTTCTCTTCACAAACTGTCTGATTTCATCCTCCAGAGCCTCGTCAGGGGCAAAACCCTCCTTGGGCACAATGAAGGCTTTCACGATCTCACCCCTCACCTTGTCCGGCACCCCGACCACGCCCACCATCCTTACAGCGCGATGCTTCATCAAGCAATCTTCAATTTCACCCGGGCCGATTCTGTATCCCCCGCTCTCGATGATGTCATCTTTTCTACCCACGAACCAAAAGTAACCCTGATCATCCTTTGTGCCGTAATCCCCCGTACGGAGCCATTCTCCTATGTATTTCTGCTTTGTCGCTTCGGGTTCTTTCCAGTACTCTAGGAACATGACAGGATCAGGTCGTTTGACAGCGATTTCTCCGTATTGTCCGGGTCCCAATACCTCCCCACCCTCATTAATAATCTCGACAACATGGCCTGGAATAGCCTTGCCCATTGACCCGGGAATAATCTTCATGACCTGTGAGCAACCCCCAACAACCAGATCGCATTCGGTCTGACCATACTGTTCATTNATTTCGACGCCNAGNGCNTTCTTNCCCCACTCATACACCTCTTTTCCCATGGTCTCCCCACCGACNGTGATGGACCTCATATTCAGATCNTATCGCTCTCTCGGATTGCTTACCGCCTTCATCATGATCTGTATCACCGTCGGCACGGCCATGAGATTTCTGACTCCATACTTGGACATGATGTAACACGCTTGTTCCGGATCAAACTTCCTTGCCCTGAAACCCAGCATAGGATATCCATGGTGCAGGGTAGGGAACATGGTGTCATAAGATCCCCCGATGTAAGCCCAGTCCAGCGGNGTCCACAACAAATCTCCCTCCTGGGGAAACAGGTCCAGNAGATAATCCGCTCCNGGAAGAATGCCCAGGAGGAGCCGGTGCCCGTGAAGAGTTCCCTTGGGTGGCCCTGTGGTTCCGGAAGTGTAAATGATCAAAGCCGGGTCATCCGGCTTCGTGAGAACAGGGGTGAAATGTCGGCTTCCTTTCTCGGCACTCTTCCAGTAGTCCAAGACATTCTCTTGCCCCTTTGAATCGACCACCATGATCATTTTGAGATTCGGAAGGCTGTCTTTGATTTCCAGTATCTTGGGCAGATTCTCCGCGTCTGTGATCACCCCCTTAGCCTCACT
>JGI20214J51088_10003154_pt1 | contig 10915 bp, 12 predicted proteins | sample WetSurMetagenome_FD_51088 | JGI IMG/M metagenome (IMG submission 51088)
CTCCGACAGGATCTTTTGATATTTGACCGGCAGTTAACCTAAGGGCAAGAGAGACAGCTTCGTTTATTGATCCACCCGCCGCGATCAGTTTTATCTCATCAAACCTTGCCAATGCCATGAGACTTCGGGTNACAAGTTTTTCCATTGGAATTTCGTGCCCCACACTTACNGTTCTGTCCCCNATGTTATCCATTGCCTCTTCTTCTACGGCGACTAATTTTTCGTAATNGACCAATTCTTGTTGGGCGAGGCGTGCAAAAATCGCCTCGGTCTTTCCCAGATGGGGGTNTTCAAGATTCCCGAAACCTAACTGATTTACGTAGATTTTAGCNATTTCACACGACAAATTTATGGCAGAGCATGCAAGAAACATNGCGTCACCAACACCCACAACGTCAACTACGCCCACATCCATAATCCCTGAAATAATCTCTTCTGTAACATCACTTATCTTCAACGAACCGTCAGTTGGCCCAACAACNATAATCTTACCTTTTGGCTCCTNACTCATAGTCAATGCACTCGATAGTTAATTGCACGTTTGCGAATATAACACTTTTAAGAGAATAAAAAAACGCGGTTGCCCACTACGGTGGCGGAGTAATTTTTATCGCTGCCGCTGGACATTGCATCTCGCACGCCAAACATTGTATGCAGTCCTTTTCTCGTGCTGGATCAGATTTTCGGTTGGATAGCGGGTGTCCAGGCGAATCAGCCCACTCGTANAGTGAAACCGGGCAGACATCGATGCATACGCCGTCTCCGATGCAGCTATCCCAGTCTACAGCGCTGGTTGTTCCATGAATTCCAAGTTTCTCAGGGGCTTCAACGGGTCCCCAGACTTTGTGTCCGTTATGTTCACTTATAACTTGTCGTTTGGTTTGAAAATCAGGGTCTATTGGCAAAAAATTCACCTAATAGAGTCAAGAAAACAAACAATATTAGGCTTTCTACTTCTTTTTGGTTCCGTAAAGCATTTTGGTTTGTAAGAGTTAATGGTGGTTGTGGTTTGTATGAGTCAATATTTCTTGCCTGCTGGAATGAGGTATGTAACTCTTGAAGAGCGAAAGCAGTTTTACACCCAAGAATTTAACCTTCAAAANGTATCAGAGTGGTTTGGAGGTGGGTTTGGCAAGATAAAGTTTGCAGTAATCATTGGCAGNCACACTAAGATTTATCCAGAAAAATACAAGCAAGACGCTTCAACAACCATAATAGTTGACGAATACAAGAACATGGAAGATGTCCGCCAGCAAATCTTGGAGTTTTTGCCCGAAGCTGTCTACTACGACCGAAATATTTACGATACAAAAGACAACAAGATTGGNCAAGAACTCGCTTTTGACCTTGACCCAGAAAACATAACCTGCCCCATCCATGGCAGCTTAGCGGAAAAGATGAAGCGAAAGCAGGGATTGAGTTTCTGCGGAATAGAGTTCAATATGGTTAAAAAGGAAGCTACCGAACTCTACGAGTTTCTCGCTAAACGTTTTTCAGATTTGGTGGTTGTCTATTCGGGCAGGGGTTTTCACCTTCACGTTTTAGACCCAGAAGCTTATAGGCTTAGTACTTATGAGCGACTTAAACTTGCCAAGCAAGTTAAACAGGCTGGATTTCACATCGACGACTGGGTAACCTCAGGGGAGTTTCGCTTAATCAGGTTGCCCTATAGCTTAAACGGATTAGTTTCAAGAATTGTGTGGCCACTAAAAAAGGATGAGCTAGAAAGCTTCGACGCCATCCACGACGAACGGTGCCTACCAAAGTTTTTGGGCAAAGAAGCTGCTACTTCTTGACTTCTTTAGCTTTCTTCTCTTTTTTACTATAATANGCTGCTTTTTTCTTTTCTTCTTCGGCAGTCTTTGGTTTTTTAGCCATTAAAAATCCTCAATAAAACAGTANCCTGTAACTCGCATAAAAGATTTTCCAACAGGCGATTTTGGGTTGAAAGGTTTATTTGCATTTGGCTCCTCGTTTATTGTTGTTGAGGCTAGTTTATGGAGCAATTTGATGTTATTGTTATNGGTTCAGGTTCTGGAATGCTGGTTGCATCAGTTGCCGTCGAACAGGGCTTTAAAGTAGCATTAGTTGAGGAGGGAAAAATGGGCGGGACCTGCATAAATGTGGGCTGTGTACCCTCAAAGATGCTAATTTACCCGGCAGACATCGTTGCAACCATACGAGCCGCTAACCAATTGGGCGTCCACGCCACCATAAACTCGGTTGACTTCGATAATATTATGACGCGTATGCATACACTTGTTAATCATGACTCCGGGCATCAAGCTGCAGCCGTTAAGGCCACTCCCAACCTGACATGGTTCCAAGAAAAAGGCGAATTCATCAGTGATTACACCATTCAAGTAGGCACCCATACTATTACCGCCAAGTCTATTTTCATCGTCTCAGGAACTCATACTGCAATCCCACTGATCAAGCATATCGAAGAAACAGGTTATTTGACAAGCGACACAGTACTGGAACTGAAGTCACCGCCAAAGAGTATCTTAATCATCGGGGGAGGATACATTGGGATGGAGTATGGTCACTTCTTCTCAGCAGTCGGAACAAAAACCACCATAATCCAGCGTCCCTTCCGTGTGGTGCCTGAGGAGGAACCCGAAGTCTCTGATTTGCTCAAGAAAGAGATGGAGAAACGCATGGAAATCTTCACCGGATTCGAAGCGTTTGAAGCAAGACAGGAAAACGACATTAAAGTGCTTCTTGCCAAAAACCTTCAAGATAGCAGCGTCAGAGAGTTCTCGGCTGAAGAAATAATGGTTGCAACGGGGAGAGCATCCAACGCTCAATACCTTAAACTTGAAAAGACAGGAGTAAAACTGGACGAGCGAAGCTTCATAGCCGTCAACGATTATCTTGAGACTGACAAGAAAGGCATTTTTGCGTTCGGAGACTCTATAGGCAAAGAAATGTTCAAGCATGTTGCCAACTATGAAGCAGGTATAGCATGGCACAACGCAATTCATGATCACAAGGTAAAAGTGACCTTGTCATTTGCTCCACACGCAGTTTTTACTCATCCTCAAATCGCTTCCGTTGGTTTAAAGGAAGAAGAGGCTAAACAACAAAAACTTAAGATTTTAGTCGGTAGAGCACTCTACAAGGACACGGCTATGGGGGCTGCGTTAGGGTTTCCCGAGGGGTTTGTAAAAGTCATAGTTGAGCAGGAAACCGGCAGGATCCTTGGTGCCCACATAATTGGTCCCGAAGCGTCATTGCTCATCCAAGAAATTGTCAATGCGATTGTAATTGGAAAAGGCGATTTTAGTCCCATAGCACAGGGTATGCATATTCACCCTGCACTAAACGAAGTTGTTCAGAACGCTTTCGGCGATCTCCAACCCATCTGACACGAAGTTTGGTAATCTAAACAGTTATATGCGGCTTAATCTAGAGTTTTAAATGGTAGAATTATTATGCAGTTCTCCAAAGTTTCTGGACAAAAAAATAACCATAAGGTTACAATCTTTGCTCTAAGCACTTGTGTTTGGTGTAAAATGACAAAACAATACCTAAAAGACAACAATGTCGAATACGAATTTGTAGATGTTGACTTGCTCGATGACAAAGACAGAAACAAAGCTCATGATGCTATTACTAGCAAGGGCGGAGTATTAAGCTACCCAACAACAATTGTTGACGATAAAACCCTAATCACTGGTTTTCGAAAGGACCTCCTCAATGAGGCACTTGGTCTTTGACCACACTTGAGCAAAACCGAAAAAGAGCCGAAGCCGATGCAAAAACATACGGTTACTACCTAACGCCCCAATCTGATCTGTTGCAGATGTTTCTTGAAGGCTTGAAAACCAACGAGGATCGATACGGTTACCCCTCATGCCCCTGCAGACTAGCAACAGGCAACCTTGAGATTGATCGAGATATTATCTGCCCTTGTGACTACCGCGATCCGGATATTGCTGAATTCGGTGCATGCTATTGTCGCCTCTACGTCAACAAAGCTATCTTTGAAAGCCAAAATTTGCCCGAAGTGCCCGAGCGTCGACCTGCAGAGAAAATGGCACGCACCTATGGAACACCCATCTCTGGGGAAAAAACAAGTGCACAAACACTGGGAGCACCCGAAAAACCGCCAATGCAACCCCAAGCTAAACTTGAAGTAAAAAAGAAGTTATGGTACTGCAAACAATGCGGCTACGTGGTTTACCGCGAGGATCCACCCTACGTTTGCCCAATATGTAAAGCTAAAAGAGAATTTTTCTCAGAAATAGAAGCCAACGTAGAATTCAAAGGATAAAATAATTACTTTTGAATTTCTATTTCGATTTTATTCCAGTCTCTTTTTATTCCTTTCAGTGAAGATACGGCGCCTGTTATTGTTCCATTCATTATTTTTTCAACAAATTCATTTAGAGGAATATCTTTTCCATCGACTTTTAATTTTAAGCTCAAGTAATTCACCTAAATGAGGTTGAATTAGGTGGTCGAAGGGTAAAAGTTTTTTGGGATGACAATTTTAGGATCATTGGAATCACTATTCTTATCAGTTGGATAAGAAGCAAATTAATATGATGGGATTTGTAGATTTGCTTGGACATGATTTTAATGTTGTTTTTTGCATTTGTACATTTCTTCCTTAGCATGGAATATTTGGCGAAGGCTAGGGACAAGAATGCAAGACCAAAGATCTCTATTAGGCTGTTTTGTATATCATTTTTAGCATACTTTTTGGCTAATGAATAAAAGTGTTTACAAAACAGAATATAGTTAATATTTATGAATAAGAATTCTGATATTTTTGATATATGATCAGTGTTTTGCGATTAAATTGCACATTTATGCTTTAGCGCTGGTTGGTCTAACAGTAACTCTCAATTTAGTCAGGTTTTCTTTGATCTCAGCTTTAACACCCATGGCTGCGAAGTATTCCTCAAGGAAAATTCTAATAAAATCTTTAGAAACCTCGGAAACCAACACTAAGGTATAGTCATTTGGTGCGTTCTTAGTTAAACGGTAAAAGTTACAGACCTCCAGCCTGTATAGCATTTCTTCTGGTGAGTGTACCTTAGTTTTGAGTTGTTCCCAATGGGCTCGAGCTACTTCTTTGTGCTCTGCCCAAAACTTTTCCTTCGCAGGTGAGGATGCGATGAGACTTAGGAACATAAGCCAATGATCAACATCTAGGATTATATGTTCGCCTGTTAGTAGCATGTCAAGATAGGCGTGTATTTTTTTCTTAGTTGCAGGATCTTCGAGTTGTTTGTTTTCGTTGTAGAATTTTAAGGCTCGGCGCACTATTTCGCTCTGAGAAACTTGGGCTTCGGAGCTTATTTTTTCCAGTAAGTCAGCTGTTGTTTTATCGAAGGCCACAGTTATTCTTGTAGGGTTCACCACACTTCCACCTAACACTCGCTTGACACATTTCCAATTTATTGAATACAATATAAACATTATGTAGGAGTGCGCAAGTTTTTATTTGCATGCTTACAGATTATTAAAAAACAATTAAACAATTGTTCAGTATACAAAAGCATAAACCAAACACACTCAAAACTTTTTTATCTGCAACTAGACAATATCAAATATCAAGCACCCCGGGAGAATGACAAACTGAAAATACCACAGACACCCCTCGAACTCAAACAAAGAACCGAAAAAATCATTCAACTCCTCGAAAAACAGTACCCAAACGCCAAAACCGCCCTAAACTACACTAACCCTCTAGAAATCCTCATCGCTACCATGCTCTCAGCTCAAACAACTGATGTGCAAGTCAACAAAGTAACACAAAGACTCTTCAAAAAGTATTTCACGCCTCAAGACTATGCCAATATTGACCTGAAAGAGTTGGAACAAGACATTCGTTCAACAGGTTTTTACCACAATAAAGCCAAAAACCTCCAAAACTGTTGCCGACTTCTCGTAGANAAGTTTCACTCTCAAGTCCCAAAGACTATGGAGGAGCTTCTTGAGCTTCCAGGCGTTGCACGCAAAACTGCCAACATCGTTTTGTATATTGCTTATGGGATAACTGCAGGTATCGCGGTTGATACTCATGTAACTAGGCTCTCGCAAAGACTCGGGTTAACGGAGCAAAAAGAACAGAACAAGATTGAACGTGACCTTATTCAGATTACGCCCAAAGTAAAGTGGATGCCGCTCACTGATTTGTTGATTTTCCACGGCAGACAAATCTGTTCGGCAAAGAAACCTAAATGTGAAATGTGCGTTCTAAACAAAATTTGCCCATCAGCTTTCACTTTTGGATAAGCACCAACCATTTATAAGCCGTAACTTCTTTTTTTATCAGTACGGACTGATTTTATGGTAAACCAAATTAAAGTCGGAAACAAAGCACCAGACTTTAGCTTATACGATACTGATATGAAACCCCGAAGCCTCCATGAGTTTTTAGGGAAGAAAGTCGTTTTAGCATTTTTTGTTGGTGCTTTCACNTCAACATGTACCAAAGAGGTCTGTGAGTTCCGTGATTCCATGGCACGGTTAGTAGATTTAAACGGACAGGTTATAGGTGTAGCTGTCACCGACCCTTTCTCGAACAAAGCGTTCGCAGAAAAAAACCGTCTACCCTTCCCAGTGTTGAGCGATTACACACGTCAGGTCATAAAGCAGTGGAATCTGGTATTTCCTGATTTCGCAGGGCTTAAAGATTATACAGTTGCTAAACGTTCAATCTTCATACTTGATGAGCAAGGAATAGTGCGTTACATTTGGATTTCAGAGAACCCTGCTATTGAACCAAAATACGATGAAATAGAGAAAGCCTTGGAGCAAATACCATAGACTATTTCTTCTTCAGGATCTTAATATGTTAAACAAGGCAATAGCTCAGATTTTTTGGGAATTCCATTGCACAAAAAGTTATTAGACCCTCAAAGATAGTTTTGTGATTGTTGTTATAATGGTGATTACTTAGTGGCCTTTGAAATTCAAGAGTTACCTGATGTTATCCGAGTCATTGTGCTGATAAACCTAAGCAAAGGCGCTAAAATAAAAAAGATCAACCTAAAACAACGAATTGACCGTGTCTGCGTGAATTATACCTGCATTGAAATGAACGAACTTGATAAGGCATTAAAAGAAATGACAGTCGAAGGTCTTATCGTCGAAAAAGAAGAAAGTGTTCAGTTAACGTTGCAGGGACAAAAGCTGGGCAAGGAATGGGAAAGTCTCCTGCTGAAAAAAGAGCCCATCATGGAGGTTGTCGCTGGCTTGGTTGATGGCTCAATAACCAGTTTAGTTGTTATTCTCTCTGCTTTCATAGCTACTCTAACCTCAAGCACAACATTTCTCGGTAACCCTAAAACAGTTGTTTTCGCAGCGTTCCTAACGCTAAGCGCCGTGGCCATAACCAACTTCTCAAGCTTTCTGCTTGGCGGAATCACTGAAGACTTAGCTGATATTATGACGCTGCAGAACCTGATGAATTACAGCTTAAGCGATATACCAGACAAGAAGGAACGCGACAAATCGTTGATGTTGGTTCAAAAACTATTCACTCTTTTAGGCAAAGAGATTCACAGGTCAAACCTTTATGGAGCGATAATTTCGGGGACAACCACTTTTCTTGCTGGAATCATTCCGATAGCAACCTACCTCGTTCTGCCACCAGTCTATAACATAGTTTTGTCACTCATCATAGTCGCTGTCATCGCAGGAGTTTTCCTCGCAAGATATCGTTCAAAGAAAACACGAGTCAACTGGAAAATTACCTTAATAGAAACTGTAGCTATAGTTATTATTGCAACTGTTGCTTCACTTCTGCTCGGTGCGGTTTAAATTTTGGCTTAACTTGTGATGCTCAACCATCAAGCACTTATCCATGATTACAACTAACCCAACCTTTCTTGCCATTTCAGCCGCTTTATTATTGACTATACCCAACTGCATCCAAACCATAACCAATCTACCAAATTTTGTTTTTATCCGAATGGCTTGCTCAACAATGGATAGAACATCCTCAGGCTTCCTGAAGATGTCAACGATGTCTATTGTTTTCTGTAGTTCTTCTGGCATGCTAAGTAAGTTCTTGTAGCTTTTCTCACCCAAAATCTCATTGGCAAGAGGGTTTACAGGGATGATTCGGTATCCGTGGTGTTTAAGGTAAAGACTGACTTCGAAGCTGTGTTTCTTTGGATCAGAGGACAGCCCAACAACCGCTATGTTATTTGCTTTTTTTATAATATCGCTAATTTCATTCTGGGTTAAAATGAATTCCGCCCTCTGAAAACCAATTTAAAGGTTCGTTGAATTTTAAACAATGAATTGCGCTCTACCCCCTTCACTAATAAAACCTAACCATCTCCATTATTTTCCTCTTATGTATCTGGAGTAATTGAAGCTCTCTTAAAAATAGGTAAAACACCGTTTTTAATGAGTCTTAATTACGGCTATTCTTTGCAAAAAAAACATTTTTCTGCCCAGTCAGGGGTCATTTCTTTTTGGCAGTGAGTGCACATTAAGCCTTTTTCCCGTATGGTTTGGCATGTTTGGCAGAAGAGTTTTAGGAATTCTATTTTGTTTTCAGGTCGTTCTATAAGGTGGGTGGTCATTTGATCTATTAGGGTTACTACTTCAGCTGTGCCCTCTAGATCAAGGAGGTTGCCTCTCTCTCGTCCAATGTACCTGCTAACTGCGGATTGTGATAAGCCCAGAATGTTGGCGGTTTGTTTTTCGTTTAAGCCATGTTTTTCGACGATGGATCGTGCCATTACCGCTTTTACTGCTGGCAGAACTGTTTTTACTCCTACTTCGCATGGTAGTATCAAGTTGTACACCGATTAGGGTATTTCTGGGGAAAACGTATTTAAATATGCCGATTGTCATATTTTATGACGCGTGTCAATACGGGTAGCAATAATCCTGTTTTACCCCTACTCCCAACATTCACCCGTTTAACATACGCCGAAAAGGAGATCAAACAAATGAGTAACGCCCTGCAATCCAACCGAATGGGTGAAAACCGCGACTTAGCATCGATGTTGAAAACATTAGATGCGGAATGCAGAAACTGCGCACCAACGTCACCCATGGAATGCCTAACCCGATGTCAAGTCTATAAACTTAAGAACGAACTTCGAAAACTACGAGAGACCATGGACAATCCCAACTACATTAAAGAACTATTTAACGTCCTAAAGAATGAAACACGTCTCCATATCTTAAAAGCAATCGTTAATGGCAGGTATTCTGTCAGTCAGCTTCAACAGGAACTAAAGAAAAATGGTTATTCACATAGCCAAGACACTATAAACGAGGAATACCTAGCGCCTTTGATGGCGGTTGGACTAGCAACCGAATCACGAGACNAATACTATGCCACTACGTTCGGCGGACGCTTAACAAACTTACTTGACGACTTTCCTGAATTTGCAGAAGTGCTCCCAGCCCACTCCGAATGTTATGAAGAAACACTTCTGCGTGAGTTACTTTCAGGTCCCAAAACCTTTGAGCAAATAGAAACCCTGATTTCTTCAAAGATAGCCTCAAGAATTCTAAAACGACTACGTTCAGTTGGTTTAATACAGACCCCTGAAGAGCGCGATTACATATTCTTCTTTAAATCCAAACGTGACCCGGACAAAGAGACCCTTGCAGAAACAGAACTCAAAGTCTATAACGCCCTTAGCACCGAAGGAATTTCTGCTGGTAAACTAGCCAAGGAAACAGGGCTATCCATGCGAAGAATCTACAAATACCTAAGGGGATTGAAAGGCAAGAAACTTGTTTTCATAAGAAAAACCCCCAAAGCCTACGGTTTAACTATCAAAGGCGAAATGTTAGCTTTGGTTTTGACAGAACTTCAGCAGATAGTTGAAGATGCCCGGTGCTCTTCACAGCAAGTCATTAGCAATTGCGATAACGCATAACAAAAAGTTTCTTTCTTTTTCTGTTTAGCCGCCGCCGGGTGAACCATGAAAAGGAACATTCTCCCAGAGCATTTTCCACCAGTCAGCTTCAGTAATCGTTTCGCCATGAACGATAATTTCTAGAACCATCTTAAGCATCGCGTGGTGTCTGATCTCATCCTCTAGTATTGCTTTAAGGAGAAACACTACCTTTTCATTTTCGATTTTTGGTATCTTTTCCTGAAGGACTTTGATTAATTTTGCCTCGATCTCGATGTGTTTTTTGACAAGTTCTCTTTGTTCATCAAGATTGCCTTGGTTTAGAGCAGTAGAAGCGCTTGTCAACAAAGTAATGGCTGCCGAATAGAGCTCCGCATGCTTAACCGAATCCAAAGATACGCCCTTCAAAACGCCTTTTACAGCAGGATTCTTCATGTCAACTATTGCTTTCTCAAGAGAAGTCACTATTTCATTCTCAACAATAACTTGGTTCTTCAAAAAATCAAGAAGACCATTATCCTTTTTTCCCATAAACTTTTCTCCTACCGCTTAATGTTAAGTCCGATTCATCAAGCTTTCGGAAACCTTAATTCCAAGAGCTTGGCATGCTTTTAACATGTTTTGGTCTGGTGTGTATTTTGCAGTTAAAGGTGCTTCAGCCATCTCCATCTCAAATTTGTATTTCATAATCTCCGCGATAAGTTTTGGTGCTTCTCCGCTCCATCCATAAGAACCAAACACGACGCCAATCTTACCCTTCAAACTTATCTTCTTCACAGCTGCTTCCTCAAAGAGGTTTTTGAAATCAACTGGCATGTTATGGTGGTAGGTTGGTGACCCGACAAGTACGGCATCGTAGGAATCCAAACTTTCAGCATCCACGTGATATTTTAGTTCCACCTCAACATCACTGATGCTTTTTGCCCCTTCAGCCACAGCATTGGCCATTTTTTCTGTATTTCCAGTTCGACTATAATAGAGAACAAGAATCTTTTTCATAAACAAAAAATAAGCAAGAAGTTATTTCAATATTTCCCATTTTTCTAGTCTGCCTTGATCGTTCA
>JGI20214J51088_10003155_pt1 | contig 10915 bp, 9 predicted proteins | sample WetSurMetagenome_FD_51088 | JGI IMG/M metagenome (IMG submission 51088)
TCGAGACAGACCTGCAGGGCCAGCGCGACATTCTCCCTGTGCTCCACATAACGGAATGGTTCCATCTCTTCATCGGTAATGGCGGCGACATCGGCAGGTGTAATCGAAAAAAGCCGCGTCTGTCGATCCCTGGCTGCTTCTTCGAAGACCGGCAGATACTTTGTCTCGGCTGTGAAAAGCTTGGCACCCACGGGCGTCGTTCCGGCGAGGGCCAGAGCAACGTCCTTCTCTTCCGGGCCCATCACGTCCAAATGGTCGGCGCGGGCATTCGTAATCACGCCGTGTGTGGCTTTCAGGAACCAGGATTCGCAAATCCACTGCAGTTGCGGCTGGAGAGCCATACATTCGACCACGATGGCCTTGGCATCGTAGCTGGCCGATACCGACACGATCCGCACCTGTTCGATCACATTGGCGCCCGCGGGCCTGAATATCGGGTACTCCGAAGCATCGGGCAGAATCATCCGGGCCAGCGTCCCCGTCGTTTTCGCGCAGGTCGTGATGCTTCCCTCCCGAAGGCCTCCGGCGATGAGACGAACGACACTCGACTTGCCGCGGGTGCCGTTCACATGGATGCGAATCGGTATCTTGGAGAGATTGCGCCTGTGCAGGTAAGACTCTCCTGCACCCGCCGCAATGAGGAGGAGAAAGATGACGAGAAGGATTTTTACGCCAATCATTTGCTCACGTGATTTTCATGCGAATCGTTCATGATGTGTATTCTCAACAGGAGACTCACCCGTCCGGTGCCACCCCATCCGGAAGCTGCCCAAGGATAGCAGCAACCTCACCTCAATAAGATAGAGGCTTTCCTGAAATGGTTCAAGCCCTTTCCTGTAGCTCCCTTCACCTTTTGTCTTGAACCTTTTTCCTTTTTACATTTAAATAGCGCCCATGGAGCGGCATTCATTCAATATCACAATCATCGGTGCGGGAGTCGTCGGCCTTGCCATCGCCGAAGAGTTGTCCAGGCACTTCAAGGGAATCCTGCTGCTGGAAAAAAACGAAAGCCAGGGGCAAGAAACGAGCAGCCGCAACAGCGAAGTCATCCACGCCGGGATCTACTATCCCGCGGGCTCCCTGAAGGCCTCGCTTTGCCTGGAGGGGAAAAGGATTCTCTACGATGCCTGCGAGAAACGGGGAATCCCCCACCGTCGGATCGGCAAGCTCATCGTTGCCACCAGTCCGGAGGAAGAAGAGGCTCTCTGGGCCCTTCAGGGAAAAGCGGAACGAAACGGGGTCGATGATCTCCTTCGGCTCAGCGAAAAGGTCGTCCGGTCACTGGAGCCTTCCGTCTTTGCCACAACGGGGCTCCTCTCGCCTTCCACGGGCATCATCGACTCGCACAGCCTCATGCGCTCCCTGCTTGTCGGTGCAACGGATAACGGCGTCACCGCTGTTTTCCGGTCCTGCCTCACGGCAGTACAGTTCGATGGCGATCGCTATGACCTTGAGATCAATGGCGGGGAATACCGCGTTGCATCGAGAGTCGTCGTGAACAGCGCGGGGCTTCAATCGGATCGTGTGGCAGCCATGGCCGGCATCGACCTCGAGCGGGAGCGGTATCGCCTGAAGCCCTGCAAGGGAAGCTATTTCTCCATGTCGCCCTCGCCGGGGCTGCGGCATCTCGTCTACCCCGTCCCTGCGCCGAAGCACGAAGGCCTCGGTGTGCATGCCACCATCGATCTGGGCGGCAGGGTTCGTTTCGGCCCCGATGTGGAATACGTGGAAAGCATGGACTACCGCGTCGACGAGGGAAAAGGAGACGCATTCTACGAGTCGATCCTGAAGTACCTTCCCGGCATCAGCCGGGAGACCCTGAGCCCGGACATGTGCGGCATCAGGCCCAAGCTGCAGGGACCGGGAGAAGAGATTCGGGATTTCGTCATCGGGGAGGAGAGCCGCCTGGGACTGCCGCGGTGGGTCAATCTCATCGGGATCGAGTCGCCGGGGCTCACGGCTTGCATCGCCATCGCAAGGCATGTGGCGGATATCGTCCGGCAGGCGATGGAATCGGCCCGATGAATTCGTTGCCCGGAACAGCCCGCCGTGCCCTCGACGCCTATGGGGGCGAAGGGTTCTGGCGTGAGGCCCGATCGATCCGGGCTACCGTGTCCACCTCGGGGCTGGCCTTTATCCTCAAGTGGCAGAGGCCCTTTGACCGGATCGCCGTCCGGTGCACAGCTGGCGAACCAATTGTGCGTCTTACNCCCATAGACCGCTTGGGAAATACAGGTGTCCTGAAAAACGGGGATGTCTTTCTGGAGAATCCCTCGGGAGTCACGATTGACAGCCGGGAGAGAGCCCGATCCTTCTTTCCTTATGGAAGGCGCCTTTTCTGGTGGGACAGCCTGGACCAGACGTACTTCGCAGGGTACGCCCTCTGGAACTACCTGGCCTTTCCTTCGCTTCTGCTGCGGGACGACATTCAGTGGGAAGAGACGGGCCAGTACCGGCTGCGGGCCACATTTTCCGAAGGCATCCCGACACACAGCCGCGTGCAGGAATTTCTCTTCGATCCCGTCTCGGACCTTCTGCTCCAGCACAACTACACGGCCGAGGTCATGGGCGGCTGGGCGAAAGCAGCCAATGTGGTCACCGCGCACGGCACATGGAGAGGGATCCCCTTCCCCTGTCACAGGCGCGTGACCCCTCGAAAAAAAGACGGGTCCCCCGCTGGAAGACCCGTCCTGATCGATTTGACCATCCACGACTGGTCGGTTGTATCCGACTCCCGCTAACCTTTTTTCTTCAGTTCCGCGTAAACCTTCTCATGCAGCGGCACCGGGATGCCCAGCTCTTTCCCGGCCTGCACGACGTAGGCGATGAAAATGTCGAGTTCTGTCTTGTTCCCCCGCTCGTAGTCCAGTTGCATGGAGGTCTTCGTAGCCGGTGAAAATGCGGCCGCCTTGCCGATGGAGGACTGCACGATGTCCGGCGGGAAGTTGACGCCCTTTCTCCGGGCAACGGCCTCCACCTCCTTCATCAACCCCTCGACCATGGTGCGGCTCTCGGCGTTTCCGAGGACCTCACCGAAGGGTTTCCCGCTCAACGACGTAACCCCGGCCATGGGGCCGATGAAGATGTATTTCGTCCAGAGGGGAAGCAAGGCATCGGCTGAGAGTTCCGCCTTGATCCCGGCACCCTGCAGCAGGGCTTCGATGGGCCGGTATTTCTCCACTTCGGCTTTGTTCGCCGGGCCGAAAAAGAGCTGGCCGGTGCCGGCAACCTGTTTGACGATGCCGGGGCCCTGAATCGCTGAGCTGACGAAGACCCCTCCATAAAGGACGGTCCCCTTGGGCAGTACCGCCTTGAGGCGATCCGATATGTCCACGCCGTTCAGAAGCGGCAGTACCACGGAACCGTCACCGAGATTTGCCGCGATCGCCCGTGCCGCTTCCTCGAGCCCGTAGCTCTTCGTGCAGAAAAGGACGAGGTCCAGAACTCCCATCTCAGCGGGCTTGTCCGTGGCCAGTGTCGGCCGGGCCGTAAACTCCCCGTCAACCGTGACGAGTTTGAGCCCCTCCTTCCTGATTGCGGCAAGGTGTGCCCCCCGGGCAAAGAAGATGATCTCGTGTTCGCCTGAGCCGGCATATTTCAACGCCAGCTTCCCTCCGTAATACCCTCCCACACCTCCGATTCCGATGATCCCGATCCTCATCTCGTGCCTCCGTTTCTGCGATATTCAATCATAGAAGCTCATTACCACTTTTCCCCCATCATTCCAATACTCCACTATTCCGTATTCCTGTCTTACTTTCTCCTGCCGTAGAATGCGATCAGCCGGCTGAAAGCCCTTCTTTTTTCATGATCCCCGATTTTGGCGGCATTCACAATCTCTTTGAGGAATTCTATGGACCTGTCATAGAGTTCACGGTCCACGGGGTAAGGATGACCATCCTTTCCGCCGTGGGCGAAGCTGAAGCGCGCCGGGTCCCGAAAAGAGGGCTTTGCCCCGTGAAGAAGCTCCGAGAGCAAAGCCAGGGCGCGCAGCGTCTTGGCTCCGACACCCGCCATCCCCAGGAGAGTCTCGAAATTCTCGGGCTTGCGCTCGTAGGTCTTCAGGAGAACGCGGTGCAGGTGCGCCGTGTTGATCTCCTCCATGGTCACGGGGTGATGGGCAGGCAGCTCCAGGCGCTCGATGTGTTTCACCTCGCCAAGGATCCGCTCGGGCGACTCGGAAGCAAGGGATGCCGAAGCGGCGCGATTCGGCCCGCCCTCCCGGGCCACGAGGTTGAGCGCCTCGGCGCGGTTGTCGCAGCAGACGGCCTGGTGGGGCTCACAGACGAAGTCCACCGGTTGCAGCCCCAGCCAGTGATAGCGGCGAGCGTACTTCGTTTCATCATTCATACCCTGCTGGACGACGGCCCACTTCCCCTCGCGGTCGAACAGGAACACGTGGTGGTACAGCTGATAGCCGTCCTGTACGGCGGCGCTGTCCACCTTGGCAGACATGCGGCTCGCATGGACGAGGGTTTCGGGATCCACGCGCAGGTGATTGCCGTGCGCCAGGATCTCCCGCGGTGTCGCCCTCGACACCCGCCCCTTGCCCCCGCAGACAAAGAAACCGATTTCATGCTCCATGCCCCGGATGCCTTCCTTGATCGCCCCGCAGGTCGTCGTGGTGAGGCCGCTGGAGTGCCAGTCGAACCCGAGGGCGCAGCCCAGAGCCTGGAACCAGAAGGGATCCGAGAGACGCCGGAGCAGCTCCTCTGCACCGTACTCGTAGAGAATGACCAGGACGATCTCCCGGGCAAGGAGCTTCATCCGGCCGAAGAGCCAGGCGGGCGCTTTCCCGCTGTGAAGAGGAAGGTGTGTGACGCCGGTCTTCAACCCTGACCCTCCGTTTTTGCAATCAACCCTTCTTGCCTCGCCTTTAGATGAGCGGAAACCCTGCCGCTGTATGTAATTCTTATCGCCCCGGATATTTCCGGTCAAGGTCAAAATCAAAACAAACGCTCCTCGGGATCTCTTACCGGGAAAGGATTCGCGGGCGGATTGCGAGACGAAAAGATTGCAGTGGCGAAAAAAGGGATGGCGGCAGGCGCGGAACTCCACCTGGATAAGAGGCCGAAGTTATTTTCTCTGGGTCAGCAGTCCCAGGTTCTCAATTTCCTCGAACAGCTTCTCCTTGCGGATGGGCTTGACCATGTAGCCGTCACAGCGGGCACTGAAGGATTCCATGATGACGTCGGCATCGTTCATGGCCGTCGTCATGATGACCTTGACTCCCTCCTCGGGAGGGATCCCCTTGTCCTCCTCCATCTTGCGGATGGTCTTCAGTACTTCAACGCCGTTGACTTCGGGCATCATGATGTCGAGGAAAAGGAGATCATAGGGTTTTTCTTCTTTCAGGGCCGCTTCGAAAGCCTCGATCGCTTCCCGCCCGTCGAAAGCAAGGTGGCAGAAACAGTCCGCCTCGAGAAACTTCTTCATGAGGCGGCTGCCTACGAAATCATCTTCTACGATCAGAACGCGCATACTCCGGTGCTCCGGCTTCAGCTTGAATGGGAGAACAATGTCATCGTCCTCGACAGAATCATTTATGCAGATTCCTTGCCAGGACAGCAACCGATCACAATGAATCCGTTTCAATTCTTTCAAGTGACACAAGGCGTCGCCGGTACGTCTCAAGATATTTCGCAAACCTGCCGATGAAAAATAAAGGATGCCCTGAACATGCATGCCGCAGATGGCAGCATATTTGCAATCATCTTTCATCGGGAGCACAGAAAGGAACTGGCGATGCAGACCGTTTACCCACGTTACACGTTAGCGGAACGAATGGTCCTTAGTCTCATCACTGTCGTCACCTGGCCGGTTGAGCGATTTCTCGGTTGGCTTCGCCACAAGGCTGCAGCAGATCTGGTCCCGTCGGTCAACCGCCGGTAGTCGGCAGACTGCCGGATAGACCAGACAAGGACGGCAAACAGCCCCGAATCGCGAAATATGCGCTGCCTGCGGCTTCAGACCACATCACTCTTCGAGCCATCCGCCGAAATGGAAATCCCCGGTCCCTCGCAGCCAAAACTGAAAATGGCCCTGGTTGAATGGCATCCCGTGATCAGAACGGGCACGACTCCTGCAAGCCATTTGCGAGAGGTAGTAAAAAGCAAGTCTCTTTGCAGGATCATCTATGGACGTTAAATACATCAACCCTTTCCTCAACGGCACCCTGGAGGTCTTGAAGAAGATGGCCTTTATCGATGCCGTGCCGGGAAAGCCCCACGTAAAAACGGATGAGACCGCCTTCGGGGATGTCTCCGGCATCATCGGCATTACAGGCGATGCCCTGGGATCGCTCGCATTGAGCTTTTCAGAGAAATGCATCTGTAAGATCGCCTCTAACATGCTCGGAGAGGAATTCACCGAGGTGACGAGGGACATCATCGACGCCACGGGGGAGATCACCAACATGATTTCCGGCGCGTCGCGGACCCAGATGGAAAAGATGGGCATGTCCGTCTACGCGGCCATCCCCACCGTCGTGCACGGTCATAACCACACGATCACCCACATCCTGAAAAGCCCGAGCATCGTGATCCCCTTCTCGACGGCGTCCGGCAACTTCGTCATCGACGTCTGCATCAGGACGGTCGAGGAAGGCGAGAAATCCGCCGTCCACTATGGAGTGGTCAATTCGCAGACCCCGCTAGCCTCAAACCCCGCTGTCAAGGCAACCGGTGCGCCCCCGCCGCCGCGACCCCAGGCTGCTCCCGCCCAGAGACCGGCCGAGCACCCGATTGTGACTCCCCAGATCGACATCCGCCCCAACGCGCAGGGCGGGCTCGGGAAACCCCTCAACTTCGAGGAGGTCAAGGAGGGGGCGGCCGGAAAGCTTGAAATCCTCCGGGCAAAGCTCAAAGAGACGAATGCCCTGCGAAACGCCATCCTGGAAGAATTGAGCAGCAAGCCCTTCATGGAGCTGGCCAGGCGTCAGAAGCTGAAGAAAGAGATCCCCTTCTACGACAAGAGGATCAAGCAGATCAAGATGGATATCCTGGGACTGGAAATGGTCGCCAAGATGTCCCTGGACGATATCGAAAATCCCAAGACGACGGCACATTACCAGAACTACAACGACAAGCAGAAACGCTGACCCTCAGGCGGCATTGCGCTGCCTTCCCGCCAAAATGAAAAATCCCCGGCATCATGCGACGGCGGGGATTTTTTTGTCAGCCTGTTTTCAAGCCTTGAGCTCCGAGGTGCAGTGGGGGCAGCGCGTCGCCTTCAGCGGGACCATCGACAGGCAAAAAGGGCACTCCTTCGTCGTTGGCGCCGCGGGCACTTCTTCTCGCTTCAGGGAGTTAATCTGTTTGATGAGCAGGAAGACGGCAAAAGCCACAATGAGGAAGGTCACGATCGAGTTGATAAACAGGCCGTAATTCATGGTCACCGCCGTGGCCGCCTTGGCCTCCGCCAGCGTCGCGTAGGGTCCCGGCACCTTTCCCGCCTTTAACACAAGGAAGAAATTGGAGAAATCGACGTTGCCCATCAGAAGACCGATCACGGGCATGAGGACATCGTCGACAAGGGATTTTACGATGGTACCGAAGGACGCGCCGATGATGATGCCCACGGCCATGTCCACGACGTTGCCGCGCATGGCGAATTCCTTGAACTCCTTGATCATAAGGCTCCCTCCTTCATGGACGCTGTGGCCGGCCGGTTGGGCCGCACCTGTTTGGTAATTTTCCCGTTTTCCCCATTTCTTGTCAAGTCCGCCCTCATCTGTCGCGAAATTCCCGACCCCGCCAGATCATGTAGATCGCGGGGTAGATGATGAGTTCGAGGATGGTCGATGTGACAACGCCGCCGATCATAGGTGCGGCGATGCGCTTCATGATGTCAGCCCCCGCCCCGTGGCTGAACATGATGGGGATGAGCCCCGCCAGGATGACGCTCACCGTCATGATCTTGGGTCGGATCCTCTTCACGGCCCCGTGCATGATGCTGTCTTCGAGATCTGCCAGGCTGCGCAGTCGCCCTTCCTTCTTCCACTGCTCATAGGCAAGCTCCAGGTACAGGAGCATGATCACGCCCGTCTCGGCGTCGAGCCCAGCCAGTGCGATGATTCCCACCCAGACGGCAATGCTCATGTTGTAGTTCAGTAAGTAGAGAAACCAGAAGGACCCCACGAGGGAAAAGGGTACGGCCAGCAGCACGATCAGCGTTTTGGTTGTCGACTTTGTATTGAAATAGATGAGGACGAAGATGATGAGGAGTGTCAGCGGAATGACGATCTTCAGCCTCTCGTGGGTGATGAGGAGAAATTCGTATTCGCCGCTCCACTGGAGGCGGTACCCCTCGGGAATCTTCAGGGAGGCCACTTTGGATTTGGCTTCCTCAACGTAGCCCCCCGTGTCCCGGTCCGAAAAGTCGATGAATACATACGAAACCAGAAGGCCTTCCTCGCTCTTGATGGCCGTAGGCCCCTTGACGAACCGGATATCGGCCAGTTCTCCCAGCGGGATCTGCATCGTCGACTTCACAGCCCCCATCGGAGTTTGAGTTCCCTGGGACGATTGCGACATGACGGGCACCAGGACCCGCTTGAGGGTCTCCACGTCGTTTCGCATCTCCCGGGGGTACCGGACATTGACGGGAAACCGCCCCCTGCCTTCAATCGTGGTGGTCAGGTTCATGCCTCCGATGGCGGACTGGATTACTTCCTGCACGTCGTCCACGGTGAGGCCGTAGCGGGCCACCTCCTGCCGTTTGATATCAAAGTCCAGAAAATACCCGGTAGTGACCCTCTCGGCGTAAACGCTCCGGGTGCCGGGGACATCCTTCAAGTGCTGCTCGAGCTCAAGGCCGATCTTTTCGATTTCTTCGAGCTTCGGTCCCATGACCTTGATCCCCACGGGGGTGCGGATACCCGTGGCCAGCATGTCGATGCGGGCCTTGATGGGCATCGTAAAGGAATTGGCAACCCCGGGGATCGTGAGTGCATCGTTCATCTCGTTCTTGAGCTTTTCCACCGTCATCCCCGGCCGCCACTGCGACTCGGGCTTGAGGTTGATGACGGTCTCGAACATCTCTAACGGCGCCGGGTCCGTGGCCGTCTCGGCGCGTCCCGCCTTGCCGAAGACCTGGGCCACCTCGGGAATCTGCATCAGGAGCTTGTCCTGGAGTTGAAGGAGCTTCGACGCCTCCGAGATCGAAATTGCCGGAACTGTCACGGGCATGTAGAACAGGGTCCCTTCGTAGAGCGGCGGCATGAACTCCGTACCCAGTTTCATGAAAGGATAAACGGTCACGGCCATGATGACGAGAGCCGCAACGATAACCGTTTTCTTGAATCGAAGGGCATAATGGGCCACAGGCTCATAGAGCCTGTGAAGAATCTTGCTGACGGGATTTTTATCTTCGGGCCTGATCCTGCCCCGGATGAAAAGGGTCATCAGCATAGGGGTCAGCGTCACGGCCAGCAGGGACGAGAACAGCATGGCGAAGGTCTTGGTGTAGGCCAGGGGCTTGAAGAGCCTTCCCGCCTGGGCCTGCAGGGTAAATACAGGGAGAAATCCCACGGTGATGACGAGAAGCGAAAAGAAGAGCGATGGCCCCACTTCCTTCGCCGCCTCGATAATGACCTCGATGCGGCTGCCGGGCTCACCTGCTGCCTCCCACTCCTCGAGCTTCTTGTGGGCATTTTCCACCATGATGATGGAGGCGTCCACCATGGCCCCGATGGCGATGGCGATGCCGGAAAGGCTCATGATGTTCGACGTTACGCCCAGATAGAACATGCAGATGAAGGACATGATGATCGCCACGGGAAGCGTGCAGATAACCACGAGTGCGCTGGGCAGGTGAAATAGGAAGACAAGGCAGACTACGCTGACGGCAATGGCAAGTTTCAGGATCTCTTCTTTCAGCGTGTCGATGGCGCGGTGGATCAGATCGGAGCGGTCATAGGTCGTGATGATCTTCACGCCTTTGGGAAGACTGGGCTTGATATCCCGCTTCAGCCGCTCCTTCACCCGCTCGATGACGTTCAGGACATTCTCCCCGAAGCGCACGACGACGATCCCGCCCGCCACCTCGCCCTGCCCGTCGAGGTCCGCCAGGCCGCGCCGAATTTCCGGGCCGATCTGCACACGCGCCACATCCCGGACGAAAACCGGAGTCCCTCCGCTGCCTGCCCCGAGGGATATTTCTTCGATGTCCTTCGCGGTCTGGATGTACCCTCTTCCCCTCACCATGTACTCGACGCCCGAAAGTTCAAGCACGCGCCCTTCGACATCGCGATTGCTCTTCTTGACGGCCTCGAGGACCTTTGTGATGGGGATGTTGAAGGCCGCAAGGCGGTTGGGGTCGACAGTCACCTGGTACTGCTTCACGAAGCCGCCGATGGATGCCACCTGGGAGACGCCCGGAACGCTCTCCAGGGCAAGCTTGACATCGTAATCCTGAATCGTGCGGAGTTGAGCAAGGTCGTGCTGCCCCGTTGCATCCACGACGGCATAGGAAAATCCCCAGCCGAGGCTCGTCGCGTCGGGCCCCAGAACGGGATTGACGTCTGCGGGGAGCTTGTTCTTTACGGCCTGCAGGTATTCCAGCACCCGGCTTCGCGCCCAGTAGATATCGGTCCCCTCCTCGAATATCACGTAGATGAAGGAACTTCCCAGGAAGGAGAAACCGCGAACGACCTGCACTTTGGGAGCAGCCAGAAGGGTTGAAGAGATGGGATAGGTGACCTGGTCCTCGACAAGGTCCGGGCTTCGCCCAAGCCACTCCGTGTAGATGATGACCTGCGTGTCGGAAAGATCGGGGATGGCATCGAGCGGCGTGTTCTTCATCGCCCAATATCCCCAGGCAATGGCGGACGCCACGAAGAGGATGATGACAAACTTGTTTCGGGCGCTGTAGTCGATGATCCGGGCTATCATTCAGACATCCGTCTATTCCGTCT
>JGI20214J51088_10003156_pt1 | contig 10915 bp, 13 predicted proteins | sample WetSurMetagenome_FD_51088 | JGI IMG/M metagenome (IMG submission 51088)
TTGGTCCCTCTGGATTGACATAGATTAGTCCCATTTGAATGGCAGCCAGAGGATTATCCACCTGGCTTTTATCCAGGTTACGGTCGTCATTTTCTAACCATNTGGTTTCGGAACCCCAGAATATGTCCTCTTCCGGTTCCCAGACATCTTCACGCCCCCCGCCAAAGCCAAAGGGCTTAAATCCCATTGATTCCAAAGCTACATTACCGGTTAGGATCATCAGGTCAGCCCAGGATATTTTCCTGCCATACTTTTGCTTGATTGGCCAGAGGAGTCTTCTTGCTTTGTCGAGGTTAACGTTATCAGGCCAGCTGTTAAGCGGGGCAAATCGTTGTTGTCCGCTTCCTGCACCTCCACGACCGTCTCCTGTCCGGTAAGTGCCGGCACTATGCCATGCCATGCGGATAAAAAACGGTCCGTAATGGCCGAAATCAGCTGGCCACCAGTCCTGAGAGTCAGTCATTAGTTTGTGAANGTCTTTTTTTATAGCTGCCAAATTCAGACTCTTGAATTCTTTCGCATAGTCAAAGTCTTCATCCATAGGGTCAGATAAAGAGGAGTGTTGTCGCAAAATATTCAATTTTAACTGATTAGGCCACCAGTCACGGTTTTTTGTACCGCTGGTCCCGACACTGTGCTTGCCAATAGCCCCGGTTACCGGGCATTTGCTGATTTTATCAGAGTCATTTTCCATAATTCAGATTTTTTAAGTACTTGATCTATCTGTAAACTTTCCGATTATCTGAAGTTTTATGTCTTCGATTTTAAATCCTGGAATTCCTTTTTTTTCAAAATGTCTGCCAAGTAATTCATTTAACTCTTCATCCTGATAGTCCTCTATTCTGTCTGATTCTGAACTGTACAAGTGATGATGTTTTTCCAGAAATGCATCATACCTCATTATATCTTTTTCTGTTTTTACCTTATTAATTAATCCGTTTTCCACGAGGGCATCAAGTACTTTGTATACTGTTGCTGTGGCTATGTTCGGATGGTTTTTCCTGATGTAGTCAATAATGTTATCTGCTGTGGGATGGTTATGGAGTTTGACAACCGCTTCAAGAATAGCAATCCTCTGAGGCGTTACTTTTAAGCCCTTTTCAGTTAATTTTTCTCTTATTTTACTGCCTTTCATGGCTAATAATTATCTAATGAGAATTATTCTCTTATGAGAATTAACAAATATAAAGTAAATTTCCGGAATGTCAGGTGTGTTCTTAAAATATTTTATAGTCAAAATTGAATTGTTTGAGCTTCTATTTCCGGGATATGCCCGGCATTTGTATAAATTATGGTAATTGTGATCTTATAAATAATTCTGACTTAGATTATTGAACATAATGTTTATTAAAAGAATATGCTATTTTTGAAAACCCGCCAAAATGAGATGTTTAATTATATTTTAATAATACGATATGAAATTAAGAACAATTATCCTCTTCAGTTTACTATCTGTATCACTAGATGCGCAAACAATCACAAAGCCAGTATCTCAACAACAGAATATACAACCAAAACTAATTGTAGGAATTGTAGTTGACCAGATGCGGTATGATTATCTTTCAAAATATTATAACAAATTTTGTGAGAACGGATTTAAGAAACTCCTCACACAGGGATATAATTGCAAGAATGCCAATTATAATTATGCACCAACTTATACCGGACCAGGCCATGCTTCGATTTACTCCGGTACCACACCTGCTTATCATGGTGTTATTGCCAATGATTGGTTTGAAAGGAACACCGGGAAAATAATTTATGTTACCGATGATCAGTCAGTACAAACGGTTGGAAGTTCATCAGTGAAAGAGGGTAAAATGTCACCTTGTAATTTGCTGGCATCAACAATCGGGGACGAAATGAGACTTTTTTCAAATTTGAAGTGTAAGGTTATTGCCGTTGCATTAAAAGACAGGGCTGCTATTTTACCTGGTGGTCATTTATCGAATGGATCTTTTTGGTTTGATTCTGAATCGGGCAATTTCATTACCTCTACTTATTACATGAAAAGATTGCCTCAATGGGTAACCGATTTTAATTCAAGGCGACTGGCTGATAAATATTTATCACGGCCATGGAATACCTTAAAGCCAATTGAGCAATACACTGAAAGCGCAAAAGATAACAACCCATATGAAGGATTGTATAAAGGAGAAAGTATGCCGGTTTTTCCACATAATCTTCCTGCAATGTTCAGTAAGACAAATTATGAAATATTGCGTTCAACGCCGTTTGGAAATACAATAACAAAAGATATTGCGATTGCTGCACTGAAGGGTGAAAAACTGGGGAAAGGCGAGTATACTGATTTTTTAGCCATAAGCTTTTCATCCACTGATTATATCGGTCATAAGATGGGACCACAGTCAGTTGAAGTTGAAGATACATATCTCAGGTTGGACCTCAACATTGCGGAGATTATTACATTTCTCGAGCAAAGCCTGGGCAGGGATAATTTTCTCCTTTTCCTCACAGCTGATCATGCAGCAGCTTATGTCCCTGAGGAATTGATAGATTTAAAAATGAATGCGGGGTACTTCAGTTATAAAGTATTTTCCGATTCATTAAAAGGGTATCTGAATAAGACATTTAGCGACAGTAATCTGGTCTCAAAGATTATGAATGATCAGATATATCTTAACAGGCAACTGATAAAACAGAAGAACATTGATATTAAAAATCTCGAGGAGGGCGTTGCTTCCTTTGCTTTGAAATTTGATGGTATCGCAAACGCTTATACTTCGTATCAGTTAAACGGCGCCACTTTACAAAACCGCTCTGCTCAGATGATGCAAAATGGTTTTTACATTAAGAGATCGGGAGATATTGCAATTCTGCTTGAACCTGCATGGCTCGATGATTATTCATTAACAGGAACATCACATGGCACAACTTACAGGTACGATACGCATGTCCCTTTACTCTGGTATGGCTGGAAAATTAAACATGGTTATTCATCTGTTCCTGTAGATATAACCGATATCGCTCCAACAATCGCTTCAATATTGAATATTACACCTCCCAGTGCCAGTCTTGGAAAACCTCTCTTTTAACCTGAGCAGGGCTNCAGAAGTGTAAAGCTATGGATAGTTCAGATCACAATTTATCGGTCCATAAGTATTTATGGACACTGAATTAAACTGGATTAAACTATGATTTATCGTATATATCCAGAGCTGTAGGAAGACAGCTGGCAACACCTTTTAATCCGCAAACTGAAAGTGTTATAAGAATTGTGTCTTTAATTTCTTCCCTTGTGGCTCCAAGGTTTTTGGCCATCTGTACATGATAAAAGATAGCAGTTGTATCTCCCATTGCTGATTTCATGCCTATATATACCAGGTGTTTGGTTTTCGGATCCAGTCCTGTTGTGCTTTTCAAAGCGTCGATCAATCCGTCGGATGCTTTTGCAACTTCTGGTGCTTCTTTCTGAAAAATTTCAAGTGGATTCATAGTCAATATGTTTTAAGTTTATACCCGGTAATCANCTTCAGATAACAAATCTTTTTTGCCACTAAGGCGCAAAGGCGCTTCTTATTACGTTTTTGACATTCCATTGGCGTATTTACTCTATTCACAAAACTATAAAATGAAATGAAAAGAATTAAACTGAGCTGGGTCTTTAAGGTTTCCATAAGGGATGCTCGAAGGATAAATAAGCATATACTCCTGATTCCCCTCTTGATGAGCCCAGGCCGACAGGCACTGCCAGACCAGGTACGATCTGCAGCCCCGATTGGAAATTAAAAGCATACCTGAATCCTGGATTTATGAATAATGAATTTGTGATNATGGTTTTTGTATTAGTTGTTGCCTGATACGTCCTGTTTCCGACAACTTCAAACATAAAATTGAAATTCTTNTTTAATAATAATATTATACTAAGTCCATAATTATAGACAGTCTGATCCGATCTTGAATTATCAGCATTTCTGGTATTAGGATTAAATGTTATACCGAGGTTATAATGGGTCACTATTTTTGTTGAAAGAAGAAGGCTGAACGGGAGACTAAGCTGATATCCAAAAACACCGTAGCCAATTCCTTTTTGCCATTTACCTGTAGGAAGAATAAGTGAAAACCTTGGAGAAAATGCGAATCGGTTGAGATAAATAGCCTGATACCTGTAATTAAGTAATATGTCACCTAACCCTGTTTGCCCGTTGTTAAGCAAAGGTATTGTTGTTGAAACCTGGTGTTTCCTGCCAGGTACCGGCCATTCATCGGTGAAAGTGTAGATCCATGTATGATCTTTCATATACTGGAGAGTGGATATGTGCTGAATTACTCCGGGTTCCTGATTATAGGCTTCTTCAATCAGAAAGGAATTATCCTCAATCCGTTCAAAATCATACTTATTGACAGTTTGTGCTAAAGAAGTGTTATAGCAATAAAGAGCCACTGAAATGCTCAATAGAATAATTCTTAAATTTCTTATCATAAAATTGAGAGATAAATTCCCGGTAGTTCAAAATCCACTTTTAACGACTGATTCATGATTATTTTTTCAGGTATTGTGTCATATTCTGTACAACAATCATAAACAACAAAAAGTTCTTCAGATTTTGCGGATACGCGTCAAATTTTTGCAATTCTTTGAGACTAACTGTTCATGGCAACAAATTCCCGGTCGCAGGTATCGGCAGCCCGGCCGCCGGGTTTTACTCCAAACCGAAAATGACCGGAAACAGAAACACCACAATCAATACCCATACCAGGTAAACCGGCAGGTATTTTGAAATGGTANNATTGACTTTTAAAGTATCCGAATCTCTGAAACTNATTTTANAGAGTTCAATCGAAATCAGTATCAGATTAATAAAAACAAGAATGTTGGAACCCAGAATTGCCAGTCTGTTTGGTGTTAATCCGAAGTGACCCAGTCTGTAAAAAATAGCTGAAAGAGCTATCAGGTTAATGATAAGTGTGACTATCGACAGCAAAAACAGCACAATTTCGCTGAATTTCTGTTTCCTCATCATCGCTGTTTCGGAAACCGAAAATACAATAATTGCCATCACACAGATCAGCATTGCATTAAAGATTAATAAGAAATCCCTGTCGTTGTAAGGATCTTTTCCCGATAAGGGAATTTCAATAAGGTAAATAATCAGAGTTATCAGTACCAGGGGGCTAAAGATATTTGCTATAACAGGAGCAATCTTGTTAGTGAAGGTGGCATAGTTTCTAAGAATGAATAAGGTTAGTACAGGAGCTGCAACAAATCCGATAACCATGATATAATTCTGATAAAATTTTTCAACATGAATACCTATGGCCTGGAATAAGCCAATAGAAATAGCCATCAGCATTCCTCCTGAAATAATTATAAGAGCCCCCATAATAGCCAGTTCACCATTGTGCTTAATATAATCAACTCTTCTTGTCAGGTTTTTCAGATCATAATCTATATAAACCATCCCATAGAGGCACCACATAAGCAGAGGCATATGAATATATACAAGTTTTATTGAGGCGCTTGTACTTATATCAGGAAGCAGGTTGATATAGATTGCTGAAATTAAAAATGCCGCAATTGTAATGAGAAAATTCCGTTTAGTAAAACCTCTGTTTATCACAATTGAATAGAATGAAAGTCCCATAAAGAATATGATCGCGGTTTCCTTCTCATAAAAATGGAAGGAGGTCACATTGATATTGAAGAGGTCGGGAATCTTAATGAGAAATCCGGCAATAAGACAAATGGTAATCATTATCAGGACATCCTTGCCAAAACCAACCCTGGTTTTTACCGGAGTTTTACCAAAATCCAGACGGCTTTTCCAGAATCTGGCTATATCAGTAGTTTCAATCTCATGATAGATTTTTTCAAATTCCGATTCGAATGACTTTTTATCTTCATGGTAAAGTCTTTCAAGTTCTTCGGGATTATTGATGTTTTCTTTAATTTTTCCGGTCATGGCAATATGGTTTTTTCCATTACTTTTTTGCCCTCCTGCCCCCCTAAGGGGGGGTAAATTTGTACAGTGTCCGAATCAGTCCCCCTTAANAGGGATACTGCGAAGCAGGAGCGGGATTCTGGGACTATCTAAGTTAGTATATTTTAGAACTAAATTTCAATAATGTAGTAATTTTTATCAAAGATACTGATAAATATTATTAGTTACTATTGTTTATTAATGTTTATTAGTATATATTTGTTAAAAAAAACAAAATGAAAACCGATTTCTCAATCTTTAAAGTATTTCAGCAGAGCGATGAATATTTCGAAATGCTGAGCGATTCAGTCTTTTCCAGGAAGTATGTTTTTAAACAAATCCTGTTCATTTTCATCTTCACTGTTATTTATGGTGTCGTTATGGGAAGCTACAATGGATTTTTGCAGAGCATGATTACCGGTATTAAGATACCCTGTCTGATATTTATTTCATTGATGATCTGCTTCCCTGCACTGTTTGTGATACAATATATGATCGGATCCACACTGACAATATACCAGATGGCCAACATTATTCTTTCAGGTTTTTTTGTTTTCTCAACAATCTCTTTATCATTTGCTCCGATAGTGATCTTTTTCATGATAACCAGCGATAATTATTCCTTCATCAAATTGCTACACGTGGCAATATTCATTTTTTCAGGGATTTTTGCTATCAAGACAATTACTGAAGGCCTCACATTCTCGTGCGAAAAGAAAAATATCTATCCTAAACTAGGAATGAAAATATTCAAAATATGGGTGGTGATACTCGCGTTTGTAAGTTCTCAGCTAGCCTGGAATCTGAGGCCATTTGTCGGGAGCCGGGATCTTCCACAGGAGTTATTCAGGGCAAAAGAGAGTAATTTTTATGTGGCTGTGATGCAGTCAGCAGCAAATCTGTTCAAATCTTCTGTTGAACAGACACCCATACTTAAAGAAAAGCTTCCTGAACAAAAATCCGATACAACAAAGACAAATTATGTCGAACGACGATAAGATAATGACACTTGAGGAGGTGGCGGAATACCTGCGGGTAAAACCGCAGACTATCTATACCTGGGCACAGGAAAAAAAGATTCCTGCCGCTAAGCTGGGCAAGGAATGGCGTTTTAAAAAATCTATGATTGATAAGTGGTTTAATGACAGGATTGATGAGAAATTCCGGACAGAATGAAAAATTTCAATCCATTACATCAGGCTCAAAGAATACCCACTGAATAGCAGGGTTGCTTTTTTTGAGCTCAGCTTCACAGGTATTTATATTGTCAATCAATTGATCGACTGTGTCGACTTTTGCCATCTTTGCTTTTATCGCAACCATAATCTGTGCACCTAACTGTAAGGTGATCAGGTTGAGAATCCGATCAATTTCAGGTCGCTGATCAAGAAAAACTTTTATCTCAGTGGTGGTTTCACTGTCAGAACTTTGTCCTATCAGTAAACTTTTAACTTTTACAGCAATAAAAACAGATACAAAAATGAGTAAAATTCCAATCCCTATGCTTCCAAATGCATCAAAAATAGTATTCCCTGTTAGGATCGAGAGAACGATCGAAATAAGTGCAAAGGAGAGACCTATCAAAGCTGCAATGTCCTCGCCAAGAACAACAATTAATTCGCTATGTGTCGTGTTTTTAACCCATGTCCAGAGAGTCACATTATGTTTTAATTTTCTCACCTGAATAAGACAGCCATATAATGAGAAGGCTTCGAGAACCATACTTATTGCCAAAACAACAATTGCAATTACAGGGTTTTTCAATCCTTCGTGATGAGTGATCTTATGTATGCCTTCATATATCGAGAACATACCACCCATGCTGAACAGGATCAGTGCAACCATAAACGACCAGAAATAGATCTCTTTTCCGTACCCCAAAGGATGTTCACCATTCGGTTTTTTCTTTGCAGCTTTCAGACCGAGAAACAACAAGCCCTGATTACCGCAATCGGCGAACGAATGGATTGATTCGGCCAGCATCGCTCCCGATCCTGTTACAACAGCTGCAACAGTTTTGGTAATGGCGATTCCCAGGTTTGCAAGAAGGGCGAAAAATATCGATTTTACAGATGCATTCTGATGTGACATGCTTATGTGCTATTTGTGTTTAAAAAACCTGTGCTGTCTGTTCGGCCGGAAATTTACGAAGAATTAATTTTATCTATCTTTGCGATTCATTAAAAATTCTAAATTTGACAACATTCTCTGATTTAGGTGTCTCCGACACTTTTTTAAAGGCTCTCGAAGAAATCGGGATTATCAACCCTACTGAAATCCAGGTTAAAGCCATTCCATTTCTTTTGGCAAAAGGTAAAGATTTTATTGGACAGGCTCAGACCGGGACAGGTAAAACGGCTGCTTTCGGTTTGCCGATCCTGCATGCTGTTAATCCCGATGATTCTCATATCCAGGCATTGATACTTTCTCCCACTCGCGAACTTGGCCAACAGATTGCAAAACAGCTTTTTAAATTCACAAAATACGGATCGAAAAAGATATTCATCGAATCAGTCTACGGAGGTGCACGCATTGATGGTCAGATCAGTGCATTAAAAAGGCCTACGCATATCCTGGTTGCCACTCCCGGACGGCTTGTTGATCTTCTTGAGCAAAAGGCAGTCGATCTTTCACACATCAGAACACTCGTACTCGACGAAGCCGACGAGATGCTCAGCATGGGCTTTAAAAAGGAGCTTGATGCAATTCTTAGTTTCACAGACGGACATCGTTATACCTGGCTTTTCTCTGCCACCATGCCTCCGGCAATAAAGTCAATTATCAAAGGGTACATGTCACACGATGCCATGAGGGTAGTAATAAACCGTCATGATATTGTTAACAGCGATATAGAACATAGATACATTGTTTGCGAAAGCGAAAAGAAACCCGATATCCTGACAGGATTCTTAAAGACACAGGGGGAAAACAGGGGATTGGTTTTTTGCCGGACAAAAGCAGATGCACAAAGTGTGGCAAAGAGACTTATTGCCAAAAATATAAATGCCGACTCGCTGCATGGAGATATGTTGCAGAAAGAGAGAGATAAAGTGATGAGGGCATTCAAAAACAGCAAACTCCAGATACTGGTATCCACCGACCTGGCAGCCAGAGGCATTGATGTTAAGGAGCTTGCCTATGTGGTGCATTACTCACTTCCGGAGAGCACAGAGTACTATACTCACCGAAGCGGACGTACCGGACGTGCAGGCAATAAAGGACTATCATTCAGTCTTATAACTTCCCGGGAACAGGCAAAACTTAAACGGTTTGAAAGAGAGCTGGGAATAAAAATAAAAGAAAATCACAGATAGATCTCCCGGCAACTTTTAGCCTCCATAGCTTNAGCGAAGGAGGCCGGCAACTTTTAGCCTCCATAGCTTTAGCGAAGGAGGCCAGCAACCAGCTCTATTTAACCGGGTATGAGACCGGGTTATTAAGCATGGGTCGTTGTGAATCTGTAAGTTTGAGGACACTCTTTATTTTTACAAGGTCCATAGAGCCACGCGTCCGTGTTACAAGACCCACTCCGGCGCAAAAGATATTTATGTTCTGAGATACAATACCTGCGTCTTTAGCNGCTGAATCTAATTTCCCNGGCTCGTCAGGAAATTTAAACCTCGATATATCNGAAACCATCAGGAGAATTACCGGNGCTTTTGCTACAACTTCCTGCCTTCCGGCAACAATAATACGCTGGTCACCTGTAACAACCGGATTTAAAATATTTTTCGCTGCATCGTAGAAATAAATACCTTCCTGCATAAACACGTATATATCAATATCCTGTGCATTCATTGCTGACGGGGCTGTTCTTTTACTGGCATCCTTCCGGTTAATGCCATTCGCTGCAAACAGCAGATCGGAGAGATCCTGCATGGTCAGTTTTTTATCACTGTAATCATTTGCCGAAGCCCTGAGAGAGAAAGCCTGCATGACAGGAATTCCTCTTTTAAGATCAGGAGGATTAAGGGTTATCGGTTTTAATTCCTGTGCAAAAATGCATGCGGAGAAGAATATCAGATACAAAAATGTGAAGATAGTTTTCATGACGAAGCTGTTAAGTTTATATTCATAAAAGTATTATTTTATTAATTAAAATTTTTCTTTTCCTGAGTTTTATCTAGCTAAGAAGACATAGAACCTTTGATGTCAAGGTTGCTGGTTGCTTGTTGCTGAGTGAAAGGTAAACGACACACGACTCACGACGCAGGGTAAACGGTCTTGTGGTCTTGCAGTTCCCGAGTCGCTTCGCTCTCGGGATTTGCCTTAGGCGAGCTCCCTCTGGTCGGTTCGGACCTGCGGTCCTCAACTTGCGGTCATGCAGTCTTTACCTATAGTCACCTATTCCCTCAGTCCCTTAGTCCCTACGTCCCTTAGTCCCTCANTCCCTCAGTCACGNCTCAGAGTTATGCTTTTCTCCTCATTATCGTAATAGAACCTGAGCTGATTTTTATTAATCTTAAATGCTCTGAGCTGGTAGATAGCATCGGAAAACAGATTTCCCCATTCAGGCTGACCGATTTTTGTACCTCCGTAGCTGGTTATACTGAAATATCTGCCTGCAAGACTATACTTTCCGAAAATTGTGTTTGAGGTACAATAACCGAATAAAGAATCGGTGGCAAAAGTCAGAATCACATCCATCCCGTTCCATGAATCGACATCAGTTTTTACTTTAATTGAGGCTTTTTCGTAATCTTCATAGGATATGACCTTCCATTTGCCATCGATATTTTTTATTGATGGGTCATCCTGAAAGCTCTCATTTATTTTATCCTTATCACAACCAGCGTTAAATATGAAAATGCAAAGAATTGCTCCNANTAACTTTTTCATAATCATAGTGTCAGGTGTTAAATAATATAATTGGCNTGAAAATCAATTTATTTACCCCAGCCCCAACCTTGCTCCGCCGAAGCGGCTACGCGAAGGCGAAGGGGGAGTAAATTGATTTTGGCTGCGCCGAGCTC
>JGI20214J51088_10003159_pt1 | contig 10909 bp, 10 predicted proteins | sample WetSurMetagenome_FD_51088 | JGI IMG/M metagenome (IMG submission 51088)
GTCAACACAAAGAAACTCAAAAGTCTATTATTCATCGCTCATGAAAGTTATGAGCAGGGGGTGATCGGTCTTGTGGCGGGAAAAATGGTCGAAGAATTTTACAGACCTACGATAGTAGTTTCAATCGGTGAAAAATATAGCAAAGCTTCGGCAAGATCTATCAGCGGATTCAACATGATTGAGTTTATCAGGGAACATTCCTCGATGTTGATTGACGCAGGCGGACATCCTATGGCTGCAGGTTTTACCGCCGAAACCGCAAAACTAAAATTACTGCAAAGAACCTTAGAAAACAAAGCAGAATCATTATTGAATGAAGATTTGCTTACCAGAAGCCTTAAAATTGATTTGGAATTACCATTATCTGCGGTTAATCATCAACTCTTTGAAGCTGTTCAGGAATTTGCGCCCTTCGGAATGGGTAATCCAGAACCTGCATTCATAAGCAAAAAAGTGAAAATTAACGATATGAGAACAGTCGGCGCAGAGGGATCTCATCTTAAATTAAAATTGTCCCAGAGCGATTCCGTTTTTGATGCAATTGGATTTGGCTTAGGAGAGAAAACAAGAGAATTTAATATTGGACATAAAACTGATATTGTTTATGTCATAGAGAAAGATGAGTGGAATGGTCAAGGTAAACTCCAATTAATATTAAGAGATATTAAATGATTTAAAAGGAGCTTACCAGGAGCGTCTTGATTTGCGATATATATCGTTTACCGTCTCTCCCACCTTGACTGAAACTATATTCCAATCAGGTAGACCACTATTTATAAACATAGATTCGGTAATAGTATTTTGGAGCTTCTCGATAGGCAATTGCCCTCTTGCAACAACCAATCCTGCTCTTCTTGCAATGGAGCTTTTAACATTTTCAGGCGCTTGAAATTCTTCCAGCACCTGTCCCAATCTACCTTTTGGTTGATAAGACTCTCTCATATTCAAATAAAAGGCGGGCTTCCGCCCGTCAATGTAATCTATACTAGATTATAACATATTTCCCTGCTTGACGTTATCCTGACATTTTTGAATTAAGACCGCACTACACTTGTCAAGGATAAATGAAATAGCTACAATAGGGAGTATGCAAAGGACAGTTATTTCGGAAACGATAGGCAAAATTGATCAGGAAGTCTTGCTGCAGGGATGGATAAGAATAATAAGATCTCATGGTAAATTGGTGTTTATTGACCTTAGGGACGGTTCGGGAATGGTCCAAATAGTCGTTAATCAGCAGGTATCGGAAGAAGCCTACAAAATAGCTTCAGAACTTCATCCGGAATTNGTNGTTGAAGTGATAGGAAAAGTCAAAAAGAGGCCTCAAAAGACGGAAAATAAAGAATTGACAACGGGAAATGTCGAGGTTGAAGCAAAACAAATTAATATTCTCCAAAAAGCTGAGGTTTTACCTTTTGACACGGGAGGGGTCGATCTGAATTTGGAACTGCCGACACTTTTGGACTATAGATCTTTAACTCTTAGACACCCTCATGTCTCATATATATTTAAGGTACAGGAAAAAATCAGCAAGGGGTTCAGGAAGACAGCTCAAGATCTGGGATGTACCGAAATTTTTGTTCCGACAATCGTGGCATCAGCGACCGAAGGCGGAGCAGACGTGTTTAGTATAAGTTATTATACCCATAAAGCATATCTTGCCCAAAGTCCCCAACTGTATAAACAAATGCTCGTTCCTGTTTTTGAAAAAGTTTATACCATTACACGCGCTTACCGGGCGGAGCCTTCGGTAACCACGAGGCATTTATCTGAATTAACACAAATGGATTGCGAATTCGGATTTGTTGATTTTGAAATGCTGCTTGATTATATAGAATTGGTCGGCACCAAAACTTTGAAATATGCGCAGGACCAATGTGAAAAAGAGCTAAATTATTTCGGAATCGAAAAAATTGCTTTCGGAAAAATCCCCCGGCTAACGCTAAGAGAAATACAGGAAATAATTTACAAAGAATTTAAACGCGATAACAGAAGCGAAAAAGATTTGACTCCTCAGGATGAAATTGATATTTGCAAATGGGCGAAGGAAAAACATGGTAGTGATTTTGTAACCGTAACCCATTTCCCGACAAAAGCAAAACCATTTTATACGATGCCTGACCCAAAGAATCCTGAATATTCTTTGAGTTATGATTTGCTGTTCAGGGGCGCTGAAATAATGAGCGGAAGCCAGAGGATTAATGATTATAAAAAACTTATTTTGGCAATAAAAGATCGGGGTATGGATCCTAAGAAATTTCAGATGTATCTGCAGGCTTTCAAATACGGAATGCCGCCCGAAGGAGGACTGTCATTCGGCCTTGAACGGCTGACAATGAAATTATTGGGTCTTAAGAATATCCGGGAGGCGAGTCTTTTTCCCAGAGATATGGAGCGGGTAGATGAGAGGTTTTCCCATTAATTTCTTCAAAAAAAAGAAAAATCATATTCTGTACACGCTAATTTTGCTATGTCTTGGTTCTTTGGTAAGTATTGCATTTTTTGACTTAATTTTAAGGTATTACGTTTTCGTAGTAAAAATACGGGAATTTCCGTTTGAAATTTCAAGCCAAAAATATCCGGTTTTCCGGTCTCCGATAAATCCCGACATCTCAGCAAAAGCGGTTGTCATAATGGATAAAGATTCAAAAGTTGTGCTTTTTTCGAAAAATCCGAATCTTCTGTTCTCCATGGCTTCAACTACAAAAATCATGACGGCGTTGACCGCTTTAGGCTATTACAAGCCAAACGATGTGATAACCGTTAAGAAAGACAAAATTGAGGGAGTCAATGTCGGGTTTTTTGTGGGAGAGCAGTTATTGTTTAAAGATGTATTGTACGCAATGCTTCTTCCCTCAGGAAATGACGCGGCACTGGCCCTTGCCCAAAACTATCCGGGCGGCGAAGATGCTTTCATAAACAAAATGAATGAAAATGCCCGCTCGCTTAATCTTACCAATACTAATTTTGCGGATTCAATAGGGCTCGTAGACAGCCGTGATTATACAACTCCTCTGGATTTAGCCCGGCTTTCGGCGATTGCTTTGGAGAATAAAACGTTTGCAAAAATAGTTGCAACCAAAACTTGGGAAATAACAGATATCGCAGGAAAAAATAGATTTTCATTAACAAATCTCAATCAACTGCTGGGAGTCAAGGGAGTAAACGGAATAAAAACAGGGTATACCTCTGAAGCAGGCCAAGTTTTAGTTACTTCGAAAAAAGACGGAGATCACACATTGATTATCGTGGTAATGGACAGTCAAGATAGGTTTCTGGACACAAACAAAATATTAGATCAGATTTCGGGAAATGTTAATTACTTATCCATTCATCCTTAACGGCAGAAACATAGGCCAAAAAATTACCATTTCCTTCAAATATAATTATGGGCATCAAATAATCCTGCGGATTTTCTCCCGCATAATATCCCAAAAACACTTTTGTTATAGTGACATCAACCATATCAGCGGGTTTATAGGCAACATAAGCCTGTCCCTGTTGTAACTCTGAATATGCTTCTTTAGCTGTTTTTATGGCATAAGTGGAAAATTTATCTGAAAGATTTTTGTGATAAAAGCGTCCGGCCACAACTTCCAAGCCCCCGTTTTCTTTTCCGATCAGTAAATCAATTGTTGACGATATTCCGCGGTCATAATAAATTTGTAAACTGTCTAAATCTTTCTGAAAGAAAGCTACTTCCATGATCTTCGCATCAGAGATTTTAGATGTCGGAATGAGAGCATTGTTGGATATGGAGTACATGGTAATTTTGGTTTTACTTTCGTCAATATCCCGTGGGAATAAAGACATGTCGGAGAGAAAAGTTTTTGCGGTATCAATTAGACGATTTTCTTTATCGGATTTCGAAATCGTTTTGAGTGATGCTGCTGACAGATAGGAAGATGAAAGTGTAAATTCGGAAGAATAAATATTCATAGTCATAGTCCTTGCCAGAGCTTTATTTTGATCAACCCACTTATATGTATCTTCCGAGACTTGAGTGTCCGGAGAAGAAAAGCCGGCGCTGTATACTCTTTGGCGCGATTTATCAAGACCTAGCAATGTCGGAGGATTAGGAATCGTTCTATATATCTTTGCCCGATCGGAAAAGAGAGGAAGAGATCCCGTTAAGGTATCAAGAGTATAAGTTAAATTTTCTTTTTTTTGTTTTGGGAAAGGAATAGGGGGTAATTTCCCAAAAGTCGCATCGGGAGGAGGTGGAGGAGAAGATGCATTTTTTACAAACACGACAAACTTCACCGCCATGAAAATAACCAATATTATCCCCAGGGCCAATCCTCCCCACTTGATAGCTAATTTTGTCTCTCTTTTTGCCTTATTTAGAGTGGGCATAACTTGAGTATAAAGAATAATTCAAGTACAATCAATACATCGAATATGACTAGAGTAAGGATCGCGCCCAGTCCCACAGGAATTCCGCACATCGGAAATACAAGAACAGCTCTTTATAATTACCTCTTTGCCAAGCATACCAAAGGGAAATTTATTGTGCGCATTGAGGATACCGACCAGGCCAGAATTGTTCCCGAGGCTAAGGAGAAAATTTTTGAAATTCTCAAGTGGCTNGGTATTACATGGGATGAGGAATATATTCAATCGGAAAGAAAGAATATTTACAAAGAATATGCGGAAAAACTCATAAAAAATGGATTGGCATATAAAGATGAGGGCGCGGTGCGTTTCAAGATTCCTCCTGACCGGGAAATATCCTGGACCGACGCAATCGGCAGCAAAAAAATTACTTTTAAAACAAGTCTTTTGGAAGATTTTGTAATTCTTAAATCAGACGGATTTCCGACCTACCATCTGGCAAACGTAGTTGACGATCATCTTATGAATATATCCCATGTTATCCGCGGGGATGAATGGATTTCCTCAACTCCGAAACATATTTTGCTTTATGAATCTTTCGGATGGAATAAGCCGGTATTTGCACATTTGCCTGTTATTTTGGGACCCGATAAGACAAAATTATCAAAACGACACGGTGCAAGATCAGTTTTAGACCTAAGAGATGAAGGATATCTGAAAGAAGCTCTATTAAATTTTATGGCTCTTTTGGGGTGGAGCCATCCCGAAGAAAAAGAAATATTTTCCATGGCGGAAATGATTGAGACTTTTGATCTGAAAGATGTCGGAACTGTGGCGCCAATTTTTGATCTGCAAAAATTAACCTGGATGAACGGGGAATACATCAGACAAACTCAAAACTCAAAACTCAAAACTCAAATTTATGAATTTTACGATAAAGATAAAGAAATTTTGGAATTTTTAACAAATAATTCAACGAAACTCAATTTGATATTGGATTTAGCCAAGACTCGGATGAAAATTTTAAAAGAATTTAAAGATTTGGTTCTGCCGGGAGTACCGGAATTATCCAATGAAGAAAAGGAAATCGCAAAAACTCTTCTGAAAAAATTCAGCGTGATTAAAGACTGGAGTAAGGCAACAATTTTATCTGCGATGAAAGAAGTTTTGGTCATTCATAGAGCAAAGGGGAGTGTTTTATATAAAATTATCACAGGCTACGAGAAAGGACTTCCTCTTCCGGAGTCTCTGGAAATTTTGACGAAAAATAATACGCTTGAAAGAATAAAGTCGGTTATTAACTGATATGATGGGTTTTGCTAAAGCGGTTTCGCTTTTTCTTCATCCGATTACCGTCTTATTTCCAATACTTTTTATTCTAGTTGCTAGATTCAGCCGGGATTATTCGCATGCCTTAAAATGGACAATATTTTCATACGCATTCATCCTGATAGTTGCTTTGTTTGTAATTGCGGGAATGATGTTGGGGGCGTTTTCCAATTTTGATGTTTCCAAAAGAGAGCAAAGACCGCTCCTGTTTTCTTTCTCTGCATTTGTAGCCTTCTGCTATTTAGTGTCTCTCCTAATTCTCAACGGCCCTAAAATTCTTCTTATTGCATTTCTTGCAATTACCCTGGGATTAATATCGGTAGTAATTATTAACAGGTGGATAAAAGCCAGCGTTCACCTTGCTACAGCCACAGCTGCAATATTATTTATAGGGGTTACCTATAAAGGCTATTTTTTTTTGCTCCTCGGGCTGATTCCACTTCTGGCGTGGGCGCGTGTTAAAATGAAAGAACATACTCCCATGGAGACCTTGGTTGGAACCATATTGGGATTAGTGGTAACATCAATAGTATATTTTATAAGCAAACAATTCTTATTAGGAATGATTTATAATTAAGATATGGAAGAGATTTTTAACAAACCATTAATTAAGTCTTTTGGTTATGCATTTGAAGGATTGTTTCATGCAATTAAGCATAATAGGAATCTAAAGATTCATCTGGCAACTGCCCTGATAGTAATTCTGGCCAGCATATATTTTGACGTTACGCTTTACGAAAAAGAAATTTTGGGAGTAATGATTTTGCTTGTGATCTTGTCGGAAATGGTAAATACTTCAATTGAGGAGATGGTAAATTTAATAACAACCGAACACAGAAAAGAGGCAAAAATTGCAAAAGACGTTGCCGCAGGAATGATTCTGGTAGCAGCGATGGGAGCCGTAATTATCGGTTCTTTTATTTTCTTCCCCTATATCTTTAAATTATTTCATTAGGAAGCCAATTTAAAATTTCTCGCAATGCTGGTAAAGACCGAAAAGCGGGGGATTTTTATAAGACGAAATATGTTTCTTACTTTAAAAGATTTGTTTAACAAATTATGAATTCGCGGAAGTAACCGTTTTCCGTTTTGATACTTTAAGGCGTGAAGGTAAAATATTGTCGCAACTGTACCCGCAAGCGTTATGGCAAATGCAGAAATTAAAAGTAAGAGCACAATTAGAACATTATTCTTAGTTGCCAGAAAAAAGAGTCCTGTAATAGATGTAAATAATACCGTCCAAATAAAAAATAATTCTGTATAGCAGTTATAATAGGAAATATCTTTTTTTATAGAATTAACCGACTTTGAAACCAGATTATCTTGTCCCTTTTTGATAGAGGACAATTTTTCCGCGGTTGTCGTAAAAATATTTTGCATGGAAGGGAAGTATATAAAATTTATCCTATAATGTCAACCTGGGTGGATGCGGGATTTCTTTGTGATACAATAAATTCTATGGATCCACTGCTCAATTGTCCGGCTTGCAAGCAGAATATTCAAGCGGAATATTATTTTTGTCCGAATTGCGGAAGAAAATTAAAGGAAAAACCCCAGCCAACAACGATGCTAAGGCAAATATTGGTTTATCTCTTGAGCTTTTTTCTTCCCCCGTTAGGGCTCTGGCCCGGGATAAAATATCTAAAGCAAAAAGATAATAAATCAAAAATAATTGGCGTTATTTCAATCGTATTAACGGTAGTTTCCGCAGCAATATCAATTTGGCTATATTTTGGGTTAATAAGAACGATCAACCAACAACTTAATCAGCAGCTCAACAATATTAATTTGTACCAGTAATTAAAGCTTCTTTTTGCCTGTGGGAAAAGTTTTTTATTTTAGCTTCGCGCTTCATAGCTTCGGAACGCGTTGGATAATTTTCGCGGTAGACCAGTTCAAATGATTTAAAACGCCGCATGTATTTTGCAGATTTACTATTTTTATTCTTGTGTTGAGCCAATCTTTGTTTTAAATTATTGGTTTGTCCCGTATAAAAAGTATTAGAATCTGTACGGAGAATATAAACTGCGTAAGCCATTTAATTATTATACCCTTCCATAAATGTGAGAGCGATACCCTTTTTATCCGCTCTCCCTGTCCGTCCGATTCTGTGAATGTAAACTTCATACGATTCGGGCATATCATAATTAATTACATGGCTGACATCCGGAATATCCAGTCCGCGGGAAGCAACATCAGTTGCCAATAATACCTGGATCTCATTACTTTTAAATTCATCAAGAACTTTTTGACGTTGATTTTGTCTTTTGTTTCCGTGGATCGCTCCTGCCCTAAATCCGCGCCTTACTAATTCTTCCGTTAACTTTTGTACGCCCCACTTGGTCCGTCCGAAAATTAAAACTTTTTCAAAACCCGGTTGCCTCAGGAGATCATGCAATTTGTCAACCTTGTTGTATCCCTGTGGAATTCTTATGACTTCCTGTTCGATATTCTCCGCCGTCTCCTGTTTTTTGACGGAAACCGTAACCGGATTTTTGACAAAAGTCTGTAAAATTTCTTGAACTTTTCCGGAAATTGTTGCGGAGAAGAAAAGCGACTGGCGCAGAGGAGGCATCAGGGAAATAAAATATTTAATGTCTTTAATGAACCCTATGTCTACCATGCGGTCTGCTTCATCCAGAACAACTGTTTGAAACTGTGATAATTGCAAAATTCCGGTTTCAATAAGATCTTTTAATCTTCCTGGAGTACCTATCACAAAATGCGGCTTTTGTCTTATCTGTGAAATTTGTTTATTTATATTTACTCCTCCGATGCAAAGAGCCATATAAATTCCCAAACCCCTTGCAAAACCACGCAATTCATCATGGGTTTGAACTACCAACTCGTGAGTCGGAGCAACAATCAACACTCTTTCCAATTTATTTCTGAAAACCTTATCCACCAAAGGAATTAAAAAGGCTGCAGTTTTTCCGGTTCCCGTATTTGCGATACCGATAGCATCCCGCCCTTCAATGATGGAATGCATAATCTGGTCTTGAATCGGGGTTGGCACAGTATACCCCTTAAGTTTAATATTCTCCAAAACTTGGGGAGAAATTTTATAATCCTCGAATTTATTCACGGGAACATAGTTTTCCTCCGGACGAGTTTGCTTAATTGCATTTGCAGCTTTAGTTGCCGCGATTGCAGAGATTAACTCCGAATTTGGCATTACTTTTTGAGGAAATCTCCTGGAACTTCTTCCAAAACCCCTCTTGAAATTCCCTCCCGGGTTTCTTGAATTATTATTAAATCTGCGTTTATTCATAAGTTAAAGGAATAAAACTGCTAAATTATAGATTGAAGCGCCGAAATAGGGGAAAAGATACGAAAATTAAAAATTTATATTACTTATTATCTTAAACCTGATCTAATCAGAACTTTCCAAAATTAAGCAGATTAATTTCTTTAACCTGCCAGATTTACCTTTGCATTATACCAAAAATGGCTTCCAAAGTCAATCTTCTGTATAATATGAGGCTATGAAGTATAAAAGAATTGCCGTTTTGTCTTACCATACGTGTCCCCTGGCGGATATCGAGGGAGGAGAGATCGGGGGAATGAATATCTATGTGCTTGAGCTTTGCAAGCAGTTGGCAGAAAAAGGATACAAGATAGATATCTTTACCCGCTCCCAGAATAAAAATAGTCCGAGAATTGTCAAAGTTTCGGACTATCTTCAAGTTATACATGTTTTAGCGGGAAAAGAAGAAGTCATTGAAAAGAAAAAATTAATTTTTCATATCCCGGAATTTTTAGAAAATATTTATAAATTTATTGATGGCAATAATATTCATTACGATTTAGCTTACGCCCATTATTATCTTTCCGGTATTGCGGGACTGAAGATTAAAGAAAAATATAAAATTCCTCTTTTTGTTACTTTTCATACACTTGCCCTAATGAAAAATTTGGTTGCCAGGGACGATTCGGAAAAAGAAGACGTCAGACGCATTGAATCTGAGCTGTTGCTGGTTGGAAAAGCGGACAAAATTATTGCAACCAGCAATCAGGACGCAAGGTACCTTTCGACCTTATACGGTTGTCAGGAGAATAAAATTTCAGTGCTTACCCCGGGAATAAACCTTGAAATCTTCAAGCCTCGGGACAAAATTAAAGCAAAGCAAATTATCGGAGCCGGCAAAGATCATAAGCTAGTTCTCTTTGTCGGAAGAATAGAGCCTCTCAAGGCAATAGATGTGCTTTTGTACGCAATGAAAATTATGTCAGAGGATAAATCCCGGATTAGATTATGCCTTTGGATTTTGGGTGGGGATATCAGTAGAAAATCTCATAAGTGGTCGGAGGAGCTTAAGAGATTAGACAGATTAAGAAAGTTGCTAAATATTACAACGGATGTCACATTTATAGGGAGGAAACATCAGGATGAATTGCCCAATTACTATAATGCTTCAGAAATTGTTATCTTACCCTCACATTATGAATCATTCGGTCTGGTTGCTTTGGAGGCAATGGCCTGCGGGATTCCCGTTATTACAACAGACACTGTGGGGGTAACAAGCATTTTTGATAGAGAAAATTCTCCGTTAATCACCTCTGCCAACAATCCGCTGATGTTGGCGCAAAAAATGAAACATTTACTGACAAATAAAAACGAGTATCAAAAAATAAGCCATGAAGTTTTGGAAAAAGCCAAGGAGCTAAGTTGGGAAAATATTGCAGAAAAGTTTGTGCAAATTATTGAGAGTTAAACTCTGCCGTATAAATTTCTCCATGTCCAATATATCCTTTAGCCGGCCGGATTGAATTAATCTCGATTGGCAATCCTTCAGCTTGCGTTTTAGCCAGCATTATCGGATCGCCGTGAGTTACTGCAGCAACATTCTCTCCAACATGTTTCTTTTTTATTTCATTAATAAATTTTTTTATCCTTTTTTCAACATCTTCAATAGTTTCTCCGTGCATATTTTCATCAGTTGCGAAGACATTATAGTTAACTGTATTGCGAAGAACATACTCTCTGAGTTTACCCTCCATTGGAGAATTAACCTCCAAAAGGTCTTTAGCATAATGAATTGGTAAATGTAAAACGTTACTGATAATTTCAGCACTTTGCCTTGTCCTTAAGAGCGGGCTGGCATAAATTGCGGCTATTTTATTTTTAGAAAGGAGATGTGCGGTTTGGGCTACTTCTTTTTTTCCCAACTCTGATAAAGCAAATTCCGGAAGTCTACCATAGACAATCTTCTCAGGATTATTAACTTCCCCGTGTCTGACGAAA
>JGI20214J51088_10003160_pt1 | contig 10908 bp, 6 predicted proteins | sample WetSurMetagenome_FD_51088 | JGI IMG/M metagenome (IMG submission 51088)
CGGAGGTGGTCCACCTGGACGCCGGCAAACCGGATGACCTCGAGGCCTACAGAGGCAAACTGAAGGGCAGGTTTGTTCTAATCAGCGATCCCGTGGTGCTGAAGCCCCATTTCGAGGCGACTGCCACGAGGCTCGCCGATTCCGTTCTCTTACGTATGGCGAACGCCGATCTGCAGACAGGTCGGCGCGGAGGGCGTCGTGGTCCGGGTTTCAATCGTTTGACTCCTCAGAATATTGATTCGATGATCACCGCTGCCATTGCGATGTTTCCGGATGCTGATACTGCAGCGATGCGCCGCCGGGTGATCGGAATGCAGATGGGTCCTCTGAAGCTGTCGTTTGCCATGCAAGAAGGTGCTCTTGCAGTTCTCAGTGCGGGGGGAGGGGATGACGGCACAGTGCTCGTTCAGGCGGCGTCGCTTCCGCGCGGGACCGAAACTCCAGGATCACAGCGCATGGGAGTGTATGATCCGAAGGCCCCAGAGACGATTGCTCAGGTTGTTGTCGCTGCCGAGCACTACAATCGGATGATTCGCATGCTTCGGAAGGGTGAGAGAGTGAGCATGGAGATGGAGATCCAGGCTGCGTTTACAAAAGCGGACTCCGGATTCAANATTATCGCGGAGATACCGGGGACGGACCTCAAGGATGAANTNGTGATGCTTGGTGCTCATTTCGACACGTGGCATGCCGGGACGGGTGCGACGGATGATAACACCGGGACAGCTGCATGCATGGAAGCGATGCGCATTCTCCAGGTGCTTTCCGAAAAACAAGGGTTGAAGCCGCGCCGAACGATTCGCCTGGGGCTTTGGGGCGCGGAAGAGCAAGGATTGATCGGTTCCCGTGAGTACGTGGCAGAAACATTCGCCAGGAGGGATAGTGCTTCGTCTGCCGGTTCTGCCTTTGGGGGGCCGCCCGGGGAGATCACCAAGCTGGCGGCATATGAAAAGCTCTCTGTGTACTTCAATCACGACAACGGATCAGGGAGAATCCGCGGGATATATTTGCAGGGGAATGAAGCCACACGCCCGATTTTCCGGAGCTGGCTGACAGCATACGGTGACCCCACGGCACAGACGATAACGATTCAGAATACCGGCGGCACCGACCATCAATCATTCGACGGAGTTGGGCTGCCGGGGTTCCAGTTTATCCAGGACCCCCTGGACTACGAGAGCAGGACGCACCACTACAATATGGATGTGTACGAGCGGATACAGGAAGAGGATATGAAGCAGGCATCCTCGATACTGGCATTCTTCGTGTACAATGCGGCAACGCGTGATGCAAGATTTCCGAGAAAGCCATTGTCGGCACCGGGAGCCCGCTAGACTCTCCAGAGCCCATGACAAGACTCTTCCTGGAATTCTTCAAGACCGAGAAGGCTTCGGGCCTGGTCTTGATCGCATGCACATTGATCTCCCTGAGTCTGGCCAACTCCGGAATTGCAGCTTCGTATCTTCCGCTCTGGCAGCTACCCCTCTTCGGCCAGACGTTTGCCTACTGGATCAATGACGGCTTGATGGCCGTGTTTTTTCTCCTCGTGGGATTGGAGATCGAACGCGAGATCTACGTCGGCGAGCTTTCGCAGGCTCGCAAGGCATTGTTGCCTGTCGCGGCGGCAATCGGCGGGATGCTTGTGCCTGCACTTTTGCACTTTTCCCTCAATGCGGGGACTGCAACTCAGGCGGGTATCGGGATTCCGATGGCAACAGACATCGCGTTCGCGCTCGGCGTACTCTCGCTCCTTGGCCAGCGCGTGCCGCTTTCGGTGAAGGTGTTCCTGACAGCGCTGGCGATCATTGATGATCTTGGTGCGATTGTCGTGATTGCCGTCTTCTACTCCGGGAATCTCTCGGTGGTGAATCTGTTGATTGCTGTTTGCATCATCGCCGTGCTTTTCGTGTGCAACCGCCTCAGAATCAACAGCCTGGCCATCTATCTGGTCGGCGGTGTTTTCCTCTGGCATTTTGTTCATCAGTCGGGCATTCATGCGACGATCAGTGGAGTGATCCTCGCGTTTCTTGTCCCTTTTGGGAAGGGGGATGCCTCGTCCCCGTCGTATCGACTTCAGCACATTCTGCACTATCCTGTTGCGTTCTTCGTCCTTCCCTTATTTGCTCTCGCAAACACAAGTTTGGCAATAGCTCCTGGTTGGTACGCATCGTTGCTTCAACCGAACGAGCTGGGAATTGCGTTGGGGCTCTTGGTTGGGAAGCCTGTCGGGATAACCGTATTCTCATGGCTTGGTGTCAAGGCTCGGATCATGGCACTTCCGGATGACATGACCTGGAAGCACATCGGCTCTGTTTCAGTGCTTGGCGGCGTCGGCTTCACCATGTCGATCTTCATAACACTGTTGGCTTTCCAGAATCCTCTGGTCGTGCAGCAGTCGAAGATCGTCATTCTGATCGCGTCATTGATCGCGGGCTGTACCGGGTACGTATTACTCCGGTGTGTACTGAGGACCAGGCCCGGCGGGTAGGTGTACAACGGGGGGGTATTCCTGATATCATTTCTGAAACTGCGCTACGCGGCACGCGGGGCTGAGGCAGGTGCGTTAGCCTGGGGGAGCTACTCGAATTCGATAAGGAGTGTGCCCCGGGGAACCATGGCGCCGGCCTTAACGTGAATCGTTTTTACCTTTCCCTCGATAGGGGAGAGGATGTTGTTTTGCATCTTCATTGCTTCCAGCACCAGGAGAGGTTCGTCGCGTTGGACTTTCTTGCCTGGATGCACGTGGATTCGCAGGATCACGCCGGGGATGATACAGTGGAGTTTCTTGGGGTCCGGTATGCTATACTGGCGTCGCCGCTCGAACTTTCCGGTGTACAGAGTCTCGTACTCTCTGTCCTCAATGAGCAGCGTTCTCATCATCTTGGGTTGATCTGTCATACTTCAGAACGGCGGGATGCCGTGTTTCTTTCGTGGTCGGGATTCGGTTTTTTGTTTTGAGATCTGGATTGCGTGCAGGAGAAACTTGCGTGTGTCAGCCGGGAGGATGACCGCATCGACGTGGCCCGCCGCCGCCGCAACGTATGGATTTGCGAACTTCTCCGTGTATTCCACGACCTTCTGTTTGCGCATGGCGACCGGGTCTGGTGCAGCAGCGATCTCATTCCGGAAGATGATATTGGCGGCACCTTCTGGTCCCATAACGGCGATCTCTGCTGTCGGCCAGGCAAAGACGAAGTCAGCACGCAGATGGCGCGAGCACATGGCGATGTACCCGCCGCCATAGGCTTTGCGGAGGATCACCGTTGTCTTGGGAACGGTGGCTTCGCTGTAGGCATACAGGATTTTTGCCCCGTGGCGGATGACCCCCGCGTGTTCCTGATCCACACCCGGGAGATAGCCGGGCAGATCGACGAATGTCACCAGCGGAATGCTAAACGCATTGCAGAAGCGGATGAACCTTGCTGCCTTGTCGGATGAATCCACATCAAGGACGCCGGCGAGGACAAGGGGTTGATTGCCCACGATGCCGATGGTCTCCCCATTGAGTCGCGCGAAACCGATAACGATGTTAGCGGCCCAGTGCTGCTGGATCTCGAAGAAATCGGAGTTGTCGAACACCGCCTTGATGATGTCGCGCACATCATAGGGTTTTGACGGTTCCGAGGGGATGATCTGCTCAATGTTGTACTTTGCCTTGGGGGGGGTAGGTGCCTGTGGGATCGGTCTCTTGGTGTTGTTTCCCGGCAGGAACGTCATCAGTTTCTTGATCTGATGGAAGCATTCCACTTCGTTTTTGGCGAAGAAGTGGGCATTTCCGGAGATCTCGGTGTGCACGCGCGCGCCGCCGAGATCCTCCATGGAAATCTCTTCGCCAAGGACGGTCTTGATGACCTCCGGTCCCGTGATGAACATTTTGGAGATCTGGTCAACCACGAACACGAAGTCGGTGAGGGCGGGGGAGTAGACCGCGCCGCCTGCGCACGGACCGAGGATGACGGAGATTTGCGGGACAACTCCTGATGCTGCGGTATTGCGGTAGAAGATTTCGCCGTACCCGGCAAGTGAATCGACCCCTTCCTGGATCCGGGCGCCGCCCGAGTCGTTGATCCCGATGATAGGAAGACCCATTTTGATGGCATGGTCCATGATTTTGGTGATCTTCCGGGCGTGCATCAACCCGAGCGAACCGCCTGCAACGGTAAAGTCCTGGGCGTAGATACACACCCCTTGCCCTGAGAGGGTTCCCGTGCCGGTGATGACCCCATCGCCCGGCAGCACTTTCTTGTCCATGTCAAAATCTCTGCAACGGTGTTCCACAAAGAGGTCGTATTCGTGGAAGGAGGAGGCATCGAGAAGGGCGGTAATGCGGTCGCGGGCAGTCAGTTTGCCCATGGCGATTTGTTTCTCGATTGCTTTTTCCCCGCCGCCCCGTAGAGCGCGGGTAGAGCGTTTGACGAATTCCAGGTGTTTGAGAGTGGATGATGACACGGGAGTATCCTTACAAGGTGAAACGGAAAAGCACACAGGGGTCAATCGAAAAGCGAAAGAGTGAGGGCTTCTTGAATGATGGGAAGAATATGCTTAGAAAGCAAGCGTTTTTGCGGGAAGGGGAGCGGGGGCCCGGAGGTGTAGGGATTCCCCCACAGAGTTTTGAGCTTTTCCCTGATTTCGAATTGCGGCCGACATGCCGAACTTGCATCCAGTTCGTGCAATACCGGGAATACGTCAATACGGTACCACCCCCGCACGAAAATCTCAACAGCATGGAGGGTGTCATGTCGGACTACATCAAAGACCTGATAGCAGAGGTCAAGGCGAAGAATCCCGCGGAACCGGAGTTCCATCAGGCAGTCGAGGAAGTCGCACAGTCGCTGGCGCTTGTATTTGAACGCCATCCCGAGTATCGGACGGCGAGAGTTCTCGAGCGTATCATCGAACCCGAACGGGTAATCATGTTTCGGGTCCCTTGGGTTGATGACCAGGGGGGAGTGCAAATCAACAAGGGTTACCGGATTGAGATGAACAGTGCTATTGGACCATACAAGGGCGGGCTCAGGTTCCATCCTTCGGTTACCCTCGGCATTCTCAAGTTCCTGGCTTTCGAACAGGTGTTCAAGAACAGTCTGACGACTCTTCCAATGGGTGGCGGGAAAGGAGGGTCAGATTTTGATCCAAAGGGGAAGAGCGACATCAAGATCATGCGCTTTTGTCAGGCGTTCATGGCGGAGTTGTTCCGCCACATCGGCCCTGATACGGATGTCCCGGCTGGGGACATTGGCGTTGGGGGTCGGGAAATCGGGTACCTATTCGGCATGTACAAGAAGCTTCGGAATGAATTCACCGGTGTACTGACGGGAAAAGGGCTGAATTGGGGAGGTTCACTGATACGGCCGGAAGCCACCGGGTATGGTGCAGTGTATTTCGCGGCGGAGATGCTTTCTACCAGGGGAACGTCCTTGGAAGGAAAAACCTGTCTTGTTTCGGGAAGTGGGAACGTGGCACAGTACACCGTCGAGAAGATCAATCAGTTGGGAGGGAAGGCTGTCACATTGTCCGATTCCAACGGGTATATCTTTGATGATGAAGGTATAGACGCAAAGAAGCTCGCATACGTGATGGATCTGAAGAACGTACGCCGGGCGCGGATTCAGGAATATGTTACGAAATACAAGAACGCTGTCTATACGCATCTGGATCAGAAGTCTGCGTACAACCCACTCTGGGACCACAAAGCAGACTGTGCTTTCCCCAGTGCCACGCAGAACGAGATCAATGGCAATGATGCGGAGAATCTGGTCCGCAACAAAGTGCACTGTGTGGCTGAAGGTGCAAACATGCCAACGACACCGGAGGGTGTGGAAATCTTCCTACAGGAGCGGATTTTATATGGGCCGGGAAAGGCAGCGAACGCAGGAGGCGTGGCCACTTCGGGACTGGAGATGGCCCAGAACAGCATGCGGCTTCCGTGGACCCGCGAAGAGGTCGACAATCGCCTCCGCATGATCATGAAGAGTATTCACCAGACTTGCGTGCAGACTGCCGAACGTTTTGGTACGCCGGGGAACTATGTCAACGGTGCGAACATCGGCGGATTCCTGAAGGTTGCGGATGCGATGATGGACCAAGGCGTTGTGTAGCGAACGGTAAGCGACGTTGGTGCCACCGTAGAGACGGTTTTCCACCGTCTCTACGGCTTTTGTGGCAAAGCTGTGTTTTCACTTTGAGATTTGTTATTATGGGCTTGTGATGGATCCTTCGGGTCAAAACCACAGCGGCGAGGGGGCAACCAGCGCACTTGATGACCTGCTGGTGGAGCACGGGTACGGGAACCGTTTTCAGGGTTTCCAGAACCTGATGCGGCTGAGAATCCGCGATATCCTCCTTGTCTCCAGTCTGTACGACCTCTACCTTTTTGAAGAAGACGGACGCCTCTACGAGTTGATCCGCAACGAGTATCAGGGCTTCAATCTCAGTCATTCACCGGAACTCACAAGAGTGTCCAGCGGTCAGGAGGCCATACGGCTGGCAAACGAAGAGAACCGGTTTGACCTGATCATCACGACGTTGCATATTGATGACATGGATGCCGTGCAGTTTGCGCGCAAGGTTCGCGAGAGCGGATTGAACACTCCAGTGGTGCTGCTCGCCCACGACAACCTGGAATTGCGTTATCTCCTTGTGAACAGGAACGCCGAGGTCTTCAACAAGGTCTTTATCTGGCAGGGTGATTTCCGCATCATCATCGCGATCATTAAGTACTTTGAAGACCGCATGAACGTTGACCATGACACTCGCATGGTTGGCGTACAGACCATCATCATGGTTGAAGACAACGTCAAGGACTATTCCTCTTTTCTTCCGATCATTTACACGGAGATCCTAAAGCAGTCGCAGCGGCTCATCTCTGAAGGCATCAATCTTACGCACAAATTCCTTCGCATGCGGGCGCGGCCAAAGATCCTCCTGGCATCGACCTACGAAGAAGCTTGGGAGTACTACCAGAAATACCGCGACAACGTGCTCGGAGTGATTTCGGATATTGATTTTCCGTATGCAGGCCAACAGGATGGGGAGGCGGGCGTGTTGCTTGCCGCATCAGTGAAGCACGATAACCCCGAACTTCCCGTGCTGCTTCTTTCGACGAACGATGAACAGCTGGCCATCGTTCGCAGCATGGGTGCTTCATTCCTCAGGAAAGACTCCGATCTGCTGTTGAATGAGCTCAGTCAATTCATGACGGCGTACTTCAGTTTCGGTGACTTCATATTCCGGATGCCGGATGGACTTGAAGTCGGGCGGGCGGCTGATCTGAAGAATCTTGAGGAAGAACTCCAGCGCGTGCCGGAGGAGAGCATCCAATACCACGCGGAACGTAACCATTTTTCCAACTGGCTCAAGGCCCGCACGGAATTCTGGCTTGCCCATCGTCTCCGTCCCCGCAAGGTTTCAGACTACCCCTCGGTGCAGGCTCTTCGCAAGGATTTGATTGAATCGCTCCACCACTATCGTGCGATTCGTCAACGCGGTATCATTGCGGATTTCAGCAGGGAGACGTTTGATGCGGAGACGAGCTTTGCCCGGGTCGGGAGAGGTTCCCTCGGAGGCAAGGCGCGGGGTCTTGGGTTTGTCAGCACGCTTCTTAACGACTACAATGTGCGAGACCGATTCGAAGGGATCAAAATATACGTCCCCCCTGCCATAGTCATAGGCACCGAGGTGTTTGAGCAATTCCTCGAAGAGAACAAGCTCTGGGGATTTGCGATGAATTGCGTTGACGACTGCGAGATCACGCGCCGGTTTTTGGAGGCACCGCGCTTTCCTGAACACATTCTTGCTGACCTCGCTGCCTTCCTTGGTCTTGTTGAGACGCCACTCGCCGTCAGGTCCTCAAGTCTTCTTGAGGACTCACAATACCACCCCTTTGCCGGTGTGTACGAAACCTACATGCTTCCCAACAGGCATCCCAATCCACTTGTCCGGTTGAATGAGTTGTTGATGAGCATCAAGAGGGTGTACGCCTCATGTTTCTATCAGAGCACAAAAACGTATTTCCACCTAACTTCTAACCGGCTCGAGGAAGAGAGAATGGCCGTCATTGTGCAGAAGATGGTGGGTTCAACTCACGGCGAGCGGTTCTACCCTGAAATCGCGGGGGTCGCAAAGTCGCACAATTTTTATCCGATCCCACCGCAGACTGCCTCTGATGGGATTGTGTCTGTAGCATTGGGTTTGGGAAAGTACGTGGTGGACGGGGGGAGCACCATCCGGTTCTGTCCCAAGTATCCGGCCGATATTCTACAGTTTCATTCAACAGAAGAGACCCTCAACAGCACACAACGCAGTTTCTACGCACTGCAGCTTGATGGGAGCTCTGATTTTGGATACGAGACGCATGACCCGCTGCAGCGGGAACAGATGCTCGATGCAGCGGAAGCCGATGGAACGCTTGACATGGTGGGTTCAACGTACTCGGCCGACAACGACGTCATGTATGACGGACTTGCCCGTTCAGGGATCCGGCTGGTTACGTTCAACCCGATACTCAAGCAGAAACTGTTCCCGCTCCCGCAGATCCTTGAATTGATACTCGATATGGGCACATGGGGGATGGGCACTCCTGTAGAAATCGAATTCGCCGTGAGGATCAGTGTCCCCCCTGGAAATCCCAAGGAATTTGCCGTCTTGCAAATGCGGCCTCTTGTTGTACAGCACGAAGAGGAGGCACTTGACGTGGACAAGGTTGATGAGCATGCGCTCATCTGCAGAAGCCACCGTGTGATGGGTCATGGAGTGATTGACGACATCTGTGATGCCGTGGTGGTCGATTTCCATACGTTCGACCGTGCACGGAGCAGAGAGGTTGCGAAGGAGGTTTCGACATATAACGCGCGGTTGATCGAAGAGCATCGGCCGTATCTGTTGGTGGGCGTGGGCAGATGGGGGTCTTTGGATCCCTGGTTGGGAATACCGGTTTCCTGGGAAGATATCGCCGGTGCACGAGCTATTGTTGAATCAAGCTTCAAAGAGCTCTCCGTNGAGCCGTCGCAAGGATCGCATTTTTTTCACAATATCACCTCCTTTCTGATTGCGTATTTCACAGTGAATAGCAAAGGGGTGGATGAGTGGGTTGATTGGGATTGGCTTTTGTCGCAGCCTGCGTTGGATGTGCAGGGCTGCACTCGATTGATCCGGTTCCGGAAACCTCTTACTATCAGAATCAACGGGCACCAGGGAAAGGGTGTCATTTTGAAACCGGAGGAGTCCCGTGGGTAAATCCGAAGAAGGCACTTCACCAACTGTGTTTGAATCCTGCCCTCACTGTGGCCATCAACTCAGCCCTTGGGAGAAAGTGCTGCTCAGCGTTGACCGGGCTCTGATGTGCAAACACTGCTGGTATCGTATCATCATGGATATCCCATCCGATGCACAGAATCCGAAGAGGGATCGAGAATGAGATCATACAATTCGTTCGAAGTCGAACAGCAGCAGGTTCTCGAAGCTGCACGCATCTTGAAGCTCGACACGCCGACGACCGAACTTCTGCTCTGGCCACAGCGTGAATACAAGTTTACCATGCCGGTGAAGATGGATGACGGACACTCGAGAGTATTTCACGGGTACAGGATTCAGCATAACGCTGCGCGGGGCCCCGCAAAGGGTGGAATTCGATTTCATCCTGACGAGACTGCCGATACCATTCGTGCGTTGGCAGGCTGGATGACCTGGAAAACCGCTGTTGTTGATCTTCCGCTCGGTGGTGGCAAAGGGGGTGTTGTGTGTGATCCACGCACGTTTTCCGATCGTGAGCTGGAGACTATTGCGCGCGCATACGTTCGTGCGGTCGTGGATCTCATCGGGAGTGACCGCGATGTGCCGGCTCCTGACGTGTACACGAACCCTCAGACCATGGCATGGATGATGGACGAATATGAGACCATGGTGCGTCGTCACGATCCGGGCGTCATGACCGACAAACCTACCCAGATTGGGGGGACGGAAGGACGGCGCGACGCAACGGCGCGGGGCGGGGTCATCACAGTGCGGGAGGCCTGCAAAGTTCTTGGCATCAATCCACACGGGACGTATGCCATCCAGGGATTCGGCAACGCCGGTCAGCGGGCAGCGCTTCTTCATCAGGAGCTCCTTGGAGGGGGAGCGCTCATTGCGGTGTGTGATTCTCGGGGGGGAGTTTTCAACGGGAATGGACTCAACCCTGTGGAGCTCGTTTCCCACAAGCTCAAGACCGGTTCAGTCAGCGGTTTTCCGGGAGCGGAACCGATGGAACGGGACGCGGTGTTGGAACTGGGAGTCGATATTCTCTATCCCTCGGCACTCGAAAACTCGATCAACGAGGCGAATGTCGAACGCATCAAAGCGAAGATTGTGTGCGAACTTGCGAACGGGCCGACAACACCAGAGGCCGATCTTGTCCTCCACGCCAAGGGGATCCACGTCATTCCGGATATTCTCGCGAGCGCAGGTGGAGTCACCGTGTCGTACTTCGAAATGGTACAAGACAACTACATGTACTTCTGGGATGAGCCTCTTGTGCACAAGCGCCTCGACGCCAAACTCACAGCGGCGTATCACACGGTCCGCAAGGCAATTGAGGAAAAGAGAGTTCACCCGCGGCTTGGAGCGATGGTCGTTGGAGTTGCCCGTGTTGCCGAGGCCTGCAAACTGCGAGGATGGGTCTAGGGGGCCCTGTCGTCACTCGATCAATCGGTGGAGCAGCGCATACCGTGTAATCTCCACATTTGTTCTCAGGTGCATCTTTTCCAATACACGTGTCCGGTAGGTGGTAATCGTCTTTTCGCTTAGGCAGAGCTCGCCTGCAATATCACAAATTCTCTTTCCTTCGGCCAGCATGCGCAACACCTGGAATTCACGATCCGACAACAGATGGTGGGGGAGCGTGTCCCACTCAGAGCGGCGGGCCGCTGCGAG
>JGI20214J51088_10003161_pt1 | contig 10907 bp, 9 predicted proteins | sample WetSurMetagenome_FD_51088 | JGI IMG/M metagenome (IMG submission 51088)
CCGCCGCAGGCGGGAGGAAAGTCCGGGCACCGCAGGGCAGGGCGCCGGGCAACACCCGGTGCCGGCAACGGCAGGAAAGTGCCACAGAAAAGAAACCGCCCGCCCAGTGCGGGCAAGGGTGAAAAGGTGGGGCAAGAGCCCACCGGGATCCGGGCAACCGGATCCGCACGGCAAACCTCGCCCGGTGCAAGGCCCAATAGGGAGGGAGTCCGGCTCCGGCCGGACGGGGAGCTGCCCGCTCCCCCAACCACCTCCGGGTAGGCCGCTAGAGGTCCCGGGCGACCGGGATCCCAGACGAATGGCCGCCGTCGCCGCGAGGCGATACAGAACCCGGCTTACAGTCCGACCCTGCGCCCCCTGAGCAAGATGAGGAAGAGATGGATCGCCCGTCCCTCGCCCCCCGGGGCGAGCGGTATCGCCGCATCCGATCCGGACCTGCCACGGCCGCTCGCAGATCTGCTGGCCAGGCGGGGCATCCGGATTCCGGGCAGCTTCATCCGCCCTTCGATGGAGGACCTCTCCGGGTGGGATTCCGTGCCCGGGATGGGGGAGGTGGTCGAGCGCCTCGCCGGAGCCTGCCTCGCTCATTCCGGGATCGTCGTGTGGGGTGACTACGACGCCGACGGCCTCACCTCGGCCGCGATGATGACCCGCGCCCTTAGCTCTGCGGGTGCCTGCGTGGAGGCAAGGGTTCCCGAGAGGGCGCCCGATGGCTACGGCCTCGGCCGCACAGCGGTGGATCTCTGCCTCGCACGGAAGCCCTCGCTGCTGCTCGCGGTGGACTGCGGGACCAGCTCCGCCACGGAGACCGCCGAGCTCGCGGAAGCCGGGATCGACACGGTGGTGATCGATCATCACGAATCCGAGGGGACGGCTCTCGCGAAAGGGCTCATCGCGAATCCGAGGCTCGGAGGAGATGCCGGATCAGCCGGCGAGCTGTCCGCGGCAGGCCTGTGCTTCCACGCCTGCAGAGGTCTCCGGGTCCTTTCCGGATCCGGCGATGGGGATATGGACAAGGCGCTGGCCCTGGCCTGCGTGGGCACCATCTGCGATGTCGTCCCCCTCAGGGGAGACGGCCGGACAATCGCCTCCTGCGGACTGGGGGCCATATCGTCGGGCGCGGTGCCCGGCCTCACCGCCCTGGCCAGATCGTCGGGCATAGCCCCGGGCCCCTTGAGGGGAGAGGATGTCGCCTACCGCATCGGCCCCAGGCTGAACGCCTGCGGGAGGGTGGGCAGCGCCGCCGACGCGCTCGAGCTCCTCCTGTGCGAGGACGGAGCCGCCCTCGCCTCCCTCGCGGCGAAGGTGGAGAAGATCAACAGCCTCCGGAGGACGCTGGACAGGAAGGTGTGCGAGGAAGCCTTCGAGCAGGCGTCCAGGCAGAAGGGGCGCTCCAGCATCTTCCTGGCGGACAGGGGCTGGCACCCTGGCGTGGTCGGCATCGCCGCCTCCCGGCTGTCCTCCGAGCTGGGGATTCCCGTCGTGCTCGCCTCCATCGGCGGGGATGGCCTCGCAAGGGGTTCTGCGCGCAGCATCCCCGGGGTTCCCCTCAACACGATACTGCAGTCGCTCTCGGACCTGCTCGTCTCGGGCGGAGGACACAGGCAGGCAGCCGGGCTCACTTTCAGGATGGACGTTATCGACGAGCTGGCGGCCAGGTTCGACAAGGCCGCGGCGGGCTTCTCGGAGAGCTTCACGGGGCCTGTCGTCTATCTGGACGGAAGGCTCGCCGGAGAGGATCTCACGCCGGGTCTGGCCAGGTCCATCAGGCTCCTGGAGCCATTCGGAGAGGCGAACGAGGAGCCCGTCTGGATCACCAGCGGGATCAGGATGCTGCAGCCCAGGCGGATGGGCGACGGGAAGCACTTCTCCTGCCAGGCCCGGACGGGCGACAGGAGCGTGAGGGCGGTGGCCTTCGGGATGGGTGCAGTTCTGCCCGATGCCGAAATCGATTACGAGCTGGCCTACTCGCTGCGCCTCGACACGTACCGTGGTGGCGAGGATATAGTGATCCATATCAAGGATATGCGTCCGGTGCGCCAATGAGCTCCCTGCGGGAGGCGACCGCCGCGGCCTTCCTCGACGGACCCCTGGAGACAATCGAGGGTTACCGCGTGAGGGAACGGCAGGTCTCCATGGCCCTCTCCGTTGCCTCCGCGATCGAGGAGGGGGGCATCCACCTCTTCGAAGCCGGCACCGGGACGGGCAAGAGCCTCGCCTACCTCGTCCCCGCCATGCTCCAGGGCGCCTCGCGCGTCTTCCTGTCCACGGCCACGAAAACACTGCAGGACCAGCTTTTCGAACGGGACATCCCCGACCTGGGCCGCGCTCTCGGAATCGAGCCCGGGGCCGCGATCCTGAAGGGGCGCAGGAATTATCTGTGTCTGCGCAAACTCGGCGTGCAACCAGGGGGGCTCGTGGAGGACGCCCTGGCTGTCTGGGCCGACGGGACGACGACGGGCGACGTGTCGGAGCTGCCTTCGGAGCTCGGGCAGGAGGCGCTCTCACGNATCACATCGGACTCGGCGGACTGCCTGGCCCAGAAGTGCCCCCGCCGCTCCCAGTGCTTCTTCATGAAAGCCAGGGCGGAAGCCCGCCGGGCGCACCTCCTCGTCCTGAACCACCATCTCCTCGTGACCGCGCTCCTGTCCGACGAGATGCTTCCGGAGGCCGGTATCCTCGTGGCCGACGAGGGCCACAGGCTCGAGGATGCCGCCTCGGAGTGCCTGGGCTGGTCCCTCACACAGGGCGCCATGCTCCCCGTGTTCGACGGAATAGCCTGCAGCGGAGCGGACCCCGACGAGGTGATCCCTCTGCTGGACAGGGCGAGGGCGCTTCTGGGATGCCTCGAGCTGCTGCTGCCCGGAGTGCCCGAAGCGGTCCGGTGGGACCTCGAGGAGAACCGGGAGAAGCTCGATGGCGTGGCCCGCGAGGCCAGGGGGCTGGCGGGCGCGATGCCGGGCGAGAGGCTCGAGCCGGCCCGGAGGGCGGTCGAGGCCATCGCTTCGAGCGCGGAGGGGATCCTGGGGGCCGACAGGGAGGAGAACTGCCTGTTCCTGGAGGGTCCCGGCAGGAGCTGCAGGCTCAGAGCGGCGCCGCTCGAGCCGGGCAGGGAGCTGGCCGCGCAGGTCTACTCGCACTTCGATTCGGTCGTGCTCACCTCGGCGACTCTCACGGTCGCCGGGAGCTTTTCCTACTCGGCAAAGAGGCTCGGAGCTCCCGACGCATCAGCTGCGGAGGATTTCGGGAGCCCCTTCGACTTCGGCAACCAGGCAGTCCTCCTGGTTCCCGGGGACCTCCCCGGGCCCGACGAGCACGAAGCTCTCGCGAGATGCGCCTGGGACTGGGCTGGAAGGTTCGCCGGCATTCTCGGCGGCAGGACCATGGTCCTCTTCACCAGCCTGCGCAACCTCAACCTCACCGCTGCGGAGGCTCTCCGCCGGCCGATCCCCGGCCTCGGGCTGCACGTCCAGGGGATGCAGTCCAAGAGCGCGATCCTGGAGAGGTTCAGAGCCGATCCCGGGGGGATCATCCTCGGCACCGCGACGTTCTGGGAGGGTGTCGACCTGCCCGGCCAGCTTCTCCAGGCGGTGATAATCGACAGGCTCCCGTTTCCCTCCCCCGGGCATCCGCTCACTGCGGCCCGCCTCGAGCGGATAGAAGGGGTGGGAGGCAACCCGTTCATGGAGCTGACACTCCCGAGCGCAGTCATCAGGCTCAGACAGGGCGTGGGGAGACTCCTGAGATCCGAGACGGACAGGGGTGTGGTCGCCATCCTCGACCGCAGGGCGCGAACCGCCGCCTACGGACGCCTGATCCTGGGTTCCCTCCCGGCCTTCCGGCAGGTCTGCGAGGAGGACGCGCTGGCCTTTGCATGCGGTTGCAGGAGAGAAGTATGAAGATGGAGCTGTCGGATCTCCGCCCCGGTGACGGAGCGGCGCTACCGGGGGGATGCTCGCTCAGGATCCGCGGCCTCGGGGGTCAGGAGCCGGGGGAGAACGACAACGTCGTCTTCCTCCACCAGGTGCACGGCTCCACGATCCTCCGCGAGCCTCGCGGAGGCGAGGAGGCCGACGGCATGATCGTCAGGCGCGGCCCGCGGCACCCCGGCCTCAAGGCTGCCGACTGCGTGCCCTTCTTCCTGCTCGGGGCGGAGTGGCTCGGAGCTGCTCATGCCGGCTGGAGGGGCCTGGCGGCCGGAGTGATCGGCAAGCTCGTGGAGGATTTCCCCGGGGAGCCGTTCGCAGCCGTCATCGGACCCTGCATATGCGGCCTCTGCTACTCCGTGGGGGAGGCTGTCAGGGAGGCGGTCCTCTCCGCCTGCCCCGGAGCGGCATCCGGATCGGGACGGCTCGACCTCAGGTCGGCCGCGATCGCCCAGGCAGCCGCCCGTGGCCTGGGCTGCCCTGTGCTGGTCTCGCCGGAGTGCACCTGCTGCTCGGGAGGGCTGCACTCATGGAGGCGAACCGGATCGGCAGGGCGCAACCTTGTATGGATACAGGGGTAGAACAGGGAGGACCGGTTGTTCGGCCGGGCCTGCAAGGGCATATTCAAGGGACTTGAAGACCAATGAATGAAGTTTACCGGTTCATCAAGGAGGATATCTTGACCAGGTTGGGCCTGTTCGGCTTCTGTCTGTCGGCCCTGGCCTGCGGCCAGGCGGTCGCTTCTCCCGGCGGCACGGATGGCCCGGTCAACGTGGCCGTCGTGCCTTTCGGATACGGCGATTCCGATTCGAGATGGATCAGCGGAAAGCTTTATGACGCAATCGAATCAGAACTCAACGAATCGGCCGACTACGCCTTCGTCGACCGTGGGGACCTCGAGGACGCCTTCTCCGATCTCGGATTCAACCCGTCCGACTTCCAGTACGGAGTGCCGCCGGACATAGCGTGCTCCGCGGCCGGAGCGGTCCAGGCCGACCTTGTCGTGTACGGTTTCGTCTCGCCATCGGGCGAGGGTCCCTATCAGGTCAGCTGGAACATCGGCGTCGTGGCCTCGGGCAGCACGGTCACGCCCCAACCCTCCACCGTGATCAGGGACAACGCCCAGGTCTCGGCCCTCGCCGATGCGATGGTCCGGTCGATCCAGGAGCAGGTGGGCCAGAGGGCTCAGAACGCGCTCAGCATGGCCGAGTACCACATGAGCGTCGAGAACTGGCCCATGGCCATCGCCTCACTGAAGCAGGCGCTCCAGGTCGACCCCGGCCTCGTCCAGGCCAGGCTCGATCTGGCGGGTATCTACATGCGCTCCGACATCGACTCCCTGGACAGGGCGCAAGTCATATACGAGGAGATCCTCGCCTCCGATGCAAACAATTCCGATGCTCTCGCCGGCATAGGCCAGGTTCTTCTGGCCCGGGACAACGCCCCCGAGGCCAAGGACTACTTCGACAGGGCCATCGCCGCGAATCCCGACAACGCATCGGCATATGTCGGACTGGCGACCGCATACACCTCGATGGGCATGGTCGACGAGGCCGTCGCCAGCTTCGAGAGCGCAGTCGCCCAGAACCCCCAGAACCTCCAGGCGAGGTATGCCCTGGGGCTTCTCTACATGCAGCTCGGCGACAACGAGGCGGCGATCCCGAACATCGAATCCGTCCTCGCGAGCAACCCGTCGTTCACCAATCTGAGGCTCAAGCTGGTGTCCGCATATTCCGAGGTGGGCCGCCATGCCGATGCCGCCGACAACGCGATAATCGTCCTGGCCGAGCAGCCGGACAACACTCAGCTGGCCATCTACACGGCCCAGCTCGAGGCCCGTGCCGGTCGCACCACGGACGCCGTGAACCGTCTCGAGTCCGTCATCTCCTCCACGGGGGACAGGCAGGCCTACATGCTTCTCGCAACCGTCTACCGCGACAGCGGGCAGTACGGGACGATGCAGCAGGTCTTCTCCAGGCTCCGAAGCGCCTATCCCAACGATCCGGTTGCCAACTACATGGTCGGCGCCTTCTACTACCAGGCGGGTTCCAGGGGGGCGCAGGTTTCAGAGCTGGTCGTGGCCAACATCCCCATCTGGGAGGAAGCCATCCAGAACCTCCAGTCCGCCGTCAGCTACCTGAGCCAGGTCTCGGGCTACCGCTCGGGCCAGGCCCAGGAGATGGTGACCGCCGCCACCAACGCCATCGCGCTCTGCGAGGAGAAGATCGACAGAGTACGCCGCTACAGCGAATAGAGGTCCGGACAGGATTGCCCAGGGCCCGCCCCAGCAAGTCTGAGGCGGGCCCGTTTTCCCCGGGGGTGTGCGACGGAATCGAGATTCGTTGACAGGGTTGTCGTGGACGTTGCCGGAGGGCGCGGCGGAGACGGGGCCGTGGCCTTCCGCAGGGAGGCCTTCGTCCCCCGTGGCGGACCGAGCGGTGGAGACGGAGGCCGCGGGGGGGACGTGATCCTCCTGGTCGACGTGAAGCTCGTCACTCTTACCGATTTCATCTCCGGAACCTCGTTCAGGGCCGAGAACGGAAAGCCGGGCTCGGGCTCGAAGAAGACCGGTCGGAGCGGAAGGGACCTCGTGCTCTCGATCCCGCCCGGCACGATCATCTCCGACCTCGGGACGGGCGAGGTGCTGGCGGACATGACGGACGAAGGTCAGACGATGATCGTCGCAAGAGGAGGATCCGCCGGCCACGGGAATGCCAGGTTCGCGACCTCGCGCAGACAGGCCCCCAGGTTCTCCACACCGGGCAGGCCGGGTGAACAGCGACGTATCGCCATGGACCTCAAGATTATGGCTGATATAGGCCTCGTGGGATTCCCCAACGCGGGCAAGTCCACCCTCCTCTCGGTGATCAGCGCCGCGCGCCCCAAGATCGGCAACTTCCCGTTCACCACCCTGCACCCCTGCCTGGGCGTCGTGCGCATGGGACTGGGCAGCAGCTTCGTGGTCGCCGATCTGCCAGGTCTCATCGAGGGGGCATCAGAGGGAGCGGGCCTCGGCCTGAGGTTCCTCCGCCATGTGGAGCGGACCTCTCTGCTCGTATTCCTCCTGGCTCCGGACCTCGAAGCCTCCCCGTCCGAGCAGCTCGTCACACTCAGGATGGAGCTCGCGAAGTACTCGCCGACCCTGGCGGAGGCCGAGGGGATGATCGTNCTGTCGAAGTCCGACACGATCCCGCCCGGCGAGGTGGACGGCATGCTGTCGTCCCTCCCCGGAGGCGCGGTCTCGCTGAGCGCGGCAACCGGCGAGGGGGTGGATCGATTACTGTCCGTTCTGTGGGAAAGAGTGAAGCAGGCGCGCACGGCGGCCTCGGAAGCCTCGTCGAAGCCTGCAGCTGGAGCGGAGCCGGCGCCGCCTTCCTGAGATCCCTCCTGCTGGCCTGCGATCCCCCTGAAGCGGTGGAGAGGCTCAGGGTCTCGCATCCATCGGGAGCGCCCGATCCCGAAAAACTCGGATATGCGATCGATTACCTGCAGTCATCCGGAGCTGGCGGCACCTGGTTGTCCTCGCCGGGCTACCCGGCGGTCCTCCGCGACATCCCCGATCCGCCCGCAGCCCTGTTCTGGCTGGGAGACATGACCGGCTTCCTCGAGCGGCCGGCCGTGGCGGTCATCGGAAGCCGCAGGGCATCCCCCTACGGGCTCGGAGTGGCCCGGATGCTGTCGAGGGAGCTCGCCGCCGAAGGGGTGGGCGTCGTGAGCGGACTCGCGAGGGGCATCGATGCAGAAGCCCACAGAGGCTGCCTCGAGGCGGGGGGATCCACTCTCGCGGTGCTGGGCTCTGGCATAGACATCATCTACCCCCGGGAGCATGTGCGGCTGGCCGCGGAAATCCAGGCTCGCGGCTGCCTCGTCAGCGAGTTCCCCCCGGGCACGGAGCCCGACGCCTGGAACTTCCCCAGGAGGAACAGGCTCATCAGCGGCTTCTCCAGCGCGGTGGTCGTGGTCGAGGCCGGCGACAGGAGCGGGACGATGATCACGGTCGACGCAGCCCTTGCGCAGGGCAGGGACGTCCTCGCGGTGCCGGGCGAGATACTGAGAGGGGGCTCGCGGGGCACGAACCGCCTCCTGAAGGAGGGTGCGGGCGTCGTCACATCGGCCTCGGACGTGCTCGACGCGATCGGACTGCAGAGGAGGAGTTCGTCCCGGGAGGCGCCCGCCGCCCGGCTGGAGGGCATCCTGAAGGAGATCGCCACCTCCCTCTGCGAAGGCCCAGTCCATCTCGACGAGCTCGTGAGGGGGCTGTCGCGCCCTGCCCCCGAGCTGCTCGCGCGGCTCCTCGAGCTCGAGATGGCGGGAGTGGTCGAGCAGCTCCCCGGGAGGATGTTCAGGCTGAAGCCGGGCGCCTAAGGTGCGTCATCCGATCCCTAGGGATGCCCCGGAATCTCCCCTGTATGCAGCGGCCGTTCATGCTCTGTGCAGGGACATGCACAATTAGAATAATTTAACATCTAATTTGCGTGATAGTATGGTCTAATATTGCGGCAAGTTTCTTGCTTTCTGTTTCTGCATGACCATGAATTCCAGGTTGCTCACAGGAAGACAGAGGGGCGCCGCCCTGGTGATCGCGCTGACGGCCTCCTCGGTGGTCCTGCTTTCCGCCGCCCTTCTCTTCGGATATCTCCGCTCCATGCTGGACGATCAGCAGGAACTGGAGCTCCTGGCGCAGGCGCGTCTCTCGCAGGAGAGCGCGGCTGACAGGCTGGAGCGCCTCCTGGCCGGCACGGGCGTCTCGGAAGGGCCCGTCGAGGTGGAGGTCGGAGGGGTGGTGACCTCGCTCGAGCAGCTGTCGGAGGTCCAGTCGCCTCCCGGGCTCGTGAGGCTCGGCATTGCAGCCGACGGGGCCGCAGCTCCGGCGTTCCCGGGTGTCTCGGTCGCGGAGAGATCCTCGGACACGCTCTTCGTGAGAGTCCTTCCGCTCGCCGGAATGCCTTCCCCGCCTTCGACCGGGTCATTCCGCATACCCTGCGGTCAGGGGACTTTCCTCCTCGCGGGATGGCGGGGGCAGCCGGCCGAAGGTGGCCCGCTCTTCGCCGTTGCCGTGGGCGACAGGCTCGGCTGCAGCGTCTATGGCATGGAGCCGCCCGATCGAGCGATCTCCGTCGGAGGGGTTCCGTTCCCTCTGGTCCCGGGCACGCTGGCCTCCCTCGACAGTGTCGGCGGACATGCATGCGTCCTTCTCGCCTCGGAAGGCCGCGGGGCGCTGGTCGACCTCGAGGAGGGATCGGTGACGCTCGTGCCCTCGCCTCCTGGGTCCTGCCCGGCGGTGCTCGCAGGGGGGGTATGGCCCGGCGGCGACTTCGTGGAGGACCCGGCGCTGCGCCATGGCGAGATCGTCGACGTCCTGAGGGTCGATATCGATTCCGACGGCCGGGAGGACATGGTCTGGATATCGGACTCCTCGGCCGCCGCACTCTTTTCCTCCACCGGGATCCTGTTCTCCGACAGGCTGCCCGGGCGCTCCCCGGGCGCCTGGGGAGTGCTGCCGCAGACCGGCGGCCTCGGCGTGAGGTGGGATGCCCCGGATGGCTCCTCCGCATGGAGGCGGCTCGCATGGGGCGGGTTCCAGGATTGTCTGTCGTTCGGCCCCCTCCTGCGGAACTGGAGCGGCAGGATCGTCTCCGGCGCAGGCGGCCTGGCCGGGATGCTCGGCGGAAGCCTGGCCCTGCTCGATCCCCTTACAGGCTCGGTCACGGACATCGGCGGACAGGTGATCTCCTGGACCGACATCGACGGAGGGGGCGATGACGCCCTCGTCGCAGAGGAGGAAGGCCTCTCCCTCTCGCTGAATCCCGCCGCCGGCCCGGACCTGACACAGGTCTGGAGCGCGGTCAGCACCAGAGACGGGCGCGTCGTTCTCTCACGCCGCCTGGAGGTCGCCATGCGCCGGGGAGCCGACGGAGCCCTGAGACCCGAGGAGATGGAGTGGATCGAGGGATGATTCCCAGGCGCGGCTATTCGCTCGCGGAGACCTTCATGGCCTCGGGCATCACCCTCGTCGTCCTTGCGGCCCTGTGCCTGGCGACGGGCACGTTCCTGAGAGGCCAGAGGCTCGTTGCCTCGCGGCGCACAGCGCTCGCGCTGGCTTCCGACGAGATGGCCTCCTGGGGTGCAGGCCCGCCTCCCCGGCCCTTCGGCGCCAGGAACACCGTGGTCCGCGCGGCGGGAGGAAGCTACTCCGTGCGCACCGAGGCGCGCGAGGAGCCCGGCGGGGTGATCGTTCTCGAAGTGTCGGTATCGTCTCCCCCGGGGGGACTCGTGGATCTCGAGCGCAAGTTCTACCAATAGGAGAAGGGATGTGATCGCAGTGGGGGGAAGGCGCACCAGGAACGGCGGGTTCACCCTCGTGGAGGTCCTTCTGGCAAGCGTGCTGCTGGCGATCCTGATCATCGGGATAGGCTTCTTCTTCGGGTACATCATCAAGCAGTCCGATGTGATGGACGATCGCACCAGGGCGCTCGAGCTGAGCCGGCAGGGCCTCGAGGAGATCAGGACCCTCGACATCTCCACCATGCCCGACGGCACCACGGGCCCGGTCACATTCGAGAAGTTCTCCAGGTACATGCTTATCAGCACTCCGTATTCGACTCTGTCCGAGGCCCGGCTCGTGCAGAGCATGGTTGTCTGGGATGGCGCCCAGGGTCCGGACACCCTGACGCTCAGCACGATTCTCTAGGCGGGTGGTGGACATGCGAAGCAGCGATTCGGGCAGGCGCGGCATGAGCCTCGTCGAGGTGACGATCGTCGTCGTCATTCTCGGCGTGATCATGGCCGCGGTGTTCATGATGTTCGTGTCGGGGACCGAGCACTTCAACTTCGCCCGCCGCCAGAACGAGCTGGACGTGGCGGGGAGGCTCGCCCTGGACAGGCTCACGAACGAGGTGATCTGGGTCGGCTACATGCCATACGGCGGCTGGGACAACGACGACTGGCACCCTGTCACGCAGGCCGACAACGACTCCCTGG
>JGI20214J51088_10003162_pt1 | contig 10905 bp, 9 predicted proteins | sample WetSurMetagenome_FD_51088 | JGI IMG/M metagenome (IMG submission 51088)
ATCCCATATCATCAGCTAATATAATAATTACGTTTGGCTTAGAAACATTACTTGCTTGTTTCTTTGTTGGTTGATTACAACCTGCCAGAATAATTGCTGTACTAGCGATTATGTTTATAAATATTTTCATATTTTCTTTCTTTACAGTTCGTTAAATGTTAAATACTTTAATTAAAATATACAGAGAGAATAGAAATTGTTTGCGCTATTTGCTTCGTCCGAACTCCACATAAAAAGTTAAACCTTCAACTGCCTGGTAATATTCTCCGGCAAGCATATCTCTATCTAGCAGATAGTTTAACGTATATGTGGAACCGGGATAATTTACATCTCTCATTTCAACAACGATTTTCAGATTGCCGTAACTTGCTTCCCAATTTGCTTTCCCAACATTAATAGGATTTGGATTGAAATATTGTGCTGTCATAGTTCCATCATCATTTACTTTGGTTATTCTAATTAGGTAGTCTGCATCTGTTCTAACCCAATCACCGATGAGTGTATTTTTATCGACAGTTTTTTTGTTTGCAGGGATAGTGCTATCATTTCGGGTGAAGAAAAAGATAAGTAGCCCTATTAATATTAATGCAGCCGCAGAGATGTAAATGATTCTATTTTTATTCATTTGAGATCCTTGGAAATAGATTTAATCGCGTTTTCGATTTTACTAAATGCTTGGTTTGGATTACCGAACAACTCTTCATCTTTTATTCTTAAAAATTTAATATTAAAGTCTTCAAGATATTTCTGTCTGATGGTATCTTTTTTCTTTTGTTCGGGAGTGTTATGAGTTCCACCATCAATTTCAATCGCAAGTTTTAATTCGGACAGTGAAAATCTATGACAAAGTTATCAACTGAATATTGTCTTTTGAATTTATAACCCAACATTTGTCTGTTTCTGATAAATCTCCAGACTAATTCTTCAGCGTTCGTTTGATGTTGACGAAGTTTTCTACGTTTCCCCGTTTCTGAAGGTTTGTTGAAATGTTTTGTCATATAATATTATTTCAACCTCACCCCTGCCCCTCTCCTTACTAAGGAGCGGGAATTAAAGGGTGAGGTTTTTTGTTGAAGCAAATATAATTAATCGTTCTATTAACTTATATTATATAGCAACAGTTACAAATCATTTTTACTTAAATAATATGAAGAACATAATTTTCTTTTTTATAATTGCGATAATGCTGTTTTCCTGCAGCACAAATAACAACAGAATTAAGATCGCTTCCCCCGATAAAAACATCGAAGTAGATTTTTTTGTTAATCCAAGCGGTGAAGCAGGTTATTTAATTGACTTTAAAAATAAGAGAGTAATTGATACATCTTATTTCAGCTTTGATTTTAAAGATCAAAAATCATTCGGTGAAAACTTAGAAGTTGTCAATTCTTCCACATCAACATTTGATGAAACCTGGAAAACTGTTTGGGGTGAACAAAAATATATTAGAAATAATTATAATGAGCTTAAAGTTGAATTGCGAGAAAATGAAGAAAAGGGGAGAAGCTGCTTTATTGTTTTCAGAATATTTAATGATGGAGTTGGTTTCAGGTTTGAATTTCCTGAGCAGGAAAATCTTAATGAAGTTGTTATTCTTGATGAGAACACGCAGTTCAAATTAACAGGTGACAACACTTGCTGGTGGACTCCCGGTGATTGGGATATTTATGAGCATTTGTTCAACACAACTCGCTTCAGTGGGATAGATGCACTTTCAAAAAGATCACACAAGGCACTTGCACAAACGTACATTCCAGAGAATGCTGTAAACCTACCAGTTACTATGAAAACAGATGAAGGAATTTATCTCAGCATTCTTGAGGCAAATCTAACCAACTATGCTGATATGACTTTGAAAGTTGATAAAGAAAATCTTCTTTTTCAAAGTGAGCTTGTTGGAAATGATTCAGGTATAAAAGTAAAATCAAAAACTCCTTTTGTAACTCCGTGGAGATTAATTTTAATTAGTGATAAAGCTACGGACTTAGTCAGCTCACGAACAATTTTAAATCTCAACGAACCAAATGAATTAGAAGATGTATCGTGGGTTAAACCAACAAAGTATATGGGAATCTGGTGGGAAATGCATCTCGGTAAAAGTACCTGGGATATGAAAAGCGGAAGACACGGTGCAACAACTGAAAATGCAAAACGATATATTGACTTCGCTTCAAAGAATGAAATTGGTGCAGTGCTTGTTGAGGGATGGAATACTGGCTGGGATCATTATCTCGGAAAAGAAAAACTGGATTATATTTTTGATTTTGTAACACCGTATCCAGATTATGATTTAAAGGAAGTAGTTCGATATGCAAAGGAAAAAAATGTTCAAATTATCATGCATAATGAGACTTACGCACATATTCTCCCTTATGAAGAGAGACTGGATACAGCTTTTTCGTTATATAAGAGTCTCAGCATTCACGCTGTTAAAACTGGTTACGTTGGACAGATTGTTCCCGATGGAGAATATCACTTTGGACAATGGATGGTTAATCACTACAGAAAAGTAATGGAGAAAGCTGCTGAGTACCACATTATGCTAGATGTTCACGAAGGAATAAAACAAACTGGTCTGAGAAGAACTTATCCGAATATGATGAGTGCCGAAGGATTACGCGGACAGGAATTTAATGCGTGGTCTCCAGATGGAGGAAATCCTCCAGAACATTTAACCATTATTCCTTTTACAAGAATGCTTGCGGGCCCGATTGATTATACGCCGGGCATCTTCGATATAAAATTTGATAAGTACAAAAAAGAAAATCAGGTCAACACAACTCTTGCACATCAGCTGGCGATTTATGTTGTTATATACTCACCATTGCAAATGGCTGCTGATCTTCCCGAAAATTATTCCGTCAGGACTTCGTCCAGCCGAGACGAGGAGGGACATCCTGCGTTTCAATTTATCAGAGATGTTGGTGTTGATTGGGACACTTCAATTGTTTTGAATGGTGAGATTGGTGACTTCATTACAATTGCAAGAAAAGAAAGAAACACCGATAATTGGTTTCTCGGAAGTATTACTGATGAAAATCAAAGAGTGATTGAAGTTTCATTGAACTTTTTAGATGAAGGAAAAGAATACACAGCAACTTTATATGAAGATGCAGAGGATTCTCACTGGAATAAAAATCCTACTGCCTATAAGATTGAAAGTAAAACAGTTAATAATACTGATAGTTTAAGTTTGCGACTTGCACCCGGTGGAGGAACCGCAATCAGTTTTATGCCAGTGGGGGAGTAGCAAGCAGATTCCGGACGAGCCGGAATGACTAAAAGAAAGTAAGTGTCATTCCTGCGAGCGAAGCGAGTCAGGAATCTGAAGTAAGAGACAAAATATGAATGATAAATTATTTGCAGTTTATATTTTGGCGAATGAAAGACCAACTCTTTATACAGGAGTAACAAATAATCTGTTAAGAAGAGTCTTTGAGCATAAGAATAAGCTTGACCCAGCTTCATTCACGTCAAGCTATAATTTGAATAAATTAGTTTACTATGAATTTTTTGGTGAATCGAGGATGGCTATAATTAGAGAAAAGCAAATAAAAAACCTGAGCAGACAAGAAAAGCTTGCGCTGATTACAAATTTTAATCCGATATTTGTGGACTTATTCTCGGATTTGATTGGTCAGATTCCGGACAAGCCGGAATGACAATCAATACATATATAGTCATTCCCGCAAACGAAGTGCGTCGGAAATCTGAAGAAAACAACTAACAATTGTAGGAAAACATTATGCTTGAATATTTAGATTGGATATTAATCGCAGCATATTTTATTATTGTTTTTCTCGTTGCATTTTGGTCATCATTCAGTAAGAAAAGAAAAAGCGAAAACTCATCAGATTATTTTCTTGCAGGAAGAAACGTCGGCTGGTTTATTATCGGCGCTTCACTATTTGCTTCAAACATTGGTAGCGAACATCTTGTTGGTTTAGCAGGTACTGGTGCTGCAAGTGGAGTTGCTGTCGGTCAATTGGAAATTCTTGCCTCATTAATCTTACTAATTCTAGGATGGCTTTTCGTTCCTTTCTACTTAAAGAGCGGTGTATTTACTATGCCAGAATTTTTAGAGAAACGTTATTCTTCTGGTGCTCGTTGGTATCTCGCTATTATTTCAATTGTAGGATACGTGCTTACAAAAATTTCTGTTACCATTGCTGCTGGTGGAATTGTTTTTACTTCCCTGATGGGAATTGAATTTTGGACCGGTGCATTAATCGTTGTAGTTATTACCGGAATATATACTGTGCTTGGTGGACTCCGTGCAGTTCTTTATACAGATATGGTTCAGATGTTTATTCTTATTGGTGGTGCAATTACTGTAACGGTTGTTGGATTAGTAAAACTTGGTGGAGTCGGTGAATTATATAATCAAGCCGGCCCGGGATTTTTTAATCTCTGGAAACCAATGACTGATCCAAACTTTCCATGGACGGGAATTTTATTTGGCGCACCAATTCTCGGGGTTTGGTATTGGTGCACTGATCAGTTTATAGTTCAGAGAGTATTATCTGGAAAGAATATTAACGAATCAAGAAGGGGAACAATCTTCGCAGGTTATCTAAAACTTCTTCCATTGTTTCTTTTTGTAATTCCGGGTGTGATAGCTTATGCTCTCACTCAAAGAGGGGACATAACTCTTGGTAAACCAGATGAAGCCTTGCCAACTTTGATTGGTGCATTATTACCTGTAGGATTGAAAGGAATTGTAGTTGCGGGATTATTAGCTGCACTGATGAGTTCGCTTTCATCTGTTTTTAATTCCTGTTCAACTTTAATAACCTGGGATATTTATAAAAAACTCAAACCTGATGCGACCGAAAAAAAATTGGTTTTAGTTGGAAGAATTGCGACGATTATTCTTGTTATTTTCGGTTTAATGTGGATACCAATGATGAAATTAATTTCAGGACAGATCTATCAATACCTGCAAAGCGTTCAGGCTTATATTTCACCACCCATTGCGGCAATATTTTTAATTGGAGTTTTGTCGAAAAGAGTAAACTCACAGGGTGCGATTGCTGCGTTGCTAACAGGATTTGTTCTTGGAATCGCCAGGCTGATTCTTGAATTAACCAAAGGTTCATTGAGCGGATTCTTATATCAGTACGCAGATATTAATTTTCTTCACTTTGCTTTTCTACTTTTTCTGATCTGCACTTTGGTATTAGTCGTTGTAAGCTATTTTACTTCAGAACCAACAAAGCAAAAAGTTGATGGATTAACTATTCATACAACTTCAAAAGAGATTGATGTTAAAGATACAGATTGGAGGAAGAGAGATTTTGTTTTCTCTGTAATATTGATATTTCTAGTCGGAGCTATCTGGATTTATTTCAGTTAATGTACGTAGCTCAGGATATTCTCCTGAGCTACGGTTTTATATTACAATATAATTTTCTCTGCAATAAGTGTATTCCCAATCGTTCCATTTTTCAACAAGCCCGGCATTTACGGGATTCATTAAAACATACCTTATTATAAAGTACAATTCCTTTTCGTTTCTTACTAATCTATCATAACTCTCAGCTTGCCAGAAAGCACCTTCTCTTTTTAAAAATTTATTTGCTTGCTTTGCTGAATTTCTTTTTACTGCTCCCATTATATCACCAATTTGTTTTTCCCTGTTTAACAATTCAAAAACCTGATGAACATGATTAGGCATAATAGTATAACAGAGAAGCTTATAATCTTGTCCATCGGGGTAATGAATACATTCGCGACATATTGAAGCAACTTCCGGTATCTGCAAATACTTTTCACCAGCACTGGATTTGTCAAGGATGTGATCATACTTTTTAAAAATACTGTCGGTAATTATTTCGCTTTTCGTAGATGGTGATAATTGGTGGATTTTATTTAATTCGTTTTGGTGGATGCTTCCATAAATACGATAAGTTATAAAATAAATTCCCTCATTGTAATAAAGATGCGGCAGGTTTCGTCTGTGGAAATGTGGTTTACTCATAAATTTATTTTATTCTTCCCGTAGCTCAGGATATTATCCTGAGCTACTTATACACAGGCTCGCTTTTGATTTTTGCACTACTTTTATAAACAGGAATATTAAAAGAAAAGATAGTTCCTTTGCCTTCGATACTTTCAACATTAATATCGATGTTATGTACTTCCAGAATTCGTTTTACGATGGCCAAGCCCAAGCCAAGTCCTTCGTTTTCCTTTTGTGCTGATCGCTGATTTCTCTGGTAACGGTCAAAAATATGCGGTAATTCATCGCTGCTGATTCCATGTCCAGAATCCTGAATTTCAACGAGAACCTCATTTTTCTGCGGTGAAAGTTTAATTGAAACTTTTCCATTCTCAGAAGTAAACTTAATTGCATTGTCAAGCAAGTTTTGAATTACCTTTTCCATCATACCAATATCAGCATAAACCATCGGAAGATCGTAAGGAAACTTAACTTCTAACTTGATATTCTTTTCTTCAGCCAGGAGCAAATTCTTTTGCTGAATATCCTGTACGATTTCTGCAATGGAAAAAGGTTCAGGGTCAGGCTTAGTTTCTCTTGCTTCAAGCTTTGAAAGTTCAAATAATTCAGACACCAAAGTTTTTAATCGCTCTGTACTGTTCAATATTGTTTTCATATAAGTTTCTTTTTCGGAATCAGAAAGCGAATCATTTTTTATCAGGATTGTTTCAAGGTATCCCTGTATCGTTGCAAGAGGTGTTCTCAGATCATGAGAAACATTTGCAACCAATTCTCTGCGAAGATTATCCATCGTTTTTATTTCATCAAGGTTTTTTACAATGGTGTCTGCCATTTCATTAAATGAGTCGGCAAATTCACGAAGCTCTCCCTTACTTTTTTGTTTTATTCTTGCTTTCAGATCTCCCTCTTTAAATCTACGCACTACTGTCAGCATTCTCCGAAGATTTTTAGTAATAAACCCAAGAGCGAGAAGACTAAATATTGCTGCTGCAATTAAAGTGATTGTCATTGATCGAACACCGAGCCGAAGAATATAACTGCCCACCACAAAAGAAGCTGCATTTTCAAATTCTTCTCCTCCAAGAATTACATATATGTATCCTCTCTGGATTGATCCCTCAAATACTTTTGCTGCGGAAAAAGTTTTTTCAATGTGTTCATTTTTAGGATCAACACCCATCACAAAAGAAGACGCTCCTGATTTCAGGAATTCAGTAATTGGTTCAAGTGGAACAGATTTAAGCTTTACTTCTTTATTTGGTGCAAAGTAGGATAATATTTTACCATTAGTGTCAAGCAGGTACACTTCAATACTTGGATTGATTACCATTATATCGTGAAAAATCTTTTTGAGTGCATCTTCGTTTGTTTTACCCTTTACAAAAAACTGATTTTCTTCAGCAATATGTTTGGCTACTTCTTCATTTAATCGTTGACTTGCTTCCTGGAAGTACATCTCTGCAGTGAATGCGGCAATATAAATGTAAACAACTGAAATTATTATTAATGCGAACAGGAAAACAGCAGCGATCTTCCAATAGAGGCTGGAGAAAAAACCATACTTTTTTTGTTTTGATTTTTCCATTTGCTTTAGCTTATTTCCTCATTAAATCTGTAGCCAATTCCCCAGGAAGTCAAAATAAATTTTGGATTTGAAATGTCCGGTTCAATTTTGCTTCTGAGCCGATTGATATGAGAATTAACTGTGTGTTCGTAACCATTATATTGATAGCCCCATAAAATATTCAACAGTTGCTCGCGTGTATAAGTTTTGCCCGGATGTGAGGCAAGCAAATGAAGCAGATCAAACTCTTTTGGTGTCAGTTCAATTCTTTCTCCTCTAAGAGTCACTTTTCTTTTTGAAGCTTCAATTGATAAGTCGCTTACCGAAATATCTGAATCGCTGCCAATTTCTTTTTGTATGGCTTCGACTCTTCTTAGAATGGCTTTTGCACGTGCAATAAATTCTCTTATGCTGAAAGGTTTTGTTAAATAATCGTCCGCCCCAACTTCAAGCCCGAGCACCTTATCCATCTCTTCAGATTTTGATGTGAGCATAAGAATGGGAGTATAAATATCTTTTTTACGAACTTCCTTACAAATTTCGAGACCGTTTACTTTAGGTAACATTAAATCCAAAACTATCAGGTCAAAAGGATTTGATGTTGCAGATTTCAATCCTTCTTCACCATCCTGGATTGTGGTTACTTCGCAGTTGAGATCTTTCAAATGAATTTCCAGTAGATCTGCAATTGACTTATCGTCTTCTATTACTAATACTTTTTTCAATTTGTTTTTCTTTTAATGAACAATATACAATCTGTTTATAACGAAAAAATCACGGAGAAATGTTTCAAATCTTTTACTTCTCCGGGAATATAATGCAGGTTTTGTTTTATAAAATAATGAAATGAATCCTTTTTTACCAGATGAGACCAACAGGATTCGATGTGAGTCTCACCAAGATCAAAAATTTATTTTAAAAGAATCATCTTTTTTGTGCAGATGAAATTATTTTGTTGCATTGTTTGAAGAGACGGGAGAATAATAGGCGGAGAAAGAACTCCGCCCATAAATAATTTACATGGATTTAAGCATATCATTAGCCTGACTTCTAACAAAAGCCTGGTTTATATTAATCAGCGCATTAAAGTTTGCACATTTTTCAGCATAATTTTTTGCTTCGTCAGCATTGCCAGTTTTTGAATATGCAACTGCTATATAATAATATGTTTGAGGATTTTGTAAGTTGGCTTTTTCAAACTCGCTGATCGCTAATTGGTAATTATTTTCTTTTAGAGCAATTAATCCATTAAGATAATGAGCAAGCCATTTTTGAAATGTATTGTTCACATTTTCTACTTTGGATTCAAACTCTGCAGCGAGCTTCTTTGATTCATCAATATTTCCTGTCATTAAATCTATACTCGCATTATTATAAAGATGGAGTCGTCGAGTGTTTTCCTTTACCTTTTCAGCAAGATTTGAAGATTCCATTATTTGCAAAGCTTCATCATATTTCTTTTGTGCTTTGTCATATCTTCCTGCTTCAAAAAGAATATTTCCCATGGTGTTTAGGTCAGCAGTCATTGAGCTTGCGTCATTAATATTTTTTGCAATATTGTATTCTTTTTGCATTTCATTCATTGCACACTCAGTATCACCTTGATCAACACAGGCAACCACTTTTGTGAATAATGCAAATCGTCGTTCGCCATCATTTTTAGCTGTTGCAAAACTTTCATCGCAGTTCTTTTTTGCATCATCGTATTTGTAGAGATAAATAAGATTATTTGAGATGCCCATATGAGAATTAAAAAAATTGGGATCAATGTCCAATGCTTTTTTGTATTGAGTGATTGACTCCTCATATCTTCCTTGTTTTGAAAGCATTTCTGCGTAAGAGTCATAAGGGTTTGGGTCGTTAGGAATCAGTTCAATATATTTTTTAAATGCTTTTTCTGCCTCATCATAATTGCCAAGATTTCTATACGAATAACCAAGCATATTGTATGATGAAGAGTAATTAGGATTTATTTCGGTTGATTTCTTGAGATATTGCACGGCAAGATCGTATTTCTGCTGACCAAAATAAAATTGTCCGAGCTGACCTTGAGCTCTTTCGTCATCCGGGTAAAGACCAACTAATTTCGTTAAATATTCTTCTTGTAATTTTTGATTTCCATCGACACCTGCTTTTAAAGCAAGTATAATCATTTTCTCACCTTCTGAAGCCTTATCAGCATACGCAACTGCATTGTCAAGGTCTTCAAAAAATCCTTTTGCGGTTGGGTTTGCTAATGAATGATAATAATATGCTGAAGCAAATTCATTATCCTGAGCTATTGCATTTTCAAAATAGCTTAGTGATTCTCTTTGCTGAAGCTTTTCGAAAAGATCACGACCCTGGAAAAAATCATTCTTTGCATCTGCAGACATTGTGGTTACTTCAATTTTTCCTTCATCTTTCTTCTCTGAACAACCCGTTAAAAATATTATTGTGAACAGGTTTGCTAACAAGGTTAGTTCTATCCTGAAAAAATATTTTTGCATTCAAACCTCCCAAATTTGTTAATGTAGTTGATTAAATCTTGCTTTACGCAATAACTTGAAAATAAAATATTATATGAGTCGGGGAGTATCAAGATATAAAGGATCAGCGGTAAATATCGGAATGTGATTGAAATCCGGAAATAAAAAAACTCCCGCTCAGTATTTTGGCGGGAGTTAAACTCAGGATGAGATTAAATTGATTTTAACACTAAGAATTATTTTCCCATCAGGTTTTTAATGCTTCCCATATCTGGCATATCAAGTTTTTGGTATGAGGCGGGAACTGCAAACATATCAGAACTTAATTCTTTGGGTGTAACTTCAACAACATTGTATGCGCTTTCAACTTTTCCGTTGGAATTATACTGAGTTACTTGCAATGGGAAATAACCTTCATTTAAAATTTCCTTTTGCCAATCGGCTACTTCTTTCTGAGATTGAGCAAAAAACATAAACGATCCAAGTCCCTTGGTCATCCAGGACTCACCCTTCGAACCATCTTGCTCAAACAGAAATTTTTCACAATCATATCCGAGTATTTTTTTTGTCTCTCCAGTTTTAGTAATACTACCAGCACTGCCGGTGCTGGATGAATTCATCGATGACTCCATATACATTTTCTGTTCATCCATTACTATGTACATTTTAAATGTCTGGCCATCGAAAATTATATAACCCCCCTGGTCAGGAACCTCCATTCTGAACTTTTTATCCTTTGCGTAGTAATCCATAACTTGTTTCTGGCCATCTGTCTCTACGTTGAAAATAACTTTACCTTCAAATGCAGTCTGTGCAAAAGAATTAGTGGACAGAAATAATAAGAATAGTGTTAGAGTTGAATAGAGTAATTTCATTAAAACCTCCTTAATAAATTATTTCAATAATATCAT
>JGI20214J51088_10003163_pt1 | contig 10901 bp, 8 predicted proteins | sample WetSurMetagenome_FD_51088 | JGI IMG/M metagenome (IMG submission 51088)
TAAACCACACGAAACTGCATTATACAATGAAAGACGCAGAGAACTAGAGGCTTTTTTGCAACAGTCAGGTTTAGCTACAAGAGCAGAAGTAGTGCCGTTAAACGACCCCTGTGGCTTGACCATTTCGGGGAAAGGCTTGGAAGCTTTAGTTGTTAGCAAAGAGACACAGAAAACAGCAGAGAAAATCAATGAAAAACGCCAAAAAGCTGGGCTTGCGCCACTTGAAATTGTCGCAGTGAACATGGTTCCAGCCGAGAACAATTCCCCAATCTCCACAACCCGGATTCGCAGCGGAGAAATCGACCGCAACGGACACTTACTAAAGAACATCCAAAAGTAAAAGTTCTTTTTGGTTAGAGTATTTCTCCCACTACATTAATCGGTTTAGGAATCAACGAANTTAAATCTTCAAGTTTCTCTCTATCNATTGTGGTCAGAATAACTGTTGCTGGACCTGCTGATTTATTCAAATCCAACCCTTNCACCGCCTCGCAGAGTTTTAGTTGTCTCCCAACACCGTACGCCATCATTCTAGCTTCACTGGCAATTCCAAACCCTCCAACAGGCCAAATATCGTGAACGTACTTTCTCTGTGACAATTGAGTCACGTTTTTGAGGTCTGCAATTTCCCCTCTCGCTTCTGCCGCAATTACTTCGTCTCCAACTTTGGGCTTGCCAATCGCGACAATCAAGTCACCAGGACATGTTTTTCCAAGCCTGAGTTCCTCCTCATTTGCAAAGCCAACCACGGTTAATCCAGCGCCAGTCTGCATAGTCTCAAAATTATCCTCTGTATTTTCCATCAGCACTTGGTTTGGGTCAAGACCTATGCTTCTGGCTTCCCGTCGAACTCCTTCAAGTATTGCGTTGCCTGATGGTTCTTTCTCTACGCCCAACGTGACTGACAAAAGAACAGGAAATGCGCCAGTTGCGGTAACATCCATTAAGGCAACTCTTGCCAAGAACTTTCCTAGGATACGCCCATCTACTTTGACTTTGTCCATTTCTTTGGGTCCGACGGCGCCGCTTGAGGTTGAGCCTGCTACGATGGCGTGGCCTGTGGGGACTTTTAGGATTGAGACGTCGCCTCTTCGTGTGTAGGTTATTTGGGCGGGTTTCACTTGGAAGACTATGGGTCTTAGCATTGTGCCGACGTTTTCTGTTAGGTGCAGGTAGATTGTTAATGCTTGGCGCATGACTTCTGATCGGGTGAGGTTGTGTTTTTTGGCTAGTTTGTCTATGTCTGAGGTTAATTTGTCGGGTAAGCGTACGTTTATTATTTCCATCATCGGTCACTGTACTACAATTGTAGTACCTTGAATTCTCTTATTCTTTATCCTGTTCAAGCAGGCAAAATTAAGTTGAATTACTTAATTTTGGAGAAGTTTTTGGGACAGAACAAAAGGGGACAAACAGGGAAAGGAGGGTGAAAATTTAATGGATGCAGAAGAACCCGTCGTTGAAGTGTTCCCAATTGAATTGTTGTTTGTTGGTGGCTGTGTTGGTGTTGGCGCGTTTGTTGGGCTAAGGGTACTGTTTTATGGTTTTTTGAAAAATTCGCTAAACGTATTTTGTCGAGTGTGGCGCGCATAGCAACTGATGAGATTTACGACGGAAACTTATTTGTGAAGCTGACTTGACAAGGCGTGCAAGGAAGCATTATGACCATGGAAACCATGCCGACTTAACCAATTGAGCGGTAAATCTATTCAAAAAACTTCTTAGCTCTGGGGTATAGAGCGGAAAAGCACAAGTGTTATATGTATCATCCAATACAAAAATTCGGGAGGGTTCAAATTGAAAAATAAAATTCTAGCTTTAAGTCTCCTATTATTATTAGCAACAATGATGATAATCTCTATTTCGCCACCAGTCAAGGCTGTAGGTGAAGGACAATGGATAACCGGCTACAAAATTGAAGATGCGGCATCAAGGGAACTTTTGGTCCAGTTTAATTCTACTACAGGCGTGAACATGACTTCTTCGCCAATGATACCCGGAGCTGAAGTTAAAGTAACATTTACTGTTAACGTTTTCACATCAGGATCTGGCAACCTAAAACTTGCGTCAGGCTTACAAAAATCTAGTACCCACGCGAATGGATACTGGGAACTTATCTCTCAAGACTATACCTTAGGCTCAGCTTATAATCCAAATTCTGTCTCAACGGAGTTCAATTGGGTTGTTGGAACTTTCACCATAGCTCTCTATGGAAAGGTTCCGAACAGTGCAACAGATACGGCAAAGCTAATCCATGTTGTCACTCTGACAAGTGCATCCGGTGGAGCAGCTATTGACCAAATTAATGTTTTAGCCACCACTGCCAATTTAGCTGCGTTCAATGTGCTTTATGACCAACAAGAGGCAAAGCTGAAATCACTCATATCCGGTGGAGTTGCTCAAGGCTACATCGACATTTACACAAACGTTCTTAACGCATCCAGAACTATAGCCACTGCAGGAGATGTCCCTGAAGCTATGGCTCTCTTGAATGGGCTCAATGTCTCCAATGAACCAGTATCTTCAACAATGGAAACTCTGTTCTTACCTATTGTCGCTGTGCTGGCAGTTGTAGCGGTAATATTCGTGGTTCTGTTTCTGCGGGTGCGGGGAAAAGTTAGTTACTTCCAACTCGTGGTTGAAGACCAAATCAAAGACTTAGAGGGCTTAACGCTAAGAGCATCAAAGATTGACCGAACAATGTCGTCAAGCTTAGAATCCGTGAAAGATAGATTGAAAAGATTAGTGGGGATGTGATAACATACGCGAATCTACCAAAACAGTGTACAATTAATAGGACTCGGTTCAGCAGGCACCAACATAGTCGAAACTTTTCTTGCCAACAAAAAGACTAAAGAGCTAATGGAGAATGACCTAACCCGTCTTTCTCTTTTAGCCATCGACATAGCTGACCCTGAAATCCGAAGCCTACAAGAAACCAACGACCAAATAGTCAAATCAATGATTAAAGCAGGCATCCCACCAGAACGAATGCGCTTAATTGCCCAATCTGTGAAGTTCCCAACTGCCGAAGCCATGTTCGACTTTATCAACCAAAAATACGGCGAATACTTAATAGGTGAGGGTTCAAAACTCGAACACTTCGTTCCTTGGCTACAAACAACAATGGCTATTCCCCCAATGGCTGGCGGCGCTGGCAGAAGAAGGGCTCTGGCAAAAGCAATCTACGCACTGAACTACTACCAACTCGGCATTATCCGTAATTGCATTAACGCATTCAAAGAACAAGCACTTTCATCAATAGTCACCCCTACAGTAGTTTTGGTTTATGGACTTGGAGGTGGCACTGGAAGTGGTATCTTCTTTGACTTTGCTAGGCACCTACGAAAAGTTTTAGGTTCCGGTGTGCCAATAATTGCTTTCGTTATTACACCATGCGGTGGAGATGACCCTCCGGCGAAAGGATGCTCAGCCTTCGTAGCCATGAACGAGCTTTCACTATTACTCAATAAAGATTACAACGAATATGTCACCAAAACATACGGCGAATACTATCGAAACCCACTCAACGCTTTGATCTACTTACCTTTGTTACCAGCGTTCTCAAAGGTCGGCAACATCGTTAGCGCCAGACAAGAAATGGATCAAATGGTGGTAGACCTGCTTTACGTTTTGATGGACTTTGACTTAGCGGACCTTCTAGGCGGAATAGGTACAGAAGTGGGACTTACCAACAATTCAGCGCATACCTTGGGCATGACCAAAGTGACGTATCCAGTTGATGACTACATTATGGCTTACAAGTTGAACTTTGAAGGAATGCAACTGCTGCAGGAATCAAGAAAAGAAAAACTCGACATCCTAGACGAAATAAACAACGTCATTAAAGTGGACAGTGAAATTACCAGAGACCTCTTCAAGAACTATCTCATAAAAACAGGCACCTTCAATGAAGAACAATTCGAAGAAAAACTCAAGACCACCATAAATAGCAACCCCCGACTTGAAGATGACACAACCTTACATGTTAAAGGAACTGAAATACAGGTCAAAAACTGGCTAAACGACATAATGAAGTTCCTATCCACCATAAAACTCATGGGCAAGATAGGTCCTATNGAAGAGTCCATCATAAACTTGACACTGCGCAAAGAGGGCAACAGAAAACTAGACAACCTAGAAGTCTTACTTACGAACCTAACAAAGACTCACTTAGATTTCTCTCAACGAAAAGCAGTAATTATTGAACGCTTAAACCAGCTCATTCCAAGCTCACAAATTTTCACCCTGAGACAAAAGAAAGTCCTAGAAGACTTAGTCAACATAGCTGAACTTGCAGAAAAATCACTGAGCATACTCAAATTCTACGACGAAACCCGATACCTGACAGACGCATTAATGAGATACTACGAAGTTCTACCTGAATGCAAAGCCGAACTGGAAGACTTAAAGGACATCCAAACCGAACTCGGAACCATCTACCTAATCATTCAACTCATGCTAAGGACACCAGCTGACGAAGCCAAAATGATCGACGAACATCTAACGTACGTCAACGAAATCTTAACACGTCGCATGCAGAAAAGAGGAAACTTCGACAACGAAGTCATGAGAGTTCAAGAGATAAAGAAACGCAAAGAATTCGACAAAACTAAAATGGAGCGGCAAGTCAGAAAGTTCCTCAGCGGCAAACGGTATGCACGAGAACAACTGTTGGATATAGATCGAGAACTCAAGCGAGTAGAGCAGGAAGAGGCTTTTGCGATTGAAAACCTCGACAAAGTTGACAGCACAATCAAACTCTACGAAAAATTGGCAAAACGCTTCGAACTAGTGTCTGAATACCGCAAGCGGTTGACCAAGATCGTTGATTTACACCATGAGTACAACGCGAAGATTGCTGACGTAGTTTCACAAAAACCCTACTTCGAGAGATCAGCAGACCTGACCGAACGCGAACAACTAAAAATAATATTCAAAATCCTCACCGAACAAGAAGACACACTTACACGCGAAGTAATCTTCAAGCAGATCTTTGACATGGATCACTTCAAAGACTACATGAAAAGCGTTATCAGAGCTTTCAAGACACCAAGCGTCATGGGATTCAAGCCCTCGTACAAGACTGACTACATATGGGTAACCATCTCAACCCCGCCAAACATGTGGACAGAGGACCTCTCACAAGAAATCTATACTGCACTAGCAGGATACGTAACCAGCGAAGTCTCAAGAACAATCACTGTTCGAGTCGTCGAGTCAAGAGATGCTTGGACAACCAGAGTCATGGTGGTTGGCGGAAGAGGCAAACCTGAAGACATGGAATCCTTCGACGAAATGCAACTGCTGTACAGCAAATCCAGCGATTTCGAAAGATACCTATCACGCTCATACCTACTGGAACATGGAGTACACGCTAGCAACATCATCAAAGAATTAAATCATAAAAACGGCAACAACAACGACAGCAATAAAAAGTAAGCTTAGGTAGTGGGAGTTTTTTGCTCCTTCTCCTCATTCACTTTTATTTCATCTAAGTTTTTCTCAGTTTCTACTTTTTTGGTCCTGCGTACCCTTTTTGGTTTAACGGCGGGTTTTGGTTCTGCAACATTTTTCGGTTCATCAGTAGTTGTTAGGGTTTCAGTAACTTTTGGCTCAACTGAGCTCAATACACTATCAACACTTTGTATGCCTTCCACAATTTGAGCTTCATCCATCTTTTTTGGCTCTTCCATATCTTTGGGCAGCTCGAGGTTTTTCGGAATCTCTGTCTCCTTTGGTTCTTCAGTTTTAGCTATAACATGCCAATCTTCTGACATGAAACCCCTCTCAACTGCATGATCCTTCAGCGGTTTAACCTTCTGTTCCAAATCAACCAACATCTTGTTGGTGTCAAAGCCGCCGACAAACAAAACCGCGTCTATTCGGTCAGTCGTGTCTTCGGTGTAGATGGGTTCAGCTATATAGATTGATTGAAGGCTTGTTTTTTCCTTAAACCAGTTTGCTATCGCTAACTCAATTCTTCCTCTTGGCAACTTATCTTTCAGGTCCAAAGGCATGCGCAAAAGTACGTACAACAAGGAACTGCTTGACAAATCAAACATTAATAACGGTTTTAGCAAAGCGGTGTTTAGCATGTTCTCCAGTGAACCATAAATCTTGTAACTTGCACCCGTAACCACCAGAGGAGTGAACAATTTAGTGTTGAATGTTCTTGATAACTCGGAGATTTCCTCGACAAGCGAGTCTTTGTCTAAAAACAGGTTCAAGAGATAATTGGCCAGCATGTTACCCTTGATTACTTCGCCTATTCGGTCAACTCCTTCATAGTTTTCAATTTGGTCCCTGCCCATGAGCAAAACTGTTGCGCCATCTGTCGCCAAGCACATTTCTAATGCAGCGCACACGTTGAAGTGGGCATCTGCGGGCTGGATTTTCGAAGGCAAGACCGCTATTGAAAGAGAATCTATGTTTGAGGCTTTGAATTTACCTATCAACGTTGGCAGGGTAGCACTGCCGATTCCATCCCAAACCGACGAGAAAATGATCGCGTTGTGAAGTTTTTCAACGTTTTTTTTCTTCAAACTCTCAATTACCGAATTGTCTTTTGAAATTGTTGGCAGAACATTGTACCAAAAGTGGGTATCGATGTGTGCATCTTCGAAACCTAAAACAAAGTGGGTAGCATAACCTTTTGGAAGCCACTTGTAGATTTCGTCGCTTGACTTTTCAATCAAAATTGGTAGAGTGCCTTCTTTTCTGTCCGTTTCTTTAAGAAGTATTTTTATAGGGTATTCGCCGATGCAGACTAATGCTTGTTTTGGCAACAGCGGCTTTAGCGCTTCTATGTGTTTTTCAACGCTTGCCAATACGTCAAAAGTGCCTTTGTCATCTTTCATTCGAGGTACCTACGTAAACTTTAAGAGTGGTTTACCTAAATTAAGGTTTTAGGTTGATTAAGTGAAAAAGCCCTCCCTAAAAGTTTCTGGTGTAAGCTCTTGGTACAATACGGTGAAGCAGAAGAGAAAGGAAAAAGAAGAACAGGAACGTAATCTTGAGCCCGCATCGCTAAAAATGGTTACTTTCTTGATTACGCTCGTTGCTATGGGACTTGGGATGTCTTTTCTGCCGCTTTTCCCNCAACCGCTGCCTATATTGCTCGCTGTGTTGGTAGCGTTTGTTACTTTCAAAAAACCACAGTTAGGAATGCCCATCGGTGGCGCTGTTATCGGGTTAGGTTTACTGTTTCATTTAGCTAATTTGTACTTTATTTCTTTTCTCGGGGATACTCAGGTTCGTGTAGCATTTATTGTTATTTGGATGACGTTATTTGTATGTGTGCCCCTGTTTTTTAACCGATACAGAAGTGCCCTTGCTATTGATTTTGGGATATTGTCGGTTACAACGCTTTTCTTTGCTCCCGTTTATTTTTTGGCTATTCCGTTGATTTTGGCTTCAGCAGTGTTCTTCAAAAAATACGTCAGCCTCACAGTTATCTACTATGTTTTGCTTACGGTGCCCCTGCAGATCATGCAGTACTACCAATATACTGTTTTGCCGATTATTAGGTCAGATTGGTGGCTTGAACCCGGATCTAGTCCGCCACTTCTGGTTCCTTTAACGTCAATTGCTAAAGACCTAACCCTCTCCATGAACCAGTTCCGATTGTACGACACCTCCAAAGTTATTTATGACATCGCTGGACAGACCACATGGGTTCCTGACTGGAGTGGACGCACCATACAAGATGCGTTAGCCCAGTATCTAGATTCTGTCCCCGGCATACTGATGTTTGTTGTTATCGTGGCAGGGCTGGCTTTGACGCTTCTTTTCTTTACGAGAATCCTGGTTAAAGAAGGAATCATTGGTGCCGCTGACAAATTTTTCCCCTGCTTCACGGCCACCGTTGCAGCAGCGTTGTTCTTTGTCTTGTTGGGCGCTCTTCAGATACCGTTGGCGTTCACGGCTGACGTTAGCGCTGCAACGATGGTTTTGGGCATTTTTGCGACGCTTATCCTGACGTTACCGGTGTTGTTCATCGATTTCACGCCTAAGCAAAGCGCGAGCCTTTCCGAGATCAGAGATAAAGCTCAAGCACTCAAGGATAAATTAGGCGTTTTTGAAGCCCAATTAGATAATGTTAAGGAAAACATCCCTGTGGTTGTGACTTCGCCCCAAGGTAAAGCGTTAATCATCAAGGACTCACTCGATGAAACGCTCAAGAAGATCCTCATGCGCGCCTATGAACAATCAGAGTTAGACCAAAAATTCGCAGATCTTGACAAGTTGGGCAAGGATAAAGATGCCGCCGAAGCAGAACTCACAGCTATACTATCCGAATACCAGATTTTTGCATACTGCGAGTTCTCGAATTGGGTGGGAAAACTCAAAGACACTGGCTTAGACATCAAAACCACCGTTAATGCTGCCTATCAACAAGAGTTGACGCTGGAACAGCGAATCGAAGCCATCAAGCAGATTTTGGACGCCGGGCGAGCCCTTGCCAAAGAAGTTGTTGTCATTGCTGAGCCAATTTACGGAATCATCAGGCCACTTTACGATCCTGCTCTTCCAGAGAAAAGCCGAGCAGTAGAATTTGCCTTGGAAAAGGTGGAAAAGAAAGAAGCGCCCTGGATTGCAATCGAAGCATTGTACAATTCACTGAATAATTGGAAACGGCAATATGGCGCTGAAATCCAAGTGTCCATGAAGTACCTTCGAACCTCACTGGCGCTGATAGCAAATCTAAATAGCCAAAACGAGGCTATACCCGCGGCTTTCGGCGAAAACACCCCTAAAGTGCTCGATTACGCCAAAAAAGCTGAGGCAATGAAGGCTAATGCTGAAAAGAGGGCAGAGAAAGAAAAACTAGACATTTTAGATGTCATTGCCTTGAAGGATGATGTTCAAGGGTTCATTAGTATCGCCAACGACGTCTTAACTATGCTGTACACTGGCTTAGTAAGCGATGAAGAGGCAATCGACCGTTTGCTACCCACGAAGGACTACTTGTGGGAGAAAAACAGCACCCTGCGCGAACGCCTAAAGAAAGCCACCGAACCCCTCGCTAACCCATCAAAATACAAAATCAACCAAATAATGGAAAACCTACCCCTATACCTCTCATACGTGGACGAAGCAGTCCAGACCTTGGCAGTCTACGGCGAACGAAAAGAGTTCCTACTAAATTATCCGTTGGCGGAAGCAGCCATCGAAGAACGCCTCAAAGTGAGCCAACAGCTTTTGCCACAGGACTTGCCGTTCCAACCACGGTTCGCGGCGGAATACCTAAGACTCTACTACTCACAAAGGTTCGGTGAGTATACTTTTGACAAGGACAATCTGGTGCTGACAAAAAGAAAATAGGGTTAACTCTGCCTTTCTGAGTTACCTACCCCCTCTCTTATATTATGAACCACTTTTGTAGAGTAAGTTGCGATAACTCTTTTTTGTGAGTGTATTGTGTTGGTAACCACTTTTTATATTCGAAATTAATCATATTCCAATAGGTAAATTTCTGAGGAATACACATGGCTTTTTTTACTGACCGAGTTGATGCTGGCAAGCGTTTAGCCTTAGCATTGCAGGATTTTTCTGGCAAGAAAGGGATTGTTTTGGCGATTCCACGAGGAGGAGTGGTGGTGGGCTTTGAAATTGCTAAAGCCCTTAATCTGCCGTTGGATGTGATTATTCCCCGTAAGATTGGTGCGCCGGCTAATCCTGAGCTGGCTATTGGTGCCGTTACTGAGGATGGAACCGCAATCCTCGATAGCCAACTGATTAATTACTTGGGTATCAACCGAGAATATATCAAAGAAGAGAGCGAACGCCAAAAACAGGAAATTGAGCGCAGGCTAAAACTTTACAGGCAAGACACATCTTACCCCGACCTGAAGGGTCTTGACGTTATTGTTGTGGATGATGGTTTAGCTACAGGCTCAACCATGAAAGCAGCTTTGGCTTCGGTAAAAAACAGGGGAGCAGCTAGCTTAACCGTCGCAGTTCCTATTGGTCCGCCTTCAACCATTGAAGAACTAAATGAAATTGCTGACCGCGTAGTATGCCTCTATACACCTCAATTCTTCCAAGCTATAGGCGAATTCTACACTGATTTTTCACAAACCTCGGATGAAGAAGTAATAAAACTGCTATGGGAATTCAAGCAAAGATTTGCGCGAAAATCAAAAGGGATGGTCGTTATATGATTCATAACAAAACCGAAATGAAAATTCCAGTAGGTAACATAGTGTTAGAGGGCACTTTGACCTTGCCGCCTGGCGCTAAAGGTGTTGTTTTGTTTGCGCATGGAAGCGGCAGTAGTAGGTTTAGCCCAAGAAACCAATACGTTGCAAAAGAATTCAACAAAGCAGCAATCGGAACATTGCTGTTTGACCTTCTTACTCAAGAAGAGGAAGAAGAAGACGTGGTAACTGCTGAGTACAGATTCAATATTGCCTTACTGGCTAAGCGTCTTATTGGAGCAACGCAGTGGCTAAGAAATGACCCTCTAACAAAGTGGTTAGCCTTTGGGTATTTTGGTGCGAGCACGGGGGCGGCTGCAGCTTTGATTGCGGCTGCAAAACTTCCAAGCGACATCGTGGCTGTGGTTTCGCGTGGGGGACGTCCTGACCTTGCAGGAGAATACCTTGCAAGCGTAGTGGCGCCGACTCTACTGTTAGTGGGTGGTTTGGATACAGAAGTGATTGAGTTAAACCGCCTTGCTATGGACCAAATTGCTAATGAAAAGAAACTGGTCATTATTCCTGGTGCGACGCATCTTTTTGAGGAACCAGGCACACTTGAAGAAGTTGCAAAGTTTTCAGCTGATTGGTTCCTGCGCTACATGCGTTAAGAGAGTTGCGGTTTATTCGCCTTTAGGTTGCTTGATCATTTTGAATAAAGCATAGTTTTCTGCGATGTCGGCGGTGTAGATGACACTG
>JGI20214J51088_10003164_pt1 | contig 10900 bp, 11 predicted proteins | sample WetSurMetagenome_FD_51088 | JGI IMG/M metagenome (IMG submission 51088)
ATAGGTCTGTTACTGGACATATTGCTTATTGATACATATCACCACTAACCAATATAAGACCTCGCACATACCCCGAGCATATTTGAGACTACAAAACATCCAAATTCACGCCGCTTCATCAATAGTAATTCAGCCATTTTACGTGAAAAAGACTCCAAAAAGCACCTAAACACAACCTGTACGACACATGTACTTAAAAAATCAATGGGTATCCCTTGATTGCTTCACTGGCAATGGGAATATTCGTATTTGATAAATTCACAATTAGAAAATAAACATTAAAAACAAAACAGTGAGTGGTTTAAAAATAAACAAAACGGCAATTGCAGAAAAGACAATAAATCAAAAAGTTTACCTGCGAATAACCGTCATATTAATTTAAAAACAGCCGACAGAGCCCCGTCTTGCTTAACCTGCCCAAAAACCAATCCAAAAGTTTTAATCAAAAGTAAAAAAGTTGTAAATCTAAGTATTACCATAACTTGATTATAACCATGAAGTGTGTTGGTCCGAAAGAACAAATTCTTATCCCTAAACCTGTGAGGGAAGCTATTGGGATAAAACCAGACGCCGATGTTGTCATTGAGCTACGCGACGATGAGATAGTGATAACCAAACCTAAAGTTGGGGGCAACTACACTGAATACTACATAAGCGCTAGCTCGCCAAAATCAAAAAGTGTCAAAAAAACTCATTCTTGAAGAGGCTTCAAAGGGGCATGCATTCCAAACGTCGCCTGATCAGCCATTTCCTAAGTTTTTTCCAGTCCCGCTCCATTAATCGCACTCTATTCCAATATAGAGAGTGTCACCCATTTACTAGATAGAACAGACAAAATCTGGGACAAATACGTCAAAATAATTTATAAATAAAATTGCTATACATAGTTGTTTATGCCTATAAGCGAAGTCTTGTTTGAAATCGATGACCCTGTGGCTGCCCGAATAACCCTACGTGAACTCTTAGAAACAAACGGTTACAAAATAACCCAAAGTTCTAAGCAAAAATTAGTTGCGAAACACAAACTATCAGTCACCCGATTTGGGCACACGGTGGAGATTGAATTTGATCCTCCAACAGACCAATGCATTGTGATAACAGTCACCGTTAGAATCGATCATAGTGATAGTACGACATATATTAAGTCCCTATTTGGGAAGCTTGCAAAGGTTCTTCCTAACTTAAAGGTTACTTCAGTTAAGCCTAAAATGTCGTTGAATTATGAGACTCCGGTTAACCTGGCAAAGACTTCAGCGCCTTATTGCAAGCAAATAGGCGAAGGTACAGAAAGTTGGCGGTGTCAAAACTGCGGATTAGACAATGACTTAGCCCAAGAATTGTGCACTCACTGCGGTGAGAAGCGCCATGCTTTCGAAGAGGAAGAGTCATTTACGGACGTCGAAGAAGACAATAGCGGAGCCGAAGAAGACGACTCAAAAGATATCTACTAGTGTTCGCTGGCACTAAACTCAGATAGTTGTGGGGTTTTTTGTTCTCCAATAAATCTCTCCCTTGTCTGAATAGTTTGTCGAATCAATTNTCAGTCTAATGACCAATGCTTTTTTGTACACCTTTNNAGAAATTGTAATCTANAAAAGCTAAATGCGCAGGAAATTCAAGTTTACNATTCTACTTAGAGCATCGCCAATAATCTTTTAAACAGATCATTGCACTAACCAATAAGCGAAAGGAANAAGAAATGACAAATGCAGATACAATTCCAAAGAAAAGTGCAAAAAAATTANTTTTACCCATAATAGCAATTGTGTTAATTGTAATCATAATTGGAGCGGCTTTATCCTATTACTCAGGAGGGCCTGGAGCATCAGACCAGCCAAACCTGCCTGGTACGTATGTCGAACAAACTTCAAGCGGAACAGGATATTCTATAACTCTTTATGAAAATGGCACAGCGCTATTTAGTACATATTCTGGAACATGGCATATAGTCAACTCAACCACTTTCGAAGGCACCTATAGGATACTGAGCATAACTAGAAACGATTTTTTCACAATCACAACTGATGGTTTCACCGCAGTTTCAACAGGAAACGTATATATCAAAAAATAAACCTACCTGATTCTAATTAATTTTTTTTTATTGTTCCGCCAGTTCACGATTAAAAAAACCTTGAAATTGTAAGATACGTGCTCATTGCATCTATCAAATAGAAAACAATGATTATAGTTCTCATATTTTCCTAAAAAAGGAAAAAAGGTAATGACATTTTAAGAACGCTTATAATAGAATCTTAAAAAGGCAATTACCAATATCGCAATACCTAATACGCTTAAGATTGTCCCTAATCCTGAACCTCTCAGTGGGTTCCCCCTAACGGTTGCTACCGCTACACCCGTGATCAAAGAAACTACCCCTAAGATGGTTAGGATGATTGCGCGCATATTTTTGCTGCTATTAGGTTTTATAACTTCTTTGCTCATTTGAAGACCTTATATCCACAACAGCGTGTTTTGAATATAAACTTGCTATAGTCGTTTAAAGTGCGAAACAATAAAGCCTTTGCCAGTCAGTTGCTAAACTGAAACCCAAACAATACAAATTTGAATCCTATTTAAGCGGGAAAGCGATAATTTTAAATCCAAAAGCTTTCATCATCTCGGGGGGATTACTCTGAAAAAAATGTTTAGCGCATTAGCTTTAGTTCTCGTTATTGCCTTCACTTTTTCTTTTATGCAACCCGTGTGCGCTTCATCAGTAATTTCAACTATTAACGTTGGCGGTGCACCATGGGGCATCACTTATGATTCAGCTAACGGAAACATTTATGCCGTAAACTCTGGAAGTGGCAAATCCCTCTGGGTAATATCGGACATCACAAATACGGTTACCTCAATAATTCCTCTTGCAGTTAATCCCTATAGAGTAGAGTTTGACTCTTCAAAAAACGAGATATTTGTCGCCAACTACGCTGCCAATTCAGTCTCAATCGTTTCTGATAAAACAAATACCGTAGTTGCTACGGTGCCTGTTGGAAAATCGCCCGCTTCTTTTGCCTACGACTCAGGAAAAGGAGAAATGTTTGTCGCTAATTCAGGCGAGAACACCGTTTCCGTGATTTCAGATAACACCAATACTGTGATCGCAAACATAACTGTAGGCTCCAACCCCTATGACCTTGCATATGACTCTGCTAAGGGCGAAATATTTGTTGCAAACTCTTATGGACGCTCAGTTTCCGTAATATCTGATAGCACAAATAAAGTGGTTGCAACTATTGCAGTTGGCAGTGGCCCTTTAGGGGTAGCTTATGACTCTGCTAAGGGCGAAATATTTGTCGCCAACTTAAACTCAAACACAGTTTCAGTTATTTCAGATGTCACTAATTCAGTCATAGCAACCATAGCTGTAGGCGCTGGTCCCCAACCCGTAGTTTATGACTCAGCCAAAGGTCAAATTTATGTTGGAAATAGAAACGAGGGGACAGTTTCCGTTGTCTCCGATGTCGATAATACGGTGGTTCAAACTTTGTCTGTTGGGGGTTCACCCTACGGTTTGGCTTATGATTCAGCAAAAAGCGAAGTTTTTGTCGCCAATCAAGGTGACGGCACCATATCGGTAATTTCTGATTCCAATACATCCCCCTCAGTTCACCCCTCTGTATCCCCGAGCTCTTCTCCGCAAATATCCGCGAGTCCAACTGCAACACCAACACAGTCGGCTTCATCAGATATTATGCAGCAGGTTTGGGTACCAAACCCCACCAACACTGTAGTAACCATCGGTGTGTCTGTGGTTGTCATCGGTGCTGTTTCGCTCATTTTTTCAGCAATAAGTAATCCTCTGGCAGGTGTGGGGGGTTCTTTGGGCGAAAAAACAAGGGATATGCTTCCTGATAAGTTAAAGGAGTGGCTTGAGAAAGTTGTGGAATCCAAACGTGAGATTGAAGCGACTGAGAAAACAGGGCCTCTCTTTAAGCCTACCTTGCCCGAAATCATAGCTTATGCTGTATCGATAATCGTTTTAGGCATCTCCTTTTCCTATGTTAAGGTAATAACCCTCAACCAAATATGGGCATTGCTTCCCCTCTTCATTGCAACAAGCATTATAGTTTCTTTGAGCCAAAAGTTCTTTACAATAATTTATCTACGTCACAAAGGAGTTTGGAGTGAACAATCAATTTGGCCATTAGGGCTCATGTTGTTTCTTTTCACTACTTTTGCTTTCAAAGTTCCCTTCTCCTCTCCCACAAGAACTATTCACACCGAAAAATTCACCAAGCGCTTAGGGGCAATTGTTGCAGTATCTGAAACAATTATCGGTTTGGGGTTCGGTGGGATTTTCTTTTTGCTACTATCGCTTGGTTACACAGCTATTGGAGGGGCTGGTCTATCTATGTGTGTCATAGGAGCGTTTTTTGGTACATTTCCCATTTCTCCACTAGGCGGAAAAGACATCTTTGACTATAGCAAGAAACAATGGTTGGCATTGTTTATCACGGCGATAATTGTTTTTGCTGGTTGGATAATGATGATCTAAGTCTCAAATAAGGAGGCTGCATTTTGTCCGATCAGTTGGGGAACGAAATAATGGTTACGACTTAACTGTTGTTCCAGAGTATNTTTTTNGCGNCTTTGTAGCTTTCAAGAAACGCAGCAGTCTTCCANAACTCTTGCACCGCTAAAATTANAGAAGAAATCTTCAAAGGATTTAATGTCCTAACTGTTTTTCTTAATTATCTTACTCTAATTAGTTCGCTAAGCGGATTTGTAGGTTTGCTTGAGCCCTTCTTAATTTGAGTAGCGTTTGTGTCTTTCTTGCAACCGTCTTTCTCTTTCACGTTTCTCGAGGCTGGCAAAGGGCGCCATTGCAGCGGCCAGTAAGCCTCTTTTTATTTTGCGGATTAAACTCGTAGTATTCCTCAAATTATACCACTCTTTTCCCCTATTAAAGCATATTACGAGTTACGATATAACTGAAGCTTCAAGAAAACCGCAAAAGCTTGAAATTATTCTGTTCCTAAAAACGGCAGCCAAAAACAAGATACGTGCTGTCATTAACGATTTGGAAAAACTGGTTGTTGGTGTCTTAACTGTTACTCTCCCAACCATCGCATACGCTGCTGTATTTGTTTTTTCCTTTAATCATGGGTTATCTCTTTTAGCCATGGGGGCAATAGCGTTTTCTGAACTTGCAATGGCAGCGTACTTGCTTAATCACACTTAAAAAATGTCACCTATGCACTAAGAATGCGTGTTGGCTTATCGTTTTTTTTGTCTGTAAGTTTTGTTAATTACAAATGCAAATTAGCCTACCCTAAGATGATTAATACAATCGTTGAAAAGATAGGTTATTTCAAAATTTACTCCTATTAGGTGAATGACAAACGCGAAAACTCTCTGCTATACTATTAGTGATTTTAGCTTTAGCGATAGCGTTTGCTTCATTTAATCAAAATCTTACATTTACAAATGCTGATCTCCCAACTAAACTCTTCCTCTATACAAGCTCACCTAACGTTTTAGCAGATAATAACACATACCAATGCATCTATGTGCAGCTTCAAGATATTAATGGTAAAATCTCCCGTGCAACCCAAGACATAATTGTAGGTTTATCATCTTCGCAAACAAACATTGGAACTGTCGATACATCAGTCATTATTGCTAAGGGTGAAACTTTTGCACAAACAGACTTTGCGTCTACATATAATCCAGGGTCAACCACAATTTCCGCTTCCGCAACAGGTTTCACTACTGTGCTATCAACCATCACAACAGTTGGGCCTATCCCATCAGCTATAGCGCTTTATGGCATACCCTCAACGCTCCCTTCTGACGGAAAAACATACCAGGCACTCATGGTTCAACTTCAAGATTCCACAGGCAACCCTGCAAGGGCCCCGTCTGGCGGTATACCCGTGGCTTTGACATGTTCAAATACTAGCATAGGTCGTGTGACTCAGAACATAATTATTTTCCAAGGCGATACCTACGCCATCGCAAGTTTTTCTACAACAACACTCGCCCAATCTCAAGCGAAAATCCTGCTGGCAAACGTAACTGCCACAGCTCAGGGATATGTGCCGAGTCAAATCACAATCACCACAACACCACTTGCTCCAAACCCGACTAAACTGAAAATATTTGCTGGTCCCCCAAAGATTTCAGCGGATCAAAATAGCTACAATATTGTCGCCGTTGAATTGCAAAATGCTTCAGGGTTTGCATCATCAAGGATCGCTGAAGATACTAACATAAACTTGGCGTCAAGTGATCGTTCTATCTGTCAAATTAGTGACACCACTATTATGGCTGGCAACTGTTATGCGCTGCAAAGTATCACTACAACTTACAAGCCTGGGAGCACAAGCATAACTGCCACAGCCAACAATTTCCCTTTAACTAACCAGACAATAATCACCTTTGGATTCACAGCTTCCAAACTCGCTATCTATTGCCTCCCAACCAATTTACCCTCCGACGGAGATTCTTACAAAAACATACAGCTTCAACTTCAAGATTCCCAAGGAAGGCCAGCTATAAACATCGACCCAGCCCTCAGCATAAAGCTTTACTCTTCTCAGCCCTCAATCGGCGACGTTCCACTCATTGTAACTATGCCGTTTGGCACATCAGTCACAACTACGAGTCTAACAACAACATTTAGTCCCGGTAGTACAATAATAACAGCCCAAGCCTCAGGTTACACCACTGGGCAAACGAACCTAACCACAACCCTCATAGATAACTATGTGCTAACTGCCTCAGCTAGCCCCAACGGTACGATTAGTCCAAGCGGATCAATGACTGTAAACTTGGGGAGCAACCAACGCTTCAACTTAACAGCCAATACCGGCTACCACATATCAGACATCCTAATAGACAATATCTCTCAAAGCGCCGCGCCTTCATACACATTAAGCAACATCACTACAGCACACACGATTTATGCAGATTTTGCGATAAACAAATACTTCTTAACAATCAATCAAACTGCTAATGGAAACATCACCCCNGGATCCTGCTACGCCAGTTACGGTGACACCCCAACCTTTGCCGTAACCCCCGACGAAGGCTACTATATTTCAAACATAACCTCAAATGGCAAATCAATTCCTGTTAACTCAAGTGAAGGACAGAACTTCCAATTTGCCCCCGTAACGTCGAATGGTTCGTTATCTGCGTTTTTTGCGCTTAAACAGTTTACAATTGATGTAAAACAAACCACAAATGGCAAAATCACCCCGGGAACAACCACAGTCAACTATAATGGTAGCCAAACTTTTAGCATAACTCCCAAAACAGGTTATCACATTGGCGATGTCATGTTTAACGAAAGATCTGTAGGTGCAGTTAACTCGTTTACTGTGCAAAACATCCAAGAATCCGCTTCTCTTTCGGCTATTTTCGAAATTGACCCAACTCCAACACCGACCCCCACTCAAGCGCCTACACCAACTCCGGCTCCCAGCTCAACCATAGGTACCGTGAAAACACAAAACGGTACCGGCTTAACGCTGGCGCTTAATGGAAACATATCAAACCCTCATATGACAAACATACTCATCAGCTCAAACCAGACTGCACTCGCCTTATCTTTTGACCTTACCGCTGATAGCGGCAGTACCGGATTGGCAAACCTGACACTACCCCTCTCTTTAACCGGCCCTAACCCAGCACCAGCCGTATATGTTAATGGCCAAGAAGCAGCGAATCAGGGATTTGTCTACAACAATAAGAATTGCTATATTTGGTTCACCACGGTTTCCAGCAGTAACGAGGTTAACATAGTTTTTCCGCTAACCCCCAGCAAGAATGGTGGCCAAATCCTGATTTATGTTTTGGCAGGTCTCTTGGTTGCGGCAGCTTCAGCTGTCTCAACTTTGTTTGCTCTACGAAAAAGGTTGGATTTGAAGAATAAAGTTGAGAATCTTATCGTAAAAATTAGACAGCGTTAAATGAAAGGTGAGGTTCCTTGCTTAAGTGGCTTAAATGTTTTTTTAGGTTAGAATTTGCCCGCTGAGAAAATAAGCACATTTTGTGTGCGAATTTTTTTCGTTATGTTTGCTGTCTTACGTTTTCAGAACTAAGTTTAACTGTATGTTCAGCATTTTTTGGCTTGAAAGGAGAGCTATCAGCACTACGCATACCAAAAAGAGCAAAACAATTTTGCTTCTTAGTGCATTAATTCTTGTTATTTCGATAGCATCCACTATTTACGTTAAATATAATTTTGTTTCAGCAACGACACAAGGGTCCGCTTCAGCGTCCACTATTTTTCCTTATCCAACCCCTGAAACCGTATCTATTCTATGCGACCCTACTTCAACTCCCTGCCTCAGTGCCACTCCAACTCCAAGTCCAACTCCAAAACCAACACCCACCGCTACACCGACTCCCCGTCCAACAGTAACTCTGACGCCAACAAAAACCCCCTCTCCCACGGCGACTCCAACGCCCACTCCTAGTCCCACCGCAACATCTACACCTACTCCAAAACCTACTCCTTCACTTTCACCGAGTCCGCAGCCAACGCCTAGAACCTTTGAGTGCCAAATTAGTTCCGGTCCAATGGGAACAACAAACCCTCCACCAGGTACTTACAGATACGTAGAAAACACAAAAGCAGACGTTACTGCAGAACCAAGCGCCAATTATGCATTGGCTTACTGGTGGGTAGATAACCAAACTGCATATTATCCAGAAGTCTCAAATCCGCAACTAACCAATAATGGCAATACACTGTTGCTAACCATGGACAAAAACCACTCCGTGAAGGCTTATTTCAAGATAATACCCCCATCTACTGTTACGCCTTCACCGTCCCCAACGCCTACACCAACAATAACGCCTTCACCATCACCTATACCAACTCCTATTGTTACACCCACTCAGAACCCCACGCCAAGCCCCACCCCAACCGACCAACCAACTCCAACACCAACGCCAACTCCAACTATTGTTCCNACCTCAACACCGACAACTACAACAAACCCAAGCGTTACGCCTTCACAAACACCCCNATTAACTCCATCANCAACTGTAACCAACTCTCCTGCACCGACAAATTCACCTAGCCAAACACAACCCCCCAATCAAACGCCAACCCCATCCCCAACACCGGTAAAACCACAAAACCCTGATCAACCCGGNTGGTGGACAATAGGGTCGCTTGCATTCATAGGCGCCCTACCCTTGGTGCTGCGAAGAAGAAAATCAAAAATTTCTATTGAATAATTAACCATAATCCCTTAATGGGAATATTGCTGTTTTAGTATCAATGCTTAAATTTCATTGCTTGTAATAGTTTATCAAATCTGATGCCAAATGGGATTTCTATTTAGGGAAGAGACCGAAGAGAAGCAAAAACTTATTCGAGAATACAACCTTCTGCGAGAAGATCTGCTTGATCGCAGCTACAAAATGTGGGTTATCACCCTGGTTCTTGTAGTTGGTTCGCTTTTGGTTGCTTCAGCTCCCACTCTGCTAGGTTTTCCTCAAACGGCATTATCGCTGCTTTTGGTTATTATCGCTTTTATTCTTCATTCTACCTCAGAGAGGATTTCAGCAATAGGTTACAGTCGAATAACAGAATTAGAAAAACAACTCAACATTACCGGACCAACCAAAATGTACGAATTAGAAATCGCCGGGAAATGGTGGTATGCCCTTAGACGAAACACCGCCTATATCCTCTTTATTATCTTGATAGGCGTCTACTTGTTCTTGATTTCGGACATCATATGGGTGTTGCCTTTAGTTATCGTCATTGGTGGAGTTCTTGTCTATATTAAAGAGAGGCAACCTTATGGAAAGAGGACCCGGGTGCAGGCATTGTACCGTTAGCTTTATTTGCACTTTGCCGATAATACAGACTGGAGAGGGTGTTGATTAGTTAATGTCAAAGCGGTCATTTATTGAAAATAAGAATCCTGGGAGTCTAGATTTTATTGAAAACTCGTTAAGTGAAAACAGCAAAGACCTCCAAGAACTTACTGATGAAATGCGGGAGATAAGTCAACATCTAAAAGATATTAACGAGTTGAAAGCCGCCATTAGTCGACTAACTGATTCATTAAACCAATCGATGCCACAAAAGAGCGGAGAAAACGAAATGGAGAGGAAACCAGACATCCCTGACTGCAAAAACTCATCAACAAATATGGAGGCTGTTCCAATAAAAGCAACTTTTGTAGTTAAATGTACGAATTGGGCGGATTTTGAATCTTATGCCAAAGGAGCCCAACAGGTTGTTTTTGCCCTACGGGAATCCGATAAGATGTTTGAAGCGGATGCCGTAAAAGGAAACCAAATCATCGCCTACCTCGGAAAGATACCGGAAGCTAATGAGCTTCTAAAAGTTTGGTTAATCAATAAGATTGGCAGCGTTTCTGCTTTTGAAGGAACCATAACCAAAGCCTGACATGTCAGCAGGTGACNAAGATGAGTGGTGCAAAAGAAATCATTGAGCGAATNCAAAAACTTGAGGCAGAAAAACAGANCCTTCTATTGGAGCGNGAGGGATTCAAAAAACAGCTTGATGAACGGGCCGCCACTTTGCAGAGTGAATTAGGAACNATCCGATACGAGTTGGGCACATTAAGAACGTTGCTGAGCAATGGAACTGCGGCGGCAAAGGTTACTCAAGAACTTAAAAAGAAAACTAAACGCAGGCGAAAAAAGAAAAAAGCAGCACGTCCATGCGAGCCTGCACCCGTGAAGAATTCGTAATTTGTGAGGGTCTAAGAAAATTGTTGCCCTCTATATTGGCTATTTCTTAGTTTTGGCAAGTGCAGATAAGAATTTTGAAAATTTAGTTTAACTGCACTATATTTGTGGTATGATGTATTTTGTTTTAGAGCAAACTTGCGCGGGGTTGGATGTGCCAAGAAAGGTGATGTTGATTCCGTGCCTTTTACTCTGTTAATATTGCTAGTGG